>TARA_Y100000385_G_scaffold150020_1_pt1 | contig 36278 bp, 28 predicted proteins | sample TARA_Y100000385 | Tara Oceans TARA_Y100000385 (sample SAMEA2620980) | marine metagenome | biome: marine biome (ENVO:00000447); feature: surface water layer (ENVO:00002042); material: "saline water (ENVO:00002010), including plankton (ENVO:xxxxxxxx)" | depth 5 m
TATACCATAGTTGCTAATACTAGCTTGGGAAATTGTGATGGTATTGCTATGGACAACAACGGCGATTTTTATGTCTCTGCATGGAGCAATAATGCGATTAGTAAATTCAACAGTGACTTTAGTGGAAATTCTACTGTTGTAGTGCCCAATATGAGCAGTCCAGCAGACATCTATTACAATAGAGCAACGGACACTTTAGCCATACCAAACTCTGGCAACAATACCGTTGTATTTGTAGGCTTCGGTGCTCCTGTAACTTCCTACATATGTGTTGATGAAGGATGTGTTGAATTGAATAGTGCAAATGGCGACTACGCCACAATAGAAGATTGTGAGGCTGTCTGCCAAAGCACAGCAATCCAAGAAAGAGAAAAATCAGAGCCTTTGTTTTACCCTAACCCTATTGCGAGTGGCTCTGTACTTACTTTAAATACACCATCGAAAATAGTTCAGCTGTACACCTTGCAAGGACAAAAGGTTTTGGATAAAGAATTGAATAATAAGCTTTCGTTTAGCTTACCAAATCTTAAAAAAGGCGTTTATTTGTTGAAAACAAATGAACAAGCTAGAAAAATCCTAATTCAATAAATCCATGCAATCTCCCCCTTTAGCCGAACGATTACGCCCAAAATCATTAGATGATTTCATTGGTCAAGAGCACCTTATAGGAAACGATGGTGTATTACTCAAAACACTTAATAATAATGTCATTCCCTCAATAATTTTTTGGGGACCTCCAGGGGTAGGAAAAACCACTTTAGCCAACATCATAGCTAGTCAATTAGATAGACCTTTTTATACTTTAAGTGCTATCAATTCGGGTGTGAAAGACGTTAGAGATGTCATTACAAAAGCTGGTTCGCTAGGTTTATTTGGTAAGAATGTACCTATACTTTTTATCGATGAAATTCATCGATTTAGTAAATCACAGCAGGATTCACTACTTAATGCCGTAGAAAAAGGAATTGTAACACTTATAGGCGCTACAACGGAAAACCCTTCTTTTGAAGTCATATCGGCTTTGCTTTCTCGTTGTCAAGTGTATGTCTTAGAGAGTTTAGATAAATCCCATCTTATTCAACTGCTGAATCAGGCCATTACAAACGATAGCTTACTTCAGAATAAAAGCATAAAACTAAAAGAAACAGACGCCCTACTTAGGTTATCTGGTGGCGATGGCAGGAAACTTCTCAATGTGTTTGAACTTGTTATAAACACTCAAAAATCAGATGAGATTGTCATAACTAATGAATTGGTAATGGCATCGGCACAAGAAAATGTAGCTCTTTATGATAAAACAGGTGAGCAACATTACGATATCATTTCAGCATTTATTAAATCCATAAGAGGTAGTGACCCTAACGCCGCCGTGTATTGGTTGGCACGTATGCTCGAGGGTGGTGAGGATATAAAATTCATCGCTCGAAGGCTCATCATTTTAGCCTCTGAAGATATTGGTAACGCCAACCCTTCAGCTCTAGTAATGGCCAACAACTGCTTTCAGTCAATCAATGTTATTGGTATGCCTGAAGCAAGGATTATCCTCTCTCAAACAGCTATTTATTTAGCCTGTTCTGTAAAAAGTAATGCTTCTTATATGGCTATCAACATAGCGCAGGAAATAGTCCGAGAAAAAGGCGCGCTGTCCGTTCCATTGGAATTGAGAAATGCACCCACCAAACTGATGAAGGATTTAGATTATGGCAAAGAATACGAATATGCCCATAATTATGACAATAATTTCGTTGAACAGGAATATATGCCTGACGAAATAAATGGTCAAACCTTCTATGAGCCAGGCAATAATGATAGAGAACGCCAAATAAGAAAATACTTAAAAGAGCGTTGGAATGGTAAGTATAATTATTAATCAAGTAGTATTACGAAATATATTGTGCTAGATTTGTATAAATTTGCCAAAACAATGAAATCTCTACTTACATACTTCACTATTTTCACACTCCTAATTTCGTGTCGCCACGACTTTGAGAAGCCAAGCTGGAACACAGATATTAGTACCCCTATCGCCTATACAACTTTACAGCTTACAGATCTTGTTAATGATAGCAGTGTCAATTTTGATACGCTTAGTGATAACAGTTTGTTATTCGTATACCAGAAAGAAATTATCAATTACACCTTTGATAGCCTCATTAAATTAGAACCAATAAGTACAACCAAAAATGTAAAACTAGAAACTATAAACTTTTCTAATACGGCAGTTAGCCACGCAGTAACAATGGGTGATCTTATCTCGTCAATAGATTTTGGAACACTACTTTTTCCAGATGGTGGATCAGCCGTAATACCAGCCTATTCGGATTTACTAAATGAAACCTTTCCCATAGATGCCAATGAATATTTTGAGGAAATGACATTTACCGATGGATATCTTGATTTAACCCTTACTAATGGACTACCGACAGACCTTAGTAATGTAGTATTAGAATTGCGTAATGAAGGACAATCAACAAACATCATTACCATGAATATTCCACTATTGGCAAGTGGGGAAAGTCAAACAGCTAGCGAATCCTTAGCTGGACAAACGCTTTACGGAAACTTAGAAGCAGAAATCATTAGTGCCGATATTGTAGGAACTGCACCCAACCCAGTAACGATAGATTATAGCGATGCTCTAACAGCAGATATTGTTATTCGTGATATAGAATTACAAGAGGGAATTGCCGTTTTTCCAAGTCAAGAAATTTTTGATGAGGATACCGTAGTGGCATTTAATATTGGCGATGTCAGACTAAAAAGAGTACTAGTCGATGAAGGTGGTGTCGAAGTAGTTGGAGTAAGTACTATTCAAGACACCTTGAAAATTGAATATAAAATTCCTGGAACAACATTAAATGGACAGTCCTTTGAATTCTATTTTGAACTACCTCCAGCCCCTGAAGGCGGTTCAATAAGCGTCACAAAGCTTTTCGACTTTTCTGGTTATGAAATAGATATGACTGGTAAAAACGGAGATACCGTAAATACCATTTATACCGAGTCTAGAGGTTGGATAGATTCATCTGGTGTTGTTACCCATATATCATTAGAAGACAGCGTATTTAACACCATTACCATTAAAGAAATTATTCCTTTTAAAGCTTGGGGCTATATGGGTAAGGATACACTAACAGAAAGCCAAGAGGTTGATTTTAGTGACTTTTCAGAATTTACCGGTCAGTTTGACTTAGAACATGTAGAAGTGAACCTTTTAACCGAAAATTCATTAGGTGCTACTGCCGATGTGTGGATAAAAGATTTCAAAAGTATAAGCGCCCAAAATGAAATAGCGTTAAATAGTAATCTTATATCCTCTCCTATTTCTATTAATTCAGCTACAGAAAACATCAACTCTAATCCTGAGATAATAGCTAGTAATACCTCCTTAATTTTTAACGAAATTAATTCTAACATTGACGAGCTGATAGAAAATAAACCGCATACTATTGGTGTTGACTTTGAGTTAATGCTTAACCCAACGGATAGTCAAGAAGAAGGCTTTTTATTCAAAGGTTATGGCGTAAAATCAGAATTGCAAATTGAGATACCCCTATCATTTTCAGCTTCTAATATTTCCTTAAAAGATACTGTTGACGTTTCATTTTCAGTAGAAAATATAGAACAAGCGTCTTTCATCCTATTAGCAGAAAACAACTACCCCATAGATGCTACAATTGAAATGGTACTATTAGACCAAAACGGAATGGTTTTGGAAAATTTGTCCTCAGAACAAATCGTTCAAGCCAGTGAAGTAGATGCCAATGGAAAAACTATTAACAGTACTTCTAGCGAATTAACGTTCGCATTCAACAATATCAGTGAGAGTTTATCGCTATGTAAAAAAATAGCCTTTGAAGTCAAACTAAACACACAGCCTTCAAATCAGTTTATAACCTTGTATAGCAACTATTCCATGGATTTGAAGCTCGTTGCTAACTTCAATTACACCATAGAATAATGCACAAGTATATTTTGATTTTCTTACTTACAGCTGCTTTATCTGCACAATCTCAAGAAAGCTCAGTTGAATACAATGGAGATATTGGCTTTTTTAATAGTGGTATAAGTTCTCAATTGCTTTCTCAATCTTATGGATTTCTTAGTGCAGATGAAAAAAATAATATTATCGATAACTTACAACTAGAAAACCACCTAGCCTTTGAGGCTAATGGAGAGTTTAAGTATCAAGATAAAAAAGGCTGGGGCTTAAGTTTATCTAATCGAATTGGTGCTTACGCCACTTATCCAAAATCTTTAGTTGAATTAATTCTTTTAGGAAACACCCCATTTAAAGGAGAAAGTCTAAAACTAGATCCATTAAAATTGACCGCTTTCAATTATTCACAAATCGACTTTTCTTATCAGTGGAGTAAAAAAATAAATACGAGTGTTGGCTTATTGTTAGGGCATCAATTTCTAAATCTCAACGTCAATGATGCTCACTTTTACACTGACCCTCAAGCCGCCTTTATCAATTACCAAGTGGACTTTGAAGCACACTATACGGACACTAATATGTTCAACAAACCTTTTTCTAACAATGGATATGGTGCAGCCTTTGGTATAAGCTATAAAGACAGTATCAATAAAGGAGATATCGAGGTATCTATCAGCGATTTAGGGTTCATAAAATGGAACGACAAGACTACCAATATGCATATTGAAAATCAATATCAGTTTGAAGGTGTTAATGTAGATGATTTTATAAGCTTTAACGATAGCATTATTAGAGATGAGATTGACAGTGTTAAAGCAAGTTTGGAAAGTAATTTAAAAGAAAGTTACACCTGGCGACTGCCTAGCCGTTTGAGACTAAGCATTAACCACCCATTAAATTCATCAATAATTCAAGCTTACACCCTAAGCATTGAACACCGAATGGATTTGTATAATGTACCAAGGATAAGCTTAGATGTACATAAAATAGCACAAAAACATCTTTTTAGTTTAGGGTATCATATTGGCGGAATTGAACGTCAAGGCTTTCAAATGAGCTATTCTTACAAAGGAAAGAAAACCCATTGGCAACTATATACCAAACAAGCCAATGCTATTATACCCTCCACAAACTATGGAGTGCATTTAGGTATTGGTATAAAAAGAGTATTTTCGAGCAGTAAATAAACCTATACAGTGATAAGTAAATTAAAATTTGAAGGCTCTTTTTTTCTAATTGCAGGGCCTTGCGCTATTGAGAGTGAAGATATGGCTTTTGAGATTGCTCAACACATCAAAGACGTTTGTGACAAGCTAGATATCCCCTTTGTATTCAAAGGCTCTTATAAGAAAGCTAATCGTTCCCGTTTGGACTCTTTTACTGGTATAGGCGATGAGAAAGCCTTGGGCATTCTCAAAAAAATAAGGAAAGAATTGGATATCCCTGTTACTACTGACATTCATTCTGTGGAAGAAGCTGAATTAGCGGCTAAGCACGTAGATATTTTACAAATACCTGCCTTCCTATGTCGACAAACCGATTTGTTAGTAGCAGCCGCCAAAACAGGCAAAACTGTTAATATTAAGAAAGGGCAATTCTTGTCCCCACAGGCAATGCAGTTTGCTGTGCAAAAAGTCAAAGAAAGTGGTAACAACTGCGTAATGCTTACCGAAAGGGGCAGTCAGTTTGGTTATCACGAATTGGTGGTGGATTTTAAAGGCATACCAACTATGCAAGAGTATGCACCCGTTATAATGGACGCTACTCACTCCTTGCAACAACCCAACCAAAGCAGTGGCATAACTGGTGGACAACCTCAACTCATAGAAACTATAGCCAAAGCAGCTATTGCCTCTGGAGTTGATGGTATTTTTATAGAAACACACCCCAACCCTAGCCAAGCCAAATCAGACGGAGCTAATATGCTACCTCTTGATCAACTGGAAAGTTTATTAAAAAAATTAGTGTGCCTAAAAAAGGCTCTTTAATTTTTGTAAATTTGAACTTCTAAACTTATTGCCACCTATCTTTTCCATTTCATTTATGATGTTCAGATTATTCTGATGGCATTATTTAAATGAAATAAAAAAATAACTAAAATTAAACCTATGAAAAAACTAATTCTTGTATTCTCAATCGTCTCTTTTATGGCATGTGATAATGTATCTTTTAAAATGGATGCAAATGAAAAAACATCAAGCGTTGAAGAAGGCAAACGACTAGTAACTACTCTAGGGTGTAACGACTGCCATTCTCCTAAGAAAATGACTGAATTTGGTCCTATCCCCGATGAAAAGCTTTTGCTTTCTGGTCACCCACAAAATATGTCTTTATCGGAATATGACCCAAGCTTGCCTAATTCTGGTAATTGGATACTGTTTAACGGAAGTGGCACAGCAGCCGTAGGTCCGTGGGGTACTTCTTTTGCCTCCAATTTAACACCACACGAAACAGGTTTAGGAAGTTGGACTATTGAACAATTTACCAAAGCTATGAAAGAAGGCAAAAGCAAAGGTCTAGAAAATGGACGTTTCTTATTACCTCCTATGCCATGAATGGGTTATAAGAGCTTAAACGATAAAGAAATAAAAGCCATTTTCAATTACTTACAATCCTTAGAGCCAGTAGAAAACCTAGTCCCTGCACCACTACCGCCTCTATAGAATTCAAACAAGCCAAAAAAACTCACATCTAAATGCAAGAAAGACATAAACTAAGAAAACAATACTCAATGAACAAGGGACGACTTCAAGCAAGTACGTCTTTCCATTAATAAATCGATTTAAATCCAAAAGCAGGAACTTATCCGTTCTTGAAATAGGATGTGGAGAAGGTGGGAATTTGCTGCCTTTTTTTAAATCTAAAGGTTTTAAAAAAATTGTTGGTGTAGATTTATCAATAGGTAAGATTGAAAACGCTAAAAAATATTACTTTGAGCTGAGCGATACTAAAACTATTGAATTTATTCATTCCGACATATACAATATTAAGCCCTCCGAACTTGGTCTGTTTGATGTCATCATCACTAGAGATGTCTTGGAACATATTCACGATCAAGAAAAGTTTTTGCAGTTTGTAAAACCCTTACTTAAAAAAGATGGCTTGTTTTTTCTAGGCTTCCCTCCTTGGCATAATCCTTTTGGTGGTCATCAGCAAATGTGTGAAAGCAAAATTCTTTCCAAACTGCCTTACTTTCACCTTTTACCTACAGTTCTTTACAAAGTGGTTTTGAAAGCATTTGGCGAAAGTCCTGTTCGCATAAAAAATCTAGTAGAAATTAAAGAAACAGGGATTACTATTGAACGTTTTGAACGTATTCTCAAAAAAACAGGATACAATGTCTTGAGTAGGACATTGTATTTTATAAATCCTAACTATGAGATAAAATTCGGATTGCAACCACGAATAGCCAATAAACTCATATCTTCAATTCCGTATGTGAGAAACTTTTTAATAACCACCAATTATTACATAATCGGACCAAAAAAGTAAACTTACTTCACCCTAAAAGCAGTGCGTCTGTTGGTGGCTCTACCCTTTTCGGTATCGTTAGTAGCAATAGGTTGACTAGCACCAAAACCCTTGTAGGTCATTCTGTTAGCATCTATACCATTATCTACTAGAAAATCATAGACTGCTTTGGCTCTATTTGTAGAAAGCATAGTATTATGTGTTTCTGTACCAACATTATCGGTATGCCCCTCAATCTCAACTTTAAGCATAGCATTGTTGCGCATAAAATTAACAAGTGTGTTTAATTCAACCTCCGATTCATCTTTAAGACTGTAGGCATCAGTATCAAAGAAAATATTATTTAATACAATCTTACTTCCCTTATTTAGCCTTTGCAAGGGAATATCTAACTCCAAGGCTTGTAAAGCACTCTGCTCATCTAAAGCAAAGTTTTCAGAATGGAACAAATAGCCCTCCTTAGAAACATTAACGGCATAATTGGCATTTGCAGGCAAACAGGTAAAAAATTCACCCGTCTTGGTATATGTAAATGAAGATATCATGACCTTTCCTGTTGCAAGGTCAATAATCTCTACACTTGATTTCATAGGTGTTTTTGTTTCAGCATCATACACATTGGTATTGAGATAAGCCACTTGCTGAGATTGCATTTCTTGTGGCAAATGAAACCAAAAGATATCTTCTTTTCCATAACCCGATTTATCGGATGCGAAATAGGCGGTTTTGCCATCAGAACCTACAATTAAACTGTTTTCTATACCGTGTGTGTTAATAGGATAACCTAAGTTAATAGGGTATTGCCAAGATGCTGATGGATAGTCCCTTCTACTCAAGAACAAGTCGAAATCACCCAAGCCTGGATGTCCTTTAGAAGCAAAATATAAAGTTTGATTATCGGTATGAATAAAGGGTGACATTTCATCGTAAGAGGTATTTATGGAAGAGCCTAAATTTACAGGCTCTGAAAAAGTCCCTTTTTCGGTTAATACACTTTTCCAGATGTCCATACCGCCATAGCCCCCCGGTCTGTTACTCACAAAATAGAGCTCTCTGCCATCAGGAGATATGGTAGGTTGTGATTCCCAATGTTTAGTGTTGATGCTAGGTCCTATATTTCTAGCTTCTGACCACTGCCCATTTCTCTTGACACTGATATAAATATCACAACGTCCCAGTCCATCTTTTCTATCACAGGCTGTAAAAAATAACACTTTACCATTAGGAGATAGGCATTGAGCCCCTTCGTTGCCCATAGTATTGACAGATGGTCCCAAATTTTGAGCCATGCTCCATTTACCATCTTTGTACACACTTTGAAAAAAATCTTCCGACACTATACCGTTTTGGTAGGGTCCTCTACGGGTAATAACAAATAATTTACCATCGGCAGAAACACTAGGCAAATACTCTTCCCATTCAGAATTTACTCCTTCGCCCATATTTTTAAAGTCAAAGGGTTTAGGATTAGCCATCGCATCGATAGAAAATTCACAATTTTTAAGCTCTTTCCTAGCTGACTCCACCTTTTCTGAACGTTGGTATTTAAAAGTCAAAAAGTGGGTGAAAGCTCTTTTAGCTTCCACATAATCGGGCATTTGCATGTACAACATTCCTACCTTCCAATAACCCCATGCATTATCAGGGTTATTATCGGATAAGCCTTTTAAATAATTATCTATTGCCAATTGTACATTTCCTTGTTCTTCTTCTATCTGCCCCAACAACAAATAGGTTGGCAAATAATTATTATCGTGTCGAATAGCAGACATTAAAAGGTCTTTGGCTTTTTTATCGTTACTGACTTCAAAAAGCTCCACCGCTTTTGCATAGGCTTTTTTTGCTTTGGGCGTATTTTGCGAAAACAGAATAAAGGGAAATAATAAAAGAATAAGGATGTTTTTCATTTCAAGGGGGTTTAAGATTATGGGATATTCATATACTTATGCGTCTGTAAAGATATATTCCATTGGGGGTTATTCATCACGTAATCTACTATTTTAGGCATCATTTCTTGGGCTTTGCTCCACTCGGGCTGTAAGTATAGCTTACATGAAGAAGAGCATTTACTAGCAAATTGTTCCGCCCATTTGAAATCGTCTCTATTGTGTATTATAACCTTTAACTCGTGAGCTTTAGGAATTATTGTTTCTTGGGGAGGATTATTCTTTTTAGGTGACAAACAAATCCAATCGAAATCACCCGTTAGTGGATAAGCACCAGAAGTTTCTATATGTACGCTTATTCCCTTATTATGAAGACTATCAGTAAGGGGTTGCATATTCCACATCAAAGGTTCTCCACCTGTTACTACCACCGTTTTTGAAGGGTGAATAAGGATCTGATCGAGCATATTCTCCAAAGATGTTGGTGGATGTAACTCAGCGTCCCAACTTTCTTTAACATCACACCAATGGCAACCCACATCGCACCCTCCTATCCTTAGAAAAAAAGCCGATTTGCCCGTATGAAAACCCTCGCCTTGAATGGTGTAAAAAGCCTCCATAAGAGGCAACATAAGCCCCTGAGCAACTAATGTATCTTGAGTTTTGTTCATTAATTGAATCCTTTAACAGCTTGCAATGTGTTTTTTAAGAGCATAGCAATAGTCATAGGGCCTACTCCACCAGGAACAGGTGTTATGTATGCGCTTTTAGATGCTACATCATCAAAATTAACATCGCCTTTTAACTTCCAACCACTTTTTGTCTTATCAGATTTCACTCTACTAATACCTACATCTATCACTGTTGCACCATCTTTGACCATATCTGCAGTAATGAATTCGGCACGACCTAAAGCGACAATAAGAATATCGGCAGTTAGGCAAATTTCTTTGAGATTGGTCGTGCGGCTATGAGTCAAAGTCACTGTACAATTACCAGGGTAACTGTTTCTTGCCATAAGAATACTCATCGGTGAACCAACAATATGACTACGCCCAACTACAACACAGTGCTTACCTTCAGTGTGTATTTCGTAACGCTTTATCAATTCGACAATACCTGCTGGTGTAGCTGGTAAAAATGTTGGTAAGTTTAAAGCCATCTTACCGATGTTTTGAGGATGAAAACCATCGACATCCTTAGATGGTAATATGGTTTCAGTAATAGTCATTTCATCGATGTGAGATGGTAAAGGCAGTTGGACGATTAATCCATCAATATTGGAATCTTCATTTATCTTTTGTACTTGTAATACTAATTCTTCTTCGGTAATACTTTCATCGAATCGTAGCAAGGTAGAGTCAAAACCTACCCTTTCACAAGCCTTAACTTTTGCTCCTACATAAGTCTCGCTAGCCCCATTATTACCAACTAAAATAGCCGCTAAATGAGGTTTCTTTTTACCCTCTTCAACCAAAACCTTAACCTCTTCAGCAATTTCTTGCTGAATATCTAAGGATGTTTGTTTACCATCTAATATTTGCATAAGCATTACATTCTAGGCATACCGCCCTTATTCTTCATCATTTGCATCATTTGCTTGGCGCCACCACCTTGCATCATCTTCATCATTTTACCCATTTGTCCAAACTGCTTAATAAGCTGATTGACATCTTGAATAGAAGTACCACTACCATTAGCTATTCTCTTTCTTCGGCTACCATTCAAAATTTTAGGATTGCTACGTTCTTCTAATGTCATAGACTTAATCATAGCCTCTATTCCTTTAAAAGCATCATCGTCAATATCAACACCCTTCAAGGCTTTACCCATTCCTGGTATCATACCCATCAAATCCTTCATATTACCCATCTTCTTTATTTGCTGTATTTGCTTGAGAAAGTCATCAAAACCGAATTGGTTCTTGGCAATTTTCTTTTGCATCTTACGGGCTTCATCTTCATCGAATTGTTGCTGTGCTCTTTCCACCAAAGAAATAACATCACCCATGCCTAAAATACGACTAGCCATTCTATCAGGGTGGAACACATCCAAACCGTCCATTTTTTCACTCGTACCAATAAACTTAATTGGCTTATCTACTACCGAACGGATAGTAAGAGCAGCACCACCTCGAGTATCACCGTCTAGCTTAGTCAGTACAACGCCATCAAAATTTAATTTCTCATTAAAGGCTTTAGCTGTATTGACTGCATCTTGACCAGTCATTGAATCTACGACAAATAATATTTCGTTGGGATTAATTGCTGACTTTACAGAAGCTATCTCGTTCATCATTTGCTCATCAATAGCCAAACGACCAGCCGTATCCACAATAACAACATTGTGATTATTTGACTTGGCGTACTTAATAGCATTTTGAGCAATTTCTACTGGATTTTTATTTTCTGTTTCCTTATAAACCTCAGTACCTACTTGCTCACCCAATACCCCTAACTGATCAATAGCCGCAGGACGATAAACGTCACAGGCAACTAAGAGAGGTTTTTTATTGTGTTTGTCTTTTAAATGCAGTGCCAACTTACCAGTAAAAGTGGTTTTACCTGAACCTTGCAGTCCTGCTATCAAAATAACGGTCGGATTACCATCTAGGTTGATATCTGATTTAGAACTACCCATTAATTCGGCTAACTCGTCACGCATTATTTTGGTAAGCAATTGACCAGGCTCAACAGCCGTAAGTACTTGCTGACCAATGGCTTTTTCTTTCACTGTAGCAGTGAATTGCTTAGCTGTTTTGAAATCCACATCGGCAGCCAATAAGGCTTTACGGATTTCTTTCATAGTCTGCGCTACATTAATCTCCGATATACTACCCTGTCCTTTGAGGACTTTAAAGGCTTTTTCTAATTTTTCTGATAAATTTTCAAACATATCTTTTACATTCTATCGGGTACATTTACCCCTAATAATTTCATACCTGTTTTACTTACTCTTGCTACCATTTGGCAAAGCGCAATTCTAAATGCTACTTGGTTTTTATCTTCGCCAATCAAAATAGGAACATTCTGATAAAAACCGTTGAATTCTTTAACTAAATCATAAATATAATTTGCCACTAAAGCTGGACTGTATGAATTTGCTGCCTCCTGAATAACCGTTGGGAAATCATTAATCTGCTTTATAAGTGTGCGCTCTTTCTCTAGTAAATCCAATCCATTTATAGTAAACTGAATCTCTTTGTTATATTTCTTAACCATGGTTTGAATACGTGCATGGGTATATTGAATAAATGGTCCGGTATTACCGTTGAAATCAATAGATTCTTCTGGATCGAATAACATACGTTTCTTAGGGTCAACCTTAAGCATAAAATATTTTAAGGCTCCCATACCAATATTTTCATAAAGGATATTAGACTCCTTTTCTTCCATGCCGTCTAGCTTACCTAAATCTTGAGCTATGGTTTTGGCAGAGTCTACCATTTCTTGCATCAAGTCATCGGCATCAACAACTGTGCCCTCTCTAGACTTCATCTTTCCAGAAGGCAAATCTACCATTCCGTAGGATAAATGATAACAGTTTTTAGCCCAATCGTAACCTAACTTATCTAAGATTAAAAACAATACTTTAAAATGATAATCCTGTTCGTTACCTACTGTATAAGCCATGTGAGAAAAATCAAAATCTTGATGCCTTTGTATAGCAGTACCAATATCTTGAGTCATATAGACAGCTGTTCCGTCTGAACGTAATAGAATTTTCTCGTCCAATCCATCGGCAGTCAAATCAATCCATACAGAACCGTCATCTTTCTTGAAAAAAGTGCCTTTATCTAATCCTTCTTGAATAACAGCTTTACCAAGAAGATAAGTGTCACTTTCGTAATAGTTTTTATCAAAGTCAACACCCATTCTATCGTAAGTGTATGAAAAACCATCGTACACCCAATTATTCATTTTTTCCCAAAGTGCTATAACTTCAGCATCTTTTGCCTCCCATCTACGCAACAAATCTTGAGCTTTTTTGAAGAGAGGTGCTTCTTTTTCAGCCTCTTCTTTTGACATGCCACTTTCCACCAATTGAGCTTGTTCAGTACGGTAGTGTTTGTCAAAAATGACATAATACTTACCTACAAAATGGTCGCCTTTCATCTGAGTTGACTGTGGTGTTTCTCCATTACCAAACTCTAGCCAAGCAATCATAGATTTACAGATATGAATACCTCTATCATTGATGATTTGTACCTTCTTGACCTTTTTACCAGCCGCTTTTAATATTTCTGAAACAGATGCTCCTAAAAGGATATTTCTGATGTGTCCCAAATGCAGAGGCTTATTGGTGTTAGGGGAAGAAAATTCAACTAGGTGATTTGCTGAATCCTCAGAAGTCTCTATACAACCGAAATTATCCGTATCAAAAGCCGTTTGAAATTGCGATAACCAATAGGAATTATCAATGCTTAGATTCAAAAATCCTTTAACGGTATTATAATCTGATACTAGAGAAACATTATCTTTTAGATATTGTCCGAGTACTTCACCTGTTTGCTCAGGGCTTTTTTTGGAAAACCTCGTTAGAGGAAAAACCACTAAAGTGATATCTCCTTCAAATTCTTTTCTAGTTTTCTGAAATTGAAAAGATTGTACTTCTGCTTGAAATAGCTCTTTTAAAGCCAATTCTACTGCTTTATGTAATTCTTGATCTATCATTAGGCTTGAGGTAAAAATATTTCGGCCATCATACATCGTGCACTACCACCTCCACATGCTTCTATGGTATCTAAGGAACTATGAATAATGGGACAATGATTTTCTATCTGAGAAATCTGCTCTTGAGTCAAACTATTATACGCTGAATCAGACATCACCAGATATGGCTTATCTCCCATTAGCTGTAACATATTTCCTGCAAAATGTTGTTTTTGCTCTTCTGAAATTTCTATTATTTCTTTGTTTGTTTCTTCCAATATCTCAATAATATGAGTGCGTTCTTCCAATTCATCAATAGTATCTAAGCAGATAACGGCAAAATTATCGGCTACACACATCATTACATTGGTGTGGTAGATAGCTAAACGTTCACCGTTTACATCTTGATTTGCAGTAAAACAAACGGGTTTATAGCCGAAAACATCACAAAATTGAATGACTGCTTGTTCGTCAGTTCGTTCTGAGATAGCGGCATAACAGTACTTGTTTTCTCTATCCAATATCATACTTCCTGTCCCTTCTAAATACCTATCGTATTCTTCAAATTCAGTAAAGTCATGAATTTCTTCAATATGAAAACCATAATCATCAACTAGAATATCAAAGATGTCTTCTCTTCTCTCTGTACGTCTATTTTCTGCACACATAGGATATAATCCTACGTCACCATCATTGTGAAAGGACACCCAATTGTTCGGAAAAATAGAGTCTGGTGTATCTGGTTCTTTAGTATCCTCAACAACTATAACATTGACTCCCTTAGCCCTTAATTTCTCTACAAAACTGTTGAACTCCGCTAAGGCCTGCTGTTGTGTAGCTTCAGGCGATAGACCGTCCAATACTTTTTGATAATAATTGTTTACAGCCGTTTGTTCATTAAAGCGAAAGCTAACGGGTTGTATCATTAATATGTGTTTAGTAATCTGACTCATTTTCTTCTTAATGGTAATGTAGAGCAACGTAACAAACCTTCCATTTTAGCAATTTCGGCGTAAGGTACTTCTTCTACAGTGAATCCTTTGTTTTTTAATTCATTATTTAATCTTACAAATCCTTTTTCTGAAAGTATAACTTTAGGAGATATAGAAAATACATTAGAATTCATCTCATACATTTCTTCTCGAGTAATGAAAATGATATTTTCTTCGCCAAAGTGATTAACTAAAAAATCAACATCTGAAGTATTTTTAAAACCACCTGCATACATTATAGCCGATTGTTCTCCTATTGGTTGGAAACAACAATCTAGGTGTAAGGCATTATCTTTAGGGTTAGAGTCTGACTTTTTTAACTCAAAGCCTCTTACTTTTTTATTAGGAAACGCCGATTGTAAAAAGTCAATAGCTGCCTTATTGGTTCTTGCTACTTGAAATTTATTAAAATCTTCTTCCTCTGAATAACCGATAAATACATAGTCGCCACATAACATCACATCTCCACCTTCAACTCTAGCACCTTCTGGCATAGAGATGATTTTGTTGGAACTAATTTTCTCTAGCAATGTATCTATTGCTAAAATTTCTTGTTTTCTATCTTCAATAATATTTGGAATAATGAAACTGTCGTCAATAACAAATCCTATATCTCTTGAAAAAATTTGATTTAGTCCATCTATATTATTTGGTCGTAAAACTTCGACACCGTACTTCAAAAAAATAGTTTTGACAGCATTCATTTCGTTAATAACATTTTCTTGAGTAGGAAAAGTGCCATTCAAAACATGCTCTTTAGACTTCGGGTCATAGCAATCCTCAATTTTTGGCGTACCACCAAAGCTATCGGGCAAACCAAGAATAACAACCTCCAATTGACTCGTTTCGTTATGTAAATTAAGTGCTATCATCTTTTCTCAATGAATGGCAAATTTAACTATACTTTAGGGTTTAATAAAATCTTAAAGATGATATTATTTGCACACATAAATTTGAATATATTTGAAGAGTATTTCAAAAAAAATGAAAGATAAATTTGTAGCATACCGTTGTGAAAATAGAATTGGCTTTATCACTTTGATGAGGGCAGAAAAAAGAAATGCTCTCAATCCACAACTTATAACAGGTTTAAAATCCGCTTTTGATACTGCCGAAAACGACGAAAAATGTAAAGTTATCGTTTTGGAAGCTGAAGGCGAAGCGTTTTGCGCTGGGGCTGATTTGAAATACTTGCAATCTTTGCAATCTTTTTCGGACGAAGAAAATGTTGCCGACTCTAACAATTTAATGCAGTTATTTAAGCAAATTTATACTCTTAAAAAGGTTGTAATAGCCAACATTCAAGGTCATGCCATAGCCGGCGGTTGCGGATTGGCTAGTGTTTGTGACTTCTCTATTGCCTCGGAAGATGCTAAATTCGGCTATTCTGAAGTGAAAATTGGCTTTATACCTGCTATTGTCAGCGTGTTTCTTTTACGTAAAATTGGCGAGGGAAAAACTAAAGAACTGCTGCTAAGCGGCAAAATCATTAGTTCAACAGAAGCCGTAAGTATAGGATTGATAAATCAAGCTGTTGAAAAATCAAAACTCAATACCACTGTATTGAAACTAGCAAGCAAATTGTGTGAGCATACTTCTGAACAATCTTTAGAGCATACAAAACAGCTTATATCAAAACTGCAATATATGTCGTTAGATGATGGTCTTGAGTATGCTGTCCAAGAAAATGCCAAAGCCAGAAAAAATGACGATTGCAAAAAAGGAATTAGCTCCTTTCTCAAAAAAGAAAATTTAAATTGGTAGAATTTCATTGAATGAAAAAAAAGAAAACTAAAAAAGAAAATATCTTTAAACGCTTAGCTCAAAAACTAAAAATTGAAGATGAAAGAACAAAAAAGATAATTGGTTTTGTATTCTTATTTTTCTCTCTATATCTATTCATCGTTTTTGTTTCTTATGTATTTAACGGCAATATTGACCAAGATAAAATAGGTAAACTGACAGATGAAATCAGAAATTTTGGTGGCGTGTTTGGTCACAGAATATCACACCTATTTTTATACCATTATTTTGGTATTTCTTCATTTTTAATTCCCCTACTATTTTTCAATTGGGGTTTGTCACTTGTATTTGATAAAACTTTATTTTCTATTAAAAAAGGGTTTTCAATAGGATTACTGGCAATTGTTTGGATTTCTCTATTTTTTGCCTTTTTCAGCTCCCCTTCTATTCTTGGAGGAGTATTTGGTAGTGAAATGAATGAATTTCTAGCATTACGAATCGGTAAAGTAGGAAGTGGCTTTGTCATTTTTCTTTCTCTTTTGACTTTTATCATTATACGTTTTAACCCAAAGTTTAAATCAAATCAAACAACTGAAAATATCGAAATTCCTGAAGAAGAAAACGGTATTGATGATTTAAGTTCTGAAGAAATTACTATCAGCACTTTTGAAGAACCTACTATAGAAACACCTACCGAAACAATATTAGAAACCCCTAGCCCTTCTGAAAAAGAAATTGTTACTAAAACAGAAAATAAAGAAACCGAAGATCATGATTTAGGCATAGAGGTTCATGTCAATGAAGAAGATACCTTGAGTCAAAAAGATATAAAAACGAAACTTGAAGAACTTGGTGATTACGATCCTAAATTGGATTTGTCCAACTACAAAATACCTGCTATAAATCTATTAAATGACTATGGCTCTGGAAAAATAGAAATTGATAAAAGTGAGCTAGAAGCAAATAAAAATAGAATTGTGGAAACACTGGCCAATTACAAAATTGGTATATCATCCATTAGCGCAACTATTGGACCTACTATTACGCTTTATGAAATTGTTCCTGAAGCTGGTGTACGTATTTCCAAAATCAAAAACCTAGAGGACGATATCGCCCTTAGTTTATCCGCTTTAGGTATTCGTATCATTGCGCCTATCCCTGGAAAAGGAACTATCGGAATTGAAGTGCCAAACCAAAATCCAGCTACGGTATCTATGAAAGCCGTTATAGCCTCAGATAAATTCCAAAATTCTGATATGGAACTACCTGTAGCCTTTGGTAAAACCATATCTAACGAAACCTTTGTTGCCGACTTAGCAAAGATGCCTCACCTTCTAATGGCAGGTGCCACAGGACAAGGTAAATCGGTTGGATTAAATGCTATACTTGCATCTTTACTATACAAAAAACATCCTGCACAAGTCAAGTTTGTTTTGGTTGACCCAAAGAAAGTAGAGCTTACTCTTTTTAATAAAATAGAAAGACACTTTTTGGCCAAATTGCCAGATTCTGAAGAAGCAATCATTACTGATACAAAAAAGGTAATTAACACCCTCAATTCCCTCTGTATTGAGATGGATCAACGTTACGACTTATTGCAAAATGCACAATGTAGAAACATCGTTGAGTACAACAAAAAATTTATTGCTAGAAAGCTAAACCCTAACGATGGGCATAAATACTTGCCATATATAGTCCTTGTCATTGACGAATTTGCCGACCTCATAATGACAGCTGGTAAAGAGGTTGAAACACCTATTGCTCGATTAGCACAATTGGCAAGAGCTATTGGAATACATCTAATTGTTGCTACACAACGTCCATCAGTAAATGTTATTACAGGTATTATAAAAGCCAATTTCCCAGCTCGTGTAGCCTTTAGAGTAACTTCTAAAATTGACTCAAGAACTATCTTAGATGCAGGAGGTGCTGACCAACTCATAGGACGTGGAGATATGCTCATATCTTTAGGTAGTGACCTTATTCGTCTTCAGTGTGCTTTCATTGACACGCCTGAAGTTGAAAAAATTACAGACTTTATTGGCAATCAAAGGGCGTATCCTGAAGCCTTTTTACTGCCTGAATATGTAGGAGATGCTGAAGGTGGTACAGGCGATGCTGATCTTGACGATAGAGACGTTATGTTTGAACAAGCTGCCCGAGTAGTTGTGCAACATCAATCGGGTTCTACCTCTCTTATTCAACGTAAACTAAAGCTAGGTTATAACAGAGCAGGAAGAATCATTGACCAGTTAGAAACAGCTAGAATTGTAGGGCCTTTTGAAGGAAGTAAAGCTCGTCAAGTACTAATTCGTGATGAAATGGCGTTAGAAGAAGTATTAAACCAATTAAACAACCCCAACTAATGAATAAACTATTCCTTTTACTATTGACATTGCCTTGCTTACTTATTGCGCAAGACCAACAAGCTAAACAAATATTAGATGAATTGAGTGCTAAAACTAGAACATACTCATCTATAGAAGCAAAGTTTACCAACACGTTTTCTAATACAATGACAGATTTAAATGAATCTCAAAAAGGGACTTTATATCTAAAGAACGATTCGTACAGATTGGAAATGGAAGGACAAACTATCATTTGTGACGGGGAAACGAATTGGATATTTTTAGAAGAGGAGGAGGAAGTAAACATTACTGAAATTGACGATGAAGAAAACGAACTCAATCCGTCTAAAATTTTCACTATTTATGAGAAAGGCTACAAATATAAATTTGTAAAAGAAGACAGTAAAAATTATCACATCGATTTATTCCCTAAAGAAAGTGGTCATTTTTTGAAAGTAGAGCTTTTCATCAACAAAACTAAGATGCAAATCAGCTCATTTAATATGATTGACAAACAAGGAAGTCATTACAAATACGATATTGACTCATTTATTACAAACAAAGAGATAAGCAACGACTTTTTTGTATTCAAAACAGCAGATTATCCTAACATAGATGTTATTGATTTAAGGTAGCCTACCTTAGAAGAGTTACCTCTCCAATATGTCTGGTTTGCTTTCCCAATTCATCTTTGATACGAATTGACCATAAATAGGTGCCCGTCATAGCGGCATTTCCTAGCAAATTTTCACCCCTCCATGTTTGGCTAATATCATCTACAGAAAAAATAACTTCACCCCACCTATTAGTTATTACTAGAGAAAATTCTTGTATTCTATCGATATTGAATCCTTTTAAACCAAAGTCATCATTCAAACCATCACCATCAGGTGTAAATGAGGTAGGTAAATAATAAATAAGTTCATTTTCAACGAGTAGGCTCTTTGTTATAGAGTCTAAGCAACCATTTTCATCTTCTATGGTCAATTGAACATCGTACCAACCTGCTGCTGGATAATAGTGTGTCGGCTGCCATTCATCAGAAAAAAGCTCATCACCAAAACTCCAACTGACACTCCCCTCGGAAGAAATATTTACAAACTCAACAGTTGGGTCAAGGGTAGTAATTTTTTCTGGATAATGATAAAAATCAGCCATTGGTCTATCTGATAAACTAAATATCAAAGATTCTGTATCTGAACACCCAGAGTTACTTACTACAGATAATTCTATTAGATATTCTCCAGTCTCATCGAATTTATAATTTAAATCTATGTCATCAAAAACTTCATTACCAACTCTCCAAATAGAGGACTGTATGCCATCATTCGCAATAGAAGTATTGAAAAATTTAACTGAATCATATATACACACCCCATCATTAGAAAAACTTGCTAATGGATTTGGACTGACAAATATGTTTAAATCTACAGGTGTAAAACAATCATTAGAAGCAACTTCTCTAAGTTGAAGAATATATTCACCAGGGTTTGAGAACTTTACACTTATACTATCGGAAAACTGTCCATCAATAATTTCTGCACCATCACCAAAAATAAACTCCCATTCAAGAGTATTTGTTAAAGAGCTAGGTACAACAGAAAAATCAACTAGGCTATCGCTATGACATATTTGAAGATTTTGACAATAGCCTAGAAAACTTAACTTTAAAAAGAAAAGTATAAGCAGTCTATGCATTCTGATTAATTAAATATAATTGGACCTGGATTCGGTAAATTGTTAATTGTAATGTTGATAGTATCAACAGACTGACAACCATTAGCATCAGTAGAAGTGACAGTATATGAGGTCTCAGACGTATTCTGAGGCTCATAGATACCATTATCACCAACAACTACAGCAGGAGCCCACTCGTAAGCATTTAAGCCTGGTGTAGCCTCTAAAGAAATGCTTTCACCTAAACATATGGTCGTTGTGTTGCTACCATTAACTGTTAACACAACTGGGTTAACTAAATCAATAGTTAAAGTTACATCATCTAATGCTACACAACCATTTGCATCCGTTACTGTAACACTATAATCTGTTTCTCCAATAGCAGGAGTTAAAGTAGTTTGTTGGCCCGAAAGAGCTGGATTAGACCAAGTATATGATGATAATCCATTGGTTGCACTTACAGTTATTGATTCACCCAAACAAATAACACTATCAGAAAGTGAAACCTCAACAGTAGGAAGATCAAAAATCTCAATTTGAATACTTTCAGTTGCTGAACACCCTCCTTGGCCTATTACTTCTAAATCAAAGGTGTTATCAGTAAGAGAGTTGGGTGTGTAGAAAAATGAAGTCCCTACTATCGAAGAAGGAGACCAGTTATAAGTATCGTAACCACTATCAGCAGATAATAATACAGAATCTCCTAAGCATATTGACTGATCTGATGCTGATAAATTAGGCGTCGGATTATCCAAAATCTCAACACTTAACAATTGATCAGCTGTACAGCCATTTAGTTCTTCAGTAAGTGTAATAGCGTTGTTTATAAAGCCAACAGGAGCATTAGACCAATCCACCTGAATGGACGTGCCAACAGAAGAACCCACTATTATTCCTCCACCAGAAACACTCCAAGAATATGAAGAGCCAACATTAGGCGTTATTGAATAGTTTTCCAATGTAGAGCCAAAACACAAAGTATCAATTTGTGCGTGTGCTATAGTTGAAAATGCAAATGATATAAAAACTGTAAGTAATAAATGAATAAAATTTTTCATAATGTAATTAGTTAAGTAATAAAGCTTAGTTTGAAATTATAGGTGGTGGTACAACTTCAATAACGCTAACGTTGACCTGAGACTGATACGTATCACACTCCCCATCGATGTTGTACGTATAAACTCCTGAAAGGTTCGTGGATGGATTAAAATAGCCCAAATAACCAGCATTTAAAGAAGGAGACCATATACCATTTATATCTGGACTACCTATTAAATTATAAAAATTAAGACCTGGATCGTCAATACACATTTCTAAATCAAAATCATTACCCACGTTGATATTCTCTTCAAGTAGAGATACTTCAATAGGATAACTTAATTCACAACCATTATTATTTAAAACAGTATAATTATAAAGTCCAAATGTCTGTTCTTGCGGGTTAAATAAACCCAGATAATCTGGTGCTTGACTTTGAGATAAATCAGAAACGCCTCCCCAACTTCCAGATGTATTGTCTACACCTAAAACATTATAAAGGCTTGTTGATAAAGCATTGTCACATAATTGAAATTCTACTGTTGTCTGTGCATCTGAATTACCTTGACTTAAAATCACACTAGAAGATTCACTATTGCAATCATCAGAAACAGTATATACATATTCTTGTGGCGTATTAACCGATGGATTAAACTGTCCTAAATAACCTTGAGCGAGTGACGGAGTCCAAAAGCCATCGTTTTGAACGTTATCACCTAATAAATTGAATAAGTTAAACTCGCTAGATTCTTGACAATAAATTAAAGAAGTATCAGAACCAGAGTTTAAATCTGAATAAACAAAAAGTGAATCGTTATAATTTACTAATGCTGTATCAGAGCAACAATCTCCATTATTCCAACCCCCTGTTTGACAATCTCCATATACATTAATACTGATAAAAAGATCTTCAGGAGTACAAGATTCATTAACAGTAACTTCAAAAGAAAATGATAAAGGACCTGTTGAAGACGATCCCCAATTGGGATTTCCAACTAGCTGTCCTGTCCACCAGGAATAATACCAACTATTGTTAACAAACCTAAATCCGGGCCCAAATTCAAGTCCACTAGGGTAAGTGTTTTCCGTATCCCATATCCAATAGCCATTACCTAAATTATTATTTGTATTTGTATTTAGAGGAGTAGAAATAGGGGTTAAATTAGTCCATCCTTCACCTAAGTTAACTTGGAAAGCTATTACCCAATTAGTATTCAAATGATAAAAACTTTCCAAAGTATAATCTACAGTAACAATATCACCAATTTGATAAGGACCCTCAGGGTTTAAAGAATAAGATTCATCTTCAACACATTGAGCATAAGAATACATGTGTAAACAAAGAAAAGATATTATGAATATACACCTCAAAATCAACTAGTTGTAGGTTAAAAAATATTAAACAGAGTTAAGACAAAATCAACTTTCTTGTACGTAAATTTACTAAATATGTTTCATATGAAAGTTGTCAACTACCTCATTAGTGTGAAATCACCAAACTTTCTAGTCACTTTTCCTAACTCATCAACTATTCGAACAGACCACAAATAACTTCCAGGAATAGCATCGTTTCCATTAGATGTTTTTCCATTCCATTTTTGATTTACATCTTCAGAATAGAATACTATTTCACCCCACCTGTTGGTTATTTGAAATTGGTAGTTTTGCATTTTATCTTTTCTAAATCCACTGATACCAAACTCATCATTTAAGCCATCACCATCTGGAGTAAAAGAGCTTGGAAAATAATAAATGAGATTATTTTCAATCAATAATTGTTTAGAAATAGAATCCGCACAACCTTCATCATTCTGTACTTTCAAAATAACTTCAAACCAACCTAATGAATCGTAGGTATGAATAGGTTCCCATTCTTCTGACATTTGATTATCACCAAAACTCCACGAAACACTATCGTTATAAGTAGAAAGGTTTACAAATGAAACTTCAGGATCTAATATTGTAATTTTTTCTGGTTCGTGATAAAAATCTACATAAGGCCTCTCTGATGGAACGAAACTTGTAGATAATGATGAAGAACAATTCAACACATCAACAATGGTAAGTTCAAAAATCTTACTATTAATATCTAGAGGATAAGTTAAATTGTAGCTGTCAAAGCTAAGCCCCTCTACCAACCACGAAACACTTTGAATAGTTGTGTCTACATTAGAGTTATTAGTAAAAAAGACAGAATCCTTATAACAATCTTCTACATAACTTACATCAAGGACTGGATTAGGATTAACCTTAACCTCTATTTGCTGAGGGGTGTAACAATTAACAGATCCATACTCTCTAAATTCTAAAATATAATCTTCAACATCAGGAAATGACACTTCAATCTCTGATGTATTTTGACCACTTTCAATTACAGCACCATTACCACTAACAAAAAGCCATTCAACAGGGTTTGAATCACTACTTATTATGGAAGAGAATTTAACATTTGAGATGCCTTCACACAAATTAATACTTTGTGGCGATGTTTGTATGCTATCTGATAATACAGATATTAAACTAGGCGTTGGAATACTATTGATAGTAATATTCAAACTTGCTGATGAATTACATCCAAATTGGTTAGTACCAATGACAGAAAATTGATTATCTGACAAATCTGAAGGCACATAACTTTCTTGATTTAATGATAATCCAGGAACTGACCATGTATACAAATCAAATCCAGGTGTAGCGAATAAATCAATCTCTTCACCGACACATATTGTAGTGGAATTACCACCATTGACAGATAGGTTAATTGGTGTTGATTGATTGATGACTAAATCAGCATCATCGGAAGAAATACAACCGTTACTATCCGTAACTTCAACAAGGTAATTCGTTTGGCCTATTAAAGGGGTAATTACATTTGATGTATTTATTAATGTGGGTGTCCAATCATAATTCACAAAACCTGAAGTCGAGTTAACAGCTATTGACTCTCCTAAACATATAACGCTATCTGATAAAGAAACTTCAACAATAGGAAGCGGATTAACAATAAGCTGAATAGAATCACTTGATGCGCAAGACCCATCCCCTGTTATTGTAACAAAAAATTGATTGTCTGTTAGTGATAATGGTGTGTAAACATCTGTATTTGAATTGATTACCGATGGCGTCCAATCGTAATTATTGTATCCTGCTGTTGTACTTAGGCTTATTGATTCACCGATACATATTTCTTGATTATCTATTGTAAGGTTCACAATAGGCAGATCGTAAACAACGATATCTAATGTCTCTGTACTTGTACAACCTCCATCTCCAGTAATAGTAAGTGATATCATATCTTCTGATGATGATGAAGGAGTATAAATATCTGTATTGCCTGTAATGGAAGATGGTGTCCAAGAGTAATCATTATAAGCAGGATTTGAACTTACAACTAGTGATTCTCCCATGCACAAATCGGCATCGTCTATTGACAAATTAACAATGGGCAAATCATAAATGGTTATGTCAACAGAATCAGAGGAAGTACAACCACCGTCAGCTGTAATAGTTACTGAAATTAGATTATCCGTTAAAGATGTAGGCGTGTAGGTGTCTGAATTTGAACTTATTGATGAAGGAGTCCAATCGTAATTATTGTATCCTGCTGTTGTACTAAGGTTTACTGATTCACCGATACATATTTCTTGATTATCTATTGTAAGATTCACAACAGGCAGATCGTAAACAACGATATCTAATGTCTCTGTACTTGTACAACCCCCATCACTAGTAACTGTAAGTGATACCATATCCTCTGATGATGATGAAGGATAATACACATCCGTACTACCAGAAATAGTAGATGGTGTCCACGAATAATCGTCATATCCAGGGTTAGATGTTAGCACCAAAGAATCAGACATACAAATTTCTGAATCAACAATAGATAAATTTACTACCGGGGTTTCATAAACTGTAAAGTCAATAGATTCAGATGTTGTACAACCACCATCTCCTGTAACTGTTACAGTAATCTGATTGTCAGTAATGGAGTTAGGCGTATAAACATCTGAACTTGAACTTATAACTGCTGGTGTCCATTGATAGTCATTATAAATTGCATTGGTGCTTACTGTGATTGATTCACCTAAACATATCTCAACATCATCTATACTTAGAGCTGGAATCGGGTTAGATACAACTGTTACATCAATTGATGAACTGTTAGTACAGCTATATGAACTCTCTGTTATAACTACAGCATTTGAGATTGTACCCACAGGTGTTGCCGACCAATCTACCTGAATTGAATTACCATTTGAAGAACCAACAATATTACCTCCACTAACTGACCAAGAATATGAAGAGCCTTGATTAGAAGTCACAGAATAAGTAACTAATGATGAGGCTCCAAAACAAATAGTATCTTGACTAGAAACAATCTCCGGAGTCAATATATCTATAACCGTGATGGGGATAGTAGAAAAATCCGATAAGCATTCACCTACTACAGTATATATATAATCGTCACTTGAATTAATTTGAGGATCAAATGTTCCTAAATAACCACCAGAAAGAGCAGGTGACCAAGTACCATCTTGATCAACGTTATTTCCTAAAAAGTTAAATAAATTTATTGGTGGGTCATCATAACACATCGAGTAACCCTGAATATCATTACCAGCATTAATGGATTCTGTAATGAGAGTGAACGAAATATTTGCTTCATTTACATAAGACTCCCAAGTACCTCCACCCCAATTGGGACTATTTATAATCACTTGAATTGAATATCCAGCATATACGTTTATGTCTGTATTTAATGTGTTTGTGAAATTTTGATAGTTAGCAGTACTAAGATTATTTCCTATAACTTCAATATTTTGAACGAAAGCACCTTGATTATCGTACAATGCTATAGTGGCATTATTGACATTAAAATTTATATTACCCCAACCATGACTATGCCAGTATACATCATAAAATAATTCATTAATTATACCGTCTTCTGTTATATCAATAGTAAGGTAATTGATATTTGTACCTATAAATTGACTTGCTACTTGTTCACCCAGCTGACTTGCACAATATAAAGATTCACAGTCATCTGTGGCTAGAGGTGAATAAAAGCAACTTCCATCATCTTCTTCAGCTTCAGAATCATAATTACAAGCTACAGGGTCTGTACAACCCCCTACTTCACAATCTCCAATTGTTTGATCAGCTGTTGAGTGGTTTCCCGAAAAAATGGTAACTCCAAGGTTATTGACAAGCTCATAGGAACATTCATACTCCCATGGTCCACCGTCTGTAAAAGATATATCAAAACAATCTGTTGGATCTAAACAAATCGTGTAAGAATAAAAAGTTCCTGTAGTGAAATCATAACCGCCATAATCTACTCCATTAATTGTTACTAGGTGTCCAGAACCATGATCCCATCCATCCCCATAGGAATCAAATAAATTAAGAGTATATCCTTCTTCACCATCTTCACAATCCGCCTGACAGGTAAAATCAATAGACCAAGAATTAAGTGTTCCTGAAAAAATCCAGTCATCATCCCTTATTTGCAAACGCCACTGACCGTTAGCATTTTGTCCATTAAAACTTGATAAATTGCCCTCAGGCACATAGTCACCTGTAAAAGGAGCATTACCTGCTGTTATATTGGTTGTGGCGGAAGTTGTAAAACAAGTATTTGTGTAATTATCGCCAGCACCTCCATTATCAGTGGATAAGTAAACAATCGTACCAGAAGGGGAAATCAGCCTAATATCTAAATCATCTGTGTAGGTATGAGAAATATCTAAACATACAGTTATATCACAATTTATTGTTCCGACTGAGTTAACATTCAAGTAATAGTCAAACCATGGAGATGGTCCAAAAAATGTAGCATCTGGAATATTACCTCCCGTACCTTGAAAAACTTGAGCATTAGTAAAGGATGCAAAAAACAAAGAAAGTAGCAGTATATAATATTTCAAGGTCGAACTTGTTAAGTTTAAAAAGAGGTACAAATATAACAAATATGACTCTTACTTAAACTAACAAAGAAAATAGAGCAGACTATTATTGAACTATAAGCCTTTCAAAATCAACATATCGAACAATATTGAATTTGGTATTGGACTTAAAGGAGGTATTTCGAAATGTTTCGAAATTAAGAAGGTTTTTAAACTCATTACTCAAAAAATACATTGACTGCTGATAAGCAGAATAAGCATATTTTTCAGGATAAGAAAAGTACTTTTGATAGTAATTAAGCAGAAAGTCAGAATAAAATTCACTATTGTCATTCATAAAGATGGATGGCAAATGAACATTTAAATTAACCAAATCATAGTAATCTAAATTATCAAACCTATTCCATGTATCTAAACCATAAATTGAAAATAAGGTGTCTTCCATACTTCCCAAAACAGGTAGTAATCTACTTACAAACGAACGGTCGTTAGACGGTACAATGATGATATTTTTATCCGATCTAAGCTTACTTTTAAGAAAATCTCTATCGGATAACTCAGCTTTGTTAAAAGTAAAAACTTGACACCTTTTATTCATTATCTGTAAACTCAATTTCTTTTTAGCGTAAGAAATCAACTCATCTTCATTCTCTTGTCCTAATAGTATTAATTTATCACTATTATTTGATCTCAAAAGATAATTTACAAGAACATCTATCTGAACCTGTGATAATGGTACTGACTGATAGACGTTTAAGTAATTGTTTTTCACACTCATGTACGAAAGTGGTGAAATAAGCTTCTTCTTAGTATCGTAACCATAGAATTTAGCTAATTCCTCGAACTGCCTAATGTAGATAGGTCCAAAAATATACTCTCGGTCATACAAAATATTTGAAGTAAGGATAGATTCAAAAACTGAATCGTTGGGCACATCCAAAACCATTAAATCAATATTATATCCTAATTGAGTTAAACTATCAATAGCAAGTTGAAAGCCAAAGTAAAAATCCAAAGCGACTTTTGACTTAGGGTAAATCATATTTTTACCCCTATTATTTACCTTCAAAGAGTCGTTAAAATCCAAATAAAAGGGCAAAAGTAATGCTACTTTAACTACTGTTGAATCTAATTCATAAATCGGGAAATTAGACCTTTGAATATCCATAAACTTAACCGTATCATTTGATGACAGTTCTTTCGGGCTATAATCAGAAAATACGGTATCTGAACTAATGGTTTTGACAATGTCATGGCGTAAAGGCACTAAAAGATGAAATCCTACGTGCAATCCTTGAATTACTGCAGGATTAGAGACAACTAAATCATTGAGTTCAGCATTGTATTGGCGTGAAATACCATATAATGTCTCTCTAGGCTGAACCACATGAATAGCATAAGGTTTGTTGTCAATAATAGTATCTTGAGTCTGTGCTTTAGCAAAAAAGCTAGAAAAGACACTAAAAAAAACTAAACATATTGCTAATCTTGTCATACACATTTAACTTTCTAAAGTTATTTTTATTATTCCCATTCTATGGTTGCTGGTGGTTTAGAACTGATATCGTATACCACTCTGTTTATCCCTTTTACCTTGTTAATAATATCGTTGGATACTTTGGCTAAAAACTCATAGGGTAAGTGTACCCAATCAGCTGTCATACCATCGGTAGATTCTACAGCTCTCAAAGCTACTGCATTCTCATAAGTTCTTTCGTCTCCCATTACTCCTACCGACTGAACAGGTAAAAATATAGCTCCTGCTTGCCAAACCTTATCGTATAATCCTTCAGATATAAGAGAAGAAATAAAAATATGATCTACTTCTTGCAATATTCTTACTTTTTCTTTGGTAACATCTCCCAATATACGAATGGCTAATCCTGGACCAGGGAAAGGGTGTCTTCCTAATAAGGATTCATCAATATTCATAGAACGTCCTATTCTTCGAACCTCATCTTTAAAGAGTGTATTCAAGGGTTCAACAACTTTAAGCTTCATGAAGTCTGGTAATCCTCCAACATTGTGATGCGATTTAATAGTTGCTGATGGTCCTCCAGTAGCAGATACCGACTCAATGACATCAGGATAAATAGTTCCTTGAGCCAACCACTTCACATCTTTTATGAGGTGCGCCTCATCATCAAAAATATCTATAAATTTATTACCTATTGCTTTTCGCTTAGCTTCAGGGTCGCTAACACCATCTAAAACTTGGTAGAATCGATCCTTAGAATCAACGCCCTTGATATTAAGACCCATTTCTTTATATTGCTCCAAAACGTTCTCAAACTCGTTTTTACGTAACAAGCCATTATCAACAAAAATGCAATATAGATTGTCGCCAATTGCCTTATGTAATAACACACTGGCAACGGTTGAATCTACACCACCAGACAGCCCAAGAACGACTTTATCATTACCCAATTTGGATTTTAATTCATCTACCGTTCGTTGCACAAAAGAGTCTGGAGTCCAGTCTTGAGAGCATTCACAAACATCAATTAAAAAGTTAGATAACAATTGTTTGCCATCAGTCGAATGATAGACTTCTGGATGAAATTGTATAGCAAATATTTTTTCGTTAATAAATTGGTAACCAGCTACTTGCACATCTTCAGTTGAAGCTATAATTTCACAAGAATTCGGCAAAGAAGTAATGGTGTCTCCGTGACTCATCCACACTTGAGAACCTTCTGAAATACCCTTAAAAAGTGAATTAGAAGAGTTCACAAAGGATAACTTTGCTCTACCATATTCACGAATTTTTGAAGGCAAAACTTCACCCCCATTTATTTTAGCAAGATGCTGTGCGCCATAACAAACACCCAAAACTGGCAACACCCCAATAATACCATCCAAATTAGGTATTGGTGCATTATCATCTCGTACAGAAGATGGACTTCCCGAAAGGACAACACCTTTGAGGTTATCAGTCAATTCTGGTATTTTATTGAAGGGATGGATTTCACAATAGATATTAAGCTCTCTGACTCTTCGTGCAATGAGCTGAGTATATTGAGAACCAAAATCTAGTATAAGTATCTTTTCTTGAGCCATTTGACATTGAATTTAAAGGGCTAAAACTACAAAATTAGTATCTAGTGGGTTGAGTTCGTCTTTTAACTTTTTTATAAAGTTATCACCATATTTTAAATAATAGGGAATAAAATTATCGTAGCGTTCTTGTAAAGTAGCGTTTGGAAAAAAACTAGCCTTTATCTTTGAAATCTGCGAGAGAGCTGTCTCATGCTTAACTTTTTCTATTCGGTATAGTTTTTTAGCTAACTTCTCCAAGGAGTTCTTTTGCCTCTTATGTTCGGCATCTATGATGGGCCTGTGTGCGTCTCCCTCAAATTTACTTTTCATTTTATCGAACAATTGAGTTAAAGAATCTAGCTCACGATCTAGTGAAAAATCTTTTTGAGATTGTATGTATTGCTTATGTAAATCGGCTTCAGAATTGAAAAAGTCTTCTACTGAAAAGCCCAATTTCTCAATTTTGTTGAGCTGTGACGAATGGCTTAACAAAAGTGAATTCCTTAAAACCAAAATCGGAAAGGGTATATTTTCAAATTCAAAGGCTGTTTTTAACTGCATCCAATACGCCATTTCAGCACCTCCGCCAATATATGCTAAGTTAGGTAATATCAACTCTTGATAAAGTGGTCGCATGAGAACGTTAGGACTAAAATTTTCAGGAGAATTAACAACCTCTTGTGCATCTAAGGGCGAAGCTATTCTTTCTCTCCCTCCCTCTTCTAACTTGAAAAAATTTATTTCTCTAACATGTGCCTGAGCTTTGTAGTTTTTACTTAACTTTTCTGATTGTAAGGCTATGATAGAAGCAAAAGACTTTTCGCAAATATCCTTTTTCATGACCTCAACGAATAGTTTTTTTAGCTGAAAATCGTCACCATCTAGGATAACAAGACCATCGTTTTTGAATAAACTATTAACCAAAATACGACTAGCTTGTGCCAAGTTCTGCGCAGAATAAGCCTTGTGAAAAATGCCTTTTAATTGTTGAGCGTTTTCATCATCTCCAATCATGGCATCCAACTCTTTCAAAACGGAAGGTATATCGTTTAAATTCATTCTCCCAACTGCTCCGCACTGTTTAGTATTCCACCTTACAGTCTGACCGAATAATTGTGCATGATTAATTTCTTCAAAATCGTGATCTTCTGAAGCCATCCAAAAAATAGGCACAAAATGCTTTGATGGGTAGTGTTTCTTCAATTCCTTAGCAAGGTTAATTGTTGAAACTATCTTGTATATAAAATACAAAGGCCCAGTAAACAAACACAACTGATGACCTGTAGTAACAGTAAAAGTATCCTCAGACTCTAGCGACTCAATATTCTCTTTTGATAAATCTGACAATTCAAGAGTAGCGTTTTGCCTTTTCAAAACCTCAACAAGAGTTTGTCTATCAGTAGAAAATTGACTTCTATCCTGTATTTGTGTGCGGTAATTGTCTATCTTATTATATCGACCATAAAAAACTGACAAATCAGGCTTTTCATCTAAATAGTCTTGCACCAAAGGGCTTAAAACATTAATTTTACGATATGGTATTTGCTTTGAACTCACTTTCAGGCAAAAGTAAGTAAAATGAAAAAGTTAGAATTTATTTATACGATAAAATAAGAGATTAAATCAATAGTTACTTAATCATGAATAAAATTTATCTAATCACCCTCTGTATTTTTACTTCTTTTTTTTCCTTCTCCCAAATCATTGTTGAAGATTATCAAGATTCTCAATCTGATAAAGTCAGTGAATTAAGCATTACTATAGAACCGTATAAAAAACTTAGCAATGGTGCTTTTTTCACATCACTTACTTTAGTCTCGGACAATCCTTATGTGGAATATGTCAAAGGCTTTGATTTTGAATGGGGCTACCGCTATCAGCTAAAAGTTAAAGAAACCATATATGCCAATCCTCCTCAAGATGTATCAGATAGAGATTATGAGCTTGTAGAAGTCGCATTACAAACACTAGCTTACCAAGATTTTGAAATGATTCTTATTAATGAATTCTACCTATCAGAGCCTAGAGGTGAATCCATTACAAAATTAAAAGCAGGACTGTATCGCTATCACGATAAAATGGAATTCTATGTGCCTCCTGTGCTAAGAGCTGATTTCGATAGAAAAATGAAAAAGAAAGCGTACTGTAAAGGAAAATTCAGCTTTCAAGAAGACGGAAGCATCCATCTCCTAAAACTCAAGTAAACAAACTGATTTAACCTCGTGAAAAAACTACTCTTTATATTACTCATCTCCAACGCACTGTTTGCACAAGAAAAGTCTACTTCCATCTCTATTTACTGGAAACCTCTTTTTAACCCTGTTGGTGACCACTGGGGCTATGGAAATAAAGTTGGATTAAGTATTGAGAAAAATCTGAGCAAAAAATTTGATTTGACATTTAACATTAACAACGGTAATTACACATACTCTTCGCATAATGTCAATATTAATTTCGTAAAGAAGAGCATCATTGACCTTAATTTAAATGCTAGATTCATGTTTTCAAGAGAAAGACGTGTTAACACATTCATTATTGCTGGTGGCGATTATTCAAAAACAAATAACTTTAGTATAGATTATTTATTCAATGAAACAGAAAATAAAAATTTTACCTCAAATAGAGATTCTTATATAAGGCCTTATGCCAATCTTGGCTTACGATTTGGAAAAGAGCATAGACGATTTGTTGTCGACCTAACTCTTTTAGATTATAATATTACAAACGGTTTTCATGGCAGTCGCAATACAGGTTATCTGAAAATAATGTTAAAATTAAAATAAATTGATAACTTTGCTAAACTTAAAAAAAACAAACCATGAAATTTTTACCATTAGCTATTTTTATACTGACTCTACTAACTATACCGAAAACCTCATTAGTTCAGAAGATGATATAGTATTGGAGCGCTTACTCAATACAGGCAAAACGTCCATAAGTTATATGGATTCTTGTAAAGAAAATAGCATTGCAGTTGAGCAAGTAATTAAATATAATAGTTACTACAATTTGGAATTTACGGACAAAAATGATGACATCAATCTTATCTATTTAGCAAAAATAGGTGGAAACGAAATTAGAGTAATCAACGAAACGAGTCCTACTCCGAAGACTTATACTCTTATTGAATAATTACACTATATCTCCATAGAGGTCGTAGTGATCAGCATGGGTGATTTTGACATTGGCAAAGTCGCCCATTCTAACATATGAGTCTGTGGCTTTGACTAACACCTCATTATCTACATCTGGTGAATCAAATTCAGTTCTACCAATAAAGTACTCCCCTTCTTTCCTATCAAAAAGCACTTTAAAGGTCTGGCTCACTTTGGCTTGATTGAGTCGATAAGAAATATCGCTTTGTAGCTCCATTATCTCTTCAGCCCTTTGGTGTTTAATTTCTTCTGGCACATCGTCTTCTAATAGGTGAGCATGGGTGTTTTCTTCGTGTGAATAAGTAAATACACCCAAACGGTCAAATTCAGTATCACTAACCCATTGCTTGAGTTCTTGAAAATCTTCTTCTGATTCGCCCGGATAACCTACAATTAGGGAGGTGCGAATAGCCATTCCAGGAACATCTTCTCTAAACTTTTTCAATAGAGCATCTGTTTTTTGATGAGTCGTTCCTCTTCGCATGGATTTTAAAACAGAATCGCTTATATGCTGCAAAGGAATATCGATGTAGTTACAAATTTTATCGTTAGTTCGAATCACTTCCAAAACATATTCAGGAAATCCAGTGGGAAAAGCGTAATGCAAACGTATCCATTCTACACCCTCAACCTCTGATAAAGCAAGCAGTAAGTCAGCTAACCTTCTTGATTTGTACAAATCCAGTCCGTAGTAAGTCAAATCTTGAGCGATTAGAATAAGTTCTTTAACGCCGTCCCTAGCTAAGTTAGTAGCCTCTTTGACCAAATCCTCTATAGGCTTGGATTTATGCTTACCACGCATCAAAGGGATAGCACAGAAAGAACAAGGACGGTCACAACCTTCTGCAATTTTCAAAAAAGCATAATGCTTGGGTGTAGTTGTCATGCGTTCCCCTATCAGCTCATGCTTATAATCTGCTCCTAGAGCCTGTAACAATTTTGGCAAGTCAGTTGTGCCAAAATACTCGTCTACATTAGGGATTTCTTTCTCTAAATCGGGCTTGTAACGTTCTGACAAACAACCTGTAACAAATAGCTTATCAATTTTACCATCTGATTTGCGTTCGGCCTGTTCAATAATAGTATTGACGGATTCTTCCTTAGCGTTATCTATGAACCCACAAGTATTGATTACTACTATATTGGCATCGTCTTTTTCAGACTCGTGCTCTACTTCCATCTTATTGGCTTTCAATTGCCCCATCAAGACTTCAGAATCGTAAATGTTTTTAGAACACCCCAGGGTGATAACGTTGATTTTATTATTTTTAAGCGACTTTGTCCTCATCTTAGTTGAATAAAGAGTCCACAAACTCTTTTTTATTGAACACTTGTAAATCTTCTATTCCTTCTCCTACACCTATATAGCGAACAGGTATTTTGAATTGATCAGAAATACCAATAACCACACCACCTTTAGCAGTACCATCTAGCTTACTTAAAGCTAATGAATCTACTTTTGTTGCAAGGGTAAATTGTTTGGCTTGTTCAATGGCGTTTTGCCCTGTAGAAGCATCTAGAACTAACATTACATCGTGTGGAGCGTTAGGGATAACCTTAGTCATTACATTTCTAATTTTAGTCAATTCGTTCATCAGATTGACTTTATTATGCAATCGACCTGCCGTATCAATAATGACTACATCAGCTCCCTTAGTTTTAGCAGATTGTACCGTATCAAAAGCTACAGATGCAGGGTCAGAGCCCATGTCTTGCTTTACTATCTCTACTCCTACTCTTTCAGACCAAATAACTAATTGATCTACAGCAGCAGCTCTAAAGGTATCGGCAGCACCTAGAACTACTTTTTTGCCTTCTTTTTTAAATTGATGAGCCAACTTCCCAATGGTTGTTGTTTTGCCAACACCATTAACACCGACTACCATAATAACATAAGGACCATCTGTTTCAGGCACCACAAAGTTTACTTCATCAGTGTTGTTACTTTCTTCTAGTAATTGGCTTATCTCATCTTTAAGAAAGGCATTAAGTTCATTGGCATCGAGGTATTTATCTTTTGCCACCCTTTCCTCTAGTCTTTCAATAATTTTAAGAGTCGTTTCAACACCTATGTCTGAAGTGATTAAAGCTTCTTCTATGTCGTCAAGAGCCTCCTCGTCTACTTTAGACTTACCGGCAACGGCACGTGATAACTTACCGAAAACATTTTCTTTCGTTTTTTCTAAACCTTTATCGAGTTTATCCTTTTTATCTTTTGAAAAAAAACCAAATATTCCCATAGTTATACGCTGTTATTAAACAGAAAAAGCTCCTTTTTCAAGAAGCTCAGTCCATTAAGTTATAAGAAAAGGTTTATTTCTTAGCCAAAAATTCGTTCACTTTATCTTTAGGAACGATTTCTGATTTAAAACCGTAAGAGCCTGTCTTCTCAGACTTGGTCATCTTGATTACTTTTGTAAAATCTTTT
>TARA_Y100000385_G_scaffold291743_1_pt1 | contig 36181 bp, 27 predicted proteins | sample TARA_Y100000385 | Tara Oceans TARA_Y100000385 (sample SAMEA2620980) | marine metagenome | biome: marine biome (ENVO:00000447); feature: surface water layer (ENVO:00002042); material: "saline water (ENVO:00002010), including plankton (ENVO:xxxxxxxx)" | depth 5 m
TCCAACGCCAGATCCTGAACCAGCTCCAACGCCAGATCCTGAACCTACCGATGATGATGTTAGTGACGATGGAAATCCTGTCATACAAAATGTCGAAATTGAACAAGAAGGCGTTAAAACTATTGTATCTTTTGACTTCGGTACTAATCCACAACCTGATGATGCACTCTGGTCAATTACTATAAGCTATAGACGAATACCGATCATCCCGGATGTTTTTTCTTTATCCAGCACGACACTATTTAATGAATACCCCACACCACAATACCCCACTCCTACTCCTTGGGTAACTTATAATGGACGAAATTATATAACATTTGTTCCATCAGACTCTGAATTAAATTCTTCAGTCTTGCCTCACGACTTACTTAACAACGAGGCGATTATAAAGGTTAGTCCGTACGTAGATGGACAACAAGTAGACCTCGATATAGTGGCGAATTGGAAAACTCCAAACAGGCCCGTTGTTCCTGCGCCAGTAGTTAATCTAGGCAGAGTAAGATTCGGTGATAAAGATACATCTTCTCCATCGCCAGAAGCACCTAGAGGTTATATAGTAAATGGAGTAAACAATAAAACTATCACGCTTGTTCGCGGTAAAAAATATACATTTGATTTAGATATTCCAGGACATCCAATGCATATTCAAACATCTGCAGCTGGAGGGTATGATCCACAGAGAAGTTATGTTTTACATAGCTCAATGAATGGAAAATTTATTGGAGATTATACTTTTACTGTTGCTTCAGATACTCCAGACACTCTTTGGTATCAATGTCGATTTCATAATGCTATGCAAGGTCGTATATTGATTGTCAATCCAGAATAGTACAACATAAGAAGGATATAATATAATATGGTTTATGCACCCATGTTTTATGCTGAAACAGCGGATTCTTTATTTAATAAAGTCAATACGTTAGAAGATAGTGAAACTAAGAACCCAACCTCTATTACATTTGCCGGTCGTGAGTTAAAAGAAATAACAGGGCCTGTTCCTTTAGTAGACCTAGCCTATAGCTTCAATAGAGATGGTGCTGGTCATTTAAGATCTGTAAGTACAAGAATTACACTATCGGGTAAATTACTCAATCAGCGTCCATCAGACGATCCTGCGGCTGATAATGGAGTAAGTCCTGTACTAAATAAAGCATTAAATCTAGAAAGTCATTTTTTAGCTAATGATGGCGAAGATTTAATAATAAAATGTGGAGAAGAAGGAACAGAAACAACCTTTATTGGTTGTCGTATAGTTGATATAAGTGTTAATAAAACTGGAGATAATTGGGTAAGAACAGCAGATTATTCTATTACATTAGAATCTAAAAGTGGTGCTGGCGATTGTACTCACGCTGATTCTGAAGGTAACGAGCCTAGTGTATTTTATGTAGATAATCCTGTAGATTCTTGGAGTATGGAGCCTATAGAAGATTTCATTGGAGATATGTCTCCGAATCCAAAAACAAATAATATTGAATGGCATAATCCATTTAATACTCCTGGAGGGACTGATTTATCTGCAGACCCAAATAGCCCCACCAGTTCTCCTTCGGTCACCAATTCTCCACACTTTAGGGTTAGTCATAGAGTAAGTGCAGTAGGCTTTACTACATCATCCAATACCAATGCTGCTTATTTAAATGCAAAAGCATGGGTTGATAGTAGATTAAACTTGTCAAAAGATAAAAATGATAGTGCTTTAGCTACTCCTACTACGGGAGTATCAGGCTGCTCAGGTATGCCCCATATTTTTAAAGACACTACTGGTTTAGCTGGAATGGTTGACAATAGCACAGTTCTGTATAACCATAATAGACAAATTAGTTATAGTGTAACTGATGGAAGTTATGAAGTTAGTGATACATGGTTAGCAATGCCCTTTGGTCAAAAAAGTATTGAAGAGTATTCTATAGAAGTGTCTACAGATGAAAGATATATTAAAACAGTTAGAGTACAAGGAAATATCAAAGGACTCTATATAAGAGATGTTGTCGGTGGTGGTTCTGGTCCTAGTAGTCAAGGCTCTTTGGTACTAGGTCCTTCAGGAGCATCTAATTCTGCTGATCCAGCACTCGGAAATAGTAAATATGGTAACGCAGAGAACTCATGGATAAGTGGTATTAAGCCTTATTTATTTTCTAGAGCCATGTCTGTTATGGGTGGTACTGACAGAACTGTTGATTATGTTAATCCTACAAACGCAGCACTCAGTAGTACAAGACCGAACAATCCTATTTTTAGTAAAGAAAGAGCTTTAAATCCTATACCAGTATCTACCACAGAAGGTCATGATCACAGAAAAGGAACGATAACTTATAGTTATGAATTTACAAATAGGAATATTGTTATATCTGGAGCTATCTCTTCTAATCTATCTATTAATGATACTGGCCCCACGGACGTCATTAGTGAAAATTTTGTTATTGGTAGAGCACTTGGTCCTATCATACAGAGCATGGGTACTACTACTTCTTCTAGGAAAGATGTTAGTATAGATCTAACTGTATTTCCTCCAATGGATACAGATGGTTTCCATATTTCAAATACTAAATGCCCTATGTATACAGGAGGCTACCTTTGGAATAAGACTCAAGAAATTGTTGATAATTTAGCTCCAGCAGGAGCAGTACAGTACTATAGGTCTGCCAATAATTATTCTTGGAGTCCTATAGACGGTAGATTTACAATGAACAAATCCTGGGTATATCAGTCTTGCACAGCACCTGCGCAATGGCCAATGGGAACAAATAATAATAATAATAATAGTTAATAGGAATCATTATGCCTGTACCATGTGACGCAAGTCAAAAAGTTGTAGCACAAACTTTATTTTTAGGTGCTAGTGTATCTAATTTTAGCATTAATATGGGCTGGGGAGGACAGGCTAGTCAATTAACTGTAAATTTAATAGAGGATCAGGGTTGCTCTGCCCATGATCCACAATTTGTAAACACATATGCACCCAATAACCCTAACCATTATCATGATTGTACCGGTAAGGCATGTTATATGGGTGAAGATGGTCAGATGTATGATTCAGATAGACATAAAGAGAGATTAGTTCCTGGCAAAGTCTATTATTATTGGGATAGTGCTAGTAATAAAATGGTTTCTAGTTATTGGTATCATGCCGATCCAGGTTTTTTCGGCCTTTCTACTAAATTTGACATTGGATTTAATTATACTGGTATAAACGGCAGATCATATGAATATGATATTATAAATACTCCTGCTTTTTTTAAAATTGGAGATTTTGAATTTACTGGCTTAATTAAAAACTGGGAAAGAGATGCAGGTAGTGGAGGATTTAAATATACTGTAGTATTAGAAAGTTTAGATAGTATACTTTCTGATTGCCATATTATTCTTAACAAGTATGCTGGTACATTATTTTCTATGGCTGATGGTGCTGTGGTAGGAGGAGCATTTAATCAACTTGAACAATATGACGGTGTTACTAATCACGGAACTATAGCTCAGGGAGCAATGCCGAATATATTCAATGTATATGGCTTTTTAGAATCCTATGGATTTGGTACAGCTGATAGAAATGATGAGGGTATTACTGCTAACAATATTAAAAATGCTTTATCTGTTTTAACTAGTAATGTCAATGACAGTGTTAACGGTACTCCTCCTTTTTTGACAGCAGGAAAAGATGCTTATTCTAACTTTGGAAGAATATTATTTAAAGTTGCTCAACAAGCAGATAATTATCTAAGAATAGAAAATGGTAAAATGGGTTTGGTGGATTTCACACGAGATGCATTTGGTATACAAAGAAACTATGGTATTTTAGATTTAAGTGAACTACCTGATACTCCTAATACTTTTCGATTTAGTGAAGCAACTGTAACAATTACAGAATTTGTTAGAAAAGTTACTTCAGAAGCAGGATACGATTATTATTTTGAATCTATACCAACAACAGGTGCTCTATATATAAAATTAAGGGTAATTAGCAGGAAAGTGCAACCTTATCCAGATATGGTTAAAAATACAATTGCTTCATTCGAAGAAAACGGATTTAATATATCAGCAGGTAAAATAGGACAAGAAAAAAATGAAAATGTAACTAAAGTAGTACAAATAGGAGGACCTCAAAAAAGATTACATCAAGCGACATCTTATACTTTAGGCTTTACTCAAAATTCATATGTCTTCAATCCTTCTATATTAAAATTTGTCAACTATAATAATTATCATTTAGGGAAAATAAGATTTCCTAATGCAGAATCACAGAGACGTTATCATACAGGAGAGTTATCAAATTACTACACAGCACAAAAAGCATTAGAAGAAAGGAATGGCGCAACATTTAATCAAATAGATGATGATTGGGCCGAAGCAAATATATCTCATTCTATTACTAGAGGAAACTATAATAATACTGTTACTTCTCCTTCGTGCAATCCTATTTGTCCCATTGCGGCTGATCCAAATATAGTTACTGGAGACGGAGATCCAGATTGGATAAATTACATGGGTAAGCCTACCGATGGCTATTCTATAAAAAGATATAGGCCAATGCAGTTTGATGCTATTAGTCCTTTTTTTGGATATTATGGAGAAGACGACCTAGCTGCTACAGGAGGAGATGATAATCCTATATTTCAAACACCAAGAACAGTTTATTTAGATACTTGGACAGGTCAACTGGCTGTTGCTTGTAGTTTTGATGATATGCCTAATAGTCTAGAAGTAGGATTAAGTAGTATTAGGGGTGGAGGGTTCTTGGTTACTGAATCAGAAATCAGAGCAGCAGAAACTGGTTGGCAAAGCTATCTGACTTATTGTATGGGGAAAACCGAAAAACCAGATTTGTATACTATGTTAATAGCTGCTTATGCCGGTAGTACTACTGTCGCAGATTTACATTCCAAGGTTCCCGCAGATAGATCATTAGCTTCTATGCAAAATTCGGCTGGTGCTTTAGGTAGTGTATCATTTTTTAAAGAAGATACTCAAAATGTAATAGACAATAGCTGGATAATGAATCCAGACATGCTTAGAGATTTTATGAAAATTTCAGATTTTGTTAGAAGTCTAGCTAAATATTATGGCACTCAATATCTTGTTAGGCTTCCGAACGTTGTGTCTTATAGAGACAGGTCTGCTCCTGATGTTAGTGTATCTTTTGAGGGCGACACTACTGGTTCTATTAATGCATATCAAGGATCTGGTAAAATCTTCTATGAGTTTGAACCTACTGATGGAGCTTGGGAAGAATATGGAAATTCTATTGATGGTAATATAACTGTTGGATCTCCTCAATGGTATGCTTTAATAAATGAAGACGGTAAAATGCCAGCTATACTTGGCTATAATCTTAAAGCTAATTTTGATTATATTTCTCATACTTTGTGTAAATGGGAAGAAGATCTTAAAGGAAACGCTTTTAATAATTATGCTGTTCTTTTAAGGGGACTTAATGCTGCATATTTTTCTGGAGATAAGAGCAATCCACAACCAACTGGATCTGCTAAAGAATATTCATCTGTTGCAGATTGTAGTAAAGATAATTTTTATATGTCTCCACTTAATTTAACATCATTAGACGCTTCAGACTTTGTAATATCTCAACAAGCTGGTGGTATCATAGTCAAAGATGCTTTTGATAGAACTGAAGATGTTGGCGGTGGTACTGGAGCAGAAGAGAACCCAGCTGTAAGATTCAACAGGTCTGTTAAAACTTCTAAAAAATTATATAAAAAAGCAACAAGTGAAACTAAACCTGTATTTTTAAATCCACAATCACTTAGTCTGCCATGTGTTTTAGTAAAAACTAATAGGGTTAATTTAAATAATTCTAGCTATTCTTATGGTACAGATCCTAATACCACTGTTCTTGCAAATGTAGCTGCGGAAGATCTTGCTGTTAGATTGAGAATACTTGGTGGAAATGCAACAAATCCTGCTCTACCACCTCCTACAGAGGTATCAGCTTTTATTAATGATCCAGTAGTTAGGGTGTTGTGTCGATATGTTTCTCCTACATGGGGCTCAAATTTTACACCAGAACATTTACTTTACAATGAACCTGATGATGCCAATCCTTCTCAAAAGTTTGATGTTTTATCTCCAAAAGCTGCTCATCCAATATTCGCTGGAGTACCTATACAATATAATAGAAATACTTATGGTCCATGGGCAAATTATCCGTATGAAGATCGTGCTATTATTTTCCCAGATGCTGCAGAAGTGAATAGGAAGAATGCTATAGAGAATTTAATAGCTGGATCGGAAATAGAGGTGGATGAAGATCTGTCTCCTTGGAATTACGGAGGTATGCATAATTTAGATACAGCTGCATTTAATAAAATTAATTCACAAATACAATATCAACAGGTACTAGAGTTAGGTTCCGTTCAAATGCCAGGAACACCTATATTTGGTATAGGTTCTGCTTTTACTTATAATGATGTCAGAAATAATTATACTCAAAGTGATTATACGTTAAATTATGGTGATCATACATATAATATAAAAAGTGTAACGGCTAGCTCAATGTCAGCTGCTGGTCCTACCATTACTAGTATTAGTTGTAACTTAAGTCCTCAATCTGCCGGTACAACTTATTCTTTCAAAACCTATGTGCAAAAATTAGGGACTTTTAATAAACAAGCATCTGACAGACTTAAGAAAACTTCAAAAAGTATTATGGCTGTTGGACGTTCAGCTGGCATACAGTCTAATAGTGCTATTGGTAAATCTTTACAAGAATTTCAAAACTTTAAAACATCGTTATTAGAAGGCCCACAGTCCTTTGATTCTGATAAGTTTAAAAGTAAATTTTTTGCTACTAGTCCAGGATTGGTATTAGTTGGAGCAAAAAGTTATTATTTACCAGATATAAAACAGAGAGGAGCTGGAGATAGCGCCATTGCTCAAGCTGCAGAAACCATTAGAACTAGAACTTTTGTTGGTTTATATCCTGAAAACGAAGTGGCCGCAAATGCCGCAGAAAACTATCAACATCTCAGTATGGCTAGTTTAGATTCAATTTTTTCTCCAGTATCTTTTTATCCTGCGTTGCAGACTTTTGGAATTACCAAAACCCCTAGACATCAATGTCATCAATGTAATCAAACAGGGAAGATAAAAACTCATATCAATGATATAAATGCTGATGAAAAGGGCGATACGGTCATAGAAATAGAAATCAATTGTCCTTATTGTACAGATAAATTGGCAGTACCTTCTAACACTAGTAAAACCAGTTTGTCTGCATCAAGCAGTAGCCCGGAAGCATTACCTCCCTATATTATTAGTGATTCTAATGATATCAGTAATTTAACCAATATGTTAAGTTCAAATAGTTCTTCTTCGTCTAGTGCTTCTGATTCTAGTGTGTCTGATGGCAAGGAAATTCCTATTAATCAAATTACATTAAATCCTGTAACTGTTTCTAGTGGTATTTATCGTAACACAAACAGTCAAGCAGTAGGCGAAAGAGGAAGAAATGCAATAGAAATTATTGGTAGAGGAGTCATACCTCCTAATAGTTTTAGAACTAACACTAGTAATATTATAGATAGTCAAGATTATAGCAACACTGATGAAAGAGCTCAAAATTCGATAGCCAGTAATGGAACTATATTAAACAACCAAAGATTTTTTGCTCTAAAAGGACCTATGATGTTTCATGGTTGGGGATATGATGTAAATGGATATCCTATTCCCAACGAAAGCGATGAGCCTGAGGTTGATGATTATAATAGACCTTTAAGATTTAATTTAGTCATAGAAGAGATAGGTGGTCTTATATCTTATGAGAGAGTGCAAATTGGTGCTGCTTTTGTTTTCAGTGAAGAAGAACATGATCAAGGTAAATATAATATAAAAGCGGCCAATGATGCCTATTCAGATAGTGTATATTCTGATCGACAATGTCAAGTATTGCAAGTTAAAAATGATTTAGAAACAGAAGTTAGTACGGGAGATGGGGCATTTAATAAGGGAGATATATTAACTAAACAATATGAATGGAATGGTAATAAATATGTTAAACAGGAAAGATCAACGAAATTTGCCTTAAATTGGTCAGAAAAACCAGATCTTTGGCCTGTAGGTCCCATAGATTTAAGATGGGATCCCGATAGAAAAGTATGGACAGTACCTACAAGTAGTAATAAGCCATACAAATTAGTGTACGTAACACTTGAACAAGATTTAATTAAACCTGATAATAGTGATATAACATATTCAGCAAGGGGATTTTTAGACGATATAGAATACATGACAGAATCTTTGCCAGAAAATTATAGAAGATTAGTATATGTGAGAGACAGGACAGGATTTACTGCACCAAGAGGAGCTAAATTGCTTTGTAGATATATGTCTAGTTTTGGTTTTTATGAACCGATAAGCAAACCCTCAATTGTTGCTAAAGGACTGATGTCCTCTAATAATGCTGCAAATATTGAGATGACATATACTCAAGGCAGACAGGCTGGTGTGGTTCCAACCATTAATGTTTCGTATGATAATCCTTTGGGCTTAAGTGCTGGTGGTGGAAAAACAGGAATTTTTACTTTTATAGATGGAAAATGGACATTAACATCCTCTTAATTCAAAATGTTAAATTTAGAAGACAAAAGCAGTAACTGTCATATTTTTGACGGTTATCTACATGAAGATTTAATATCCTATAATATAGTAGGCTCTACAATCGAATGGAGTAATGGCTCTTCATCTCCAATTACATTTAAATTAGATGCTGTTTCTTCTTTATTTAATGAACAGCCTTACGGAGATATTGAAGATAATGTTTGGTATCCTGTTTTTATTGACCATGATAATTATGTTCCACAAGCTAGTTTATCTGCACATGGCATACTTACTAACCAGAATGGTTATTTGAGATCTGGAAAATTAGGTATTGAATCTATGGTTGAATTTAAACCACAGTTCAGTAACTGGAATACCAATGCAAAGATGCGCATAGATTGGCTGATGAACCAAGCCACTTTCCCTTTCCCCTTGTATTATAGTTTGATGTTTTGGGTTAGAAAACCTACTCAACCTACGATTACCGGGTTAATCGAAGACTTGCCATTTAATTCTGTGCTAGAAGATGCTAGTGGTAAAAAATATTTTAAAACTAATAATCAAATTTTAACAAGACTTTCTGATAAAGAATTGGTACGTACTTCAGATGTTTCGGGATTAAAATTACATTATCCATTTCTTGATGCTACAAACGGTATGTCTATGTGGATACCCGATGGTGACATAATGGCTTTTAACAATGCCAATCAACTTAATGCTATACATTTGAACAATAATATTTGTGCTAGAGCTTATACGTCGACATCATTACATCGATTTGTGAGAGAGATTAATCATATATTAACACTAAAAGAAGTTAAATCTATTAATAGGTCTTTAAAACGTTCTAGATTTATTAAAATGATGAGTGCGTGTCTTAGTACAAGTCCTTTTGTAGATCAAACTTGTATAGAGTCTATGTATGATGATGAAGTTTATAGAATTATTAATGAATATATAGAATCCGACTTTACCGATATGCAACAGCAACTAAATGTAGTTAGGAATGCTGTATTAGAGATTTCAAAATATTTGACTTTAACAAAAAAACTATCCTACAAAACAAATACTAATACTTTAACAAATAATTTTATCGAATCTGAAAATACTTTATTTATAAAATTAATGAATAAGTATGGAGGATATTTATATTGTGACAATAATTCTATATCTTATAAAAGAGATTTACCTTATAATGCCAGTGTAGATTTAACGCAGTACAAAACTGCTTGTGTTAATAAAAATGTTGAAAATACAATTTTATTTGCTAATGAGAGCATTTCTTGCGGTGAATTAAAAGTGACTACTTTTTTGGATAATACGCAAACTTCAATAGGGTTTGATGGTACAGAAAAAATCGAGATACCTCTATATGATATAGAAAAAAAGAGAGTACTAAAGTTAGAAACTATTATTAATATAGGCAAGGAAACAAATGTTGGAAAAAAATATATGGCTAATGACATAGATGATAAAACTAGTTCTCTAGTGGAAAGTTTTCAGGATGATCAAGCTTATGTTTATAGATCACAAGGTGTTGGTAATATAGAAGAATCAAGGTCCGCCTTTGCTTACATACCTTTATCAGTACTGTATGTCACTACAGACGGAGGCAGAGGATCAGTTAATGAGCCAATGTATGATGGAAATGTGGCAGCATATATCTTTGGTACTTCTTTTGATTGGAAAATATCTGAAGGAAATGCTAGCTTTGACGCATCAAGTAAAGCTACAACAAGTACGAGTGCTAGTCCTGATCTGTACGTATATGCTGCAACACGAGTCAGACTTAGATGTAAAATTACTACTCCTTATGGTAGCTCTGTAAGATATAAAACAATATATGTTGTATCTGGAGTACAAAGAGTAGTGTTTGATGAAGCCGAAAAAAGAGTTAGCAATCCTCATCTGTCTAATGAGGACGTAGAAGGAGGTACATTTTTATATAGCAATCCAGGTGTACTCTTGGATATAGCTTCTATAAGCATACTCGGACTCTGGCTTGATTCCACAGACAACACTTGGAAACCACCTGAACAAAATATATCAGAAACTTTTAGAGATAACATAGATACTAGAAATGTTATAGCTTGCATATCTGGACTCAATCGGGTAATCATCCACCATCATGGTGTGTTTTGGCCTATAGGAACTAGTTTTAGAGTAAGAAAAGATGATGGTTCATTTTTATCAACAGCCCCAGGTGGTGAAAATTTGAATATCGATGAAAGTGAACAACTTAATCAAAAATTTAAATTTATTAATAAAACAGCACCAAATTTCTCGGTATCTCCTCTTTCAATACAATACACAACAGAATTAACTAAATACAAATTATATAGTATTACTTTAAAAAATATAAGAAATGGACATGAAGACTGCAATCAGTGCTTAAGTGTTTGCAATCCACAAATAGAAGGTTATCCTGCAACTAGCTTTGTAGACGGATTTAGACAAAAAACTACTGAGCTTCAGTCTACAGACAACTCTAACGCAGGTTACAGATTAGTTAAATATGAGGGAGAAGTAGCTAGCAGACAAAATAGAATCGTAGGAACTATAGAATATAATTCAGCAAAAGCTACTACTGAATTTGTGGCATTAAAATCCTATGGTGGATATTCTAATAACGTATTAAATAAAATTAATGTTAATATACCTAATCATCCTTTGTCGCCAGATAACAGTAAACACATACACTCTAATCCTTCTTATTTACCTAAATTAGTAGATGAGTTTCCTATGCAGGAGTATATAGATAGTGATGCTGCTGTGGGTATTGATGACAAAAAAGTATGTATACCGTTACCTCATTCTCATGGTACTCCTATAACCTTTAACAAAGGTGTGTTCCATCCTGCTGAAGGTTGGATTCCAGCCACAGGAGACAACGACCCAAATCCAAAAACAGCTGTATTGAAATTCAGACCTTCAGTTAGAAAATCTCATTCGTTCACAGGTCCTGGTTTAACTGATTTAGATTGTCAATACACTAGTGACTTACTTAACTTAAAGCCAGCATATTATAAAAGTTCTATTAGGATAAAAATCTTTCCAGAAATTGCTCCGAGGCCATACCCGAAACCTACAACTCCGCAAGTAGATACCCCATTTAAAAAAATAGTACACGATCAAGGGCAATTGGTTAACGGAATGATGATAGATCAGGATGTCACATATGGCTTTGGTCATGGTTATAGAATTTTAGCTGGAGGTAAACATAAAAGCTCGATTATGTCAGCTAAACATGCAGAAAATGATTATATAGTCAGTGATGAATTCTATATACAAATTGATGAACCCACTATGATCAATTATAATTTTGTAAGAATATCGCCAGGACAAAATCCATCTACATTTTTAGCTCCATTATATACAGCAACATTTAAAGAATGGCAAGAAGCTCAGGGAAGTGAGAATCCTATGGAGGATATACTGACTGATACCATAACAGAAGGTCGCATTAACGATTTAGAAATTAAAATTAATTTCTTAGATTATGTTCATTTTAAAGATTTGCAATTGTGGTGTTCTTTACAACCAGATGCATTCACTAAAAAAGGACTAAGACCACCACCGGCAAGCGACGGGAACGCACCCAAAAAAAGTCCTATTAAAGGATCTGCTAGGTATTTGGATCAACCATCATTAGCATCATCAGCATATGGTACGGATCTAGAAGTATCAAATACTGCTAATTTTCTTACAGAAGTTTCTGGTATTAATAATGATTTGGGTTTATATGTAAAAAATTTGCTAGCGACTTCAGAACTTAATGATTCTCAGTATGAAATGTATTCCGTAATGTTAATGAATCAAGAACATCTACGAAATAACTCTCATTATACAGATATTCTTTTTTCTGATACTGCTAGTAGAAGTAATGTTTCTTTTGATCATAATCTATTGCGTACTGATACCATAGATATTTATCAAAATATTATAAATGAAAATAAATCTTTACAACCATCAATGGTGGCGAATGGATACACCGATGAAGAATGTGTAAAATTTAAACATCTTTTAACAGGTAATAGGGTTACATTAACCAATAATCAATTTGGCAGATTTAATAATTATACACTATTTCAAAGAGAAGATCCATTCGGAAACTTTCTGGAAAACTTTGTTGACTCAGATACAACTATTCATTTAAATATTGCTGTATTAGATGAACCAGAAATTATGTATCCTTATGACACTACTATTGATGGTCAATACTTATCTGGTTTCTCTAGAACAGAAGTTTCTACGACATCCCCGTATTTTGCTAATTCTTTATGTAATTGGGAAGCAATACTACATACTTCATCAGACGCCAAAACATTTCCCCCAAAAACATCGTCCACATTTTCTGCCACAAACAATACAGATGCATTGGCATTAATAGACTATGGATATGAACCAAAATATAATGGATATAACTTTATTGCTGATTTAAGTCAACACAAATTCTTGCTACCTACAGTTAATATAAATGCACCCAATCCTACTACAGATGATTTAACATTATGCTCAGATTCTAAATCAGAATACAGCACCAGTAGAACAAATGCATTAAGCCCAGCTTTCCCCACTGCAAAAATATTATTGGCTATGGCTAATGTTGTTGGTCCTACTGCTTATGCAGGAAATTTGGTTGGTGCTCTTGCTGGTATGAACGGTGTTGACACCAGTATGATTATAGATTATTTAAATGACACAAGAAAAGCAGATAATAAAGCAGATGATAAAACTAAGCAATACGGTATTGATTATTCTGAATATCCTATGGGATCACCAGAAAAAATATTAATATCTGCTAATAATGGAGGAGGATTTTGGTATAGGTTAGAAGCGTCTATTTTTAAATATGCTAATACTCCAGCATTAAAATTAAATGAATATAGTTTTAAACTTTTAGAAAAAGATACTTTCCCTATGTTTAGTAATTTAATTGCTGAAACTGTAAATTCTTTAGATGATTTTTTCGACGATAATTTGATAAAGCATATTAAATTAGACTGTTCTGATTTAAATTCTATCGGTTCAACACAAGACATAAATCAAGCCTATTCTTCTGTTGGAGTTGGAGAAGTTAATAGTATACAATTAAATGAAAATGATATTATCTTAGTCAATATTAATAGCGACACTATGCAAAGAGTATTAGAATTAGGTGAGAATGTTGTTGATGACTGTTCAATATTTGAAGGATGGTATATAGTTAAAGAGTCTAGTTGGGAAATGTTATATCCCAAATCTTCTGCTAAGTACGAAGATCTTAATCCTAAACCGGAACCATTAAAAGTTAATGATTCTTTTCAATACATTTCTGCTAATAAAGTTATTGTTGAATTAAAATCAATTTTCAATAATTTCCATCAAAGACTGTTAGATAATAAATATATAAAAATAGAATCAGAGCTTGCTTTTTATATGTTTGATACAGGTGATAAAATTGATACTTTCGTTGATGGGTCTGAAGACTTTGAAGAGAATACTATTGAATCTAAATCATTAATCACCAAAAATGGTAAGTTTTATACGATATTTGCATTGTCGCAACCTTCTAATGATATGAATCGTATATCTCCATCTAAATCTAATAGTAATACTAAAATTCTCTTATTTAAAAATCAGTCAACTATAGACGACAAACAAAATAAGCCTCTTAGCAAATGGAGTTTAGAAAAATCGAATGCTGAACCAGATACCATAGACAGAACTTTTAGCACAACAGGATTAGGTAGTTATGGAAACGGATCAATAAATAGAGACAAGATAGAATTGACAGAACAGTTGCATCACAATAAGATTTCTCCAATTTATGAGCAAATAGACACAAGAAAATTTACTAAATTAGAATCAAGAAATATCACATTAACTTCTCCAAGCGGGGAAACATTAAATTATACCACACAAATTAATGGTTATTCAGTTTCTTCTAATGAAATAAGAGATTTATTTCATAATAATATTATTAATATTAATCAAGATCAGGCTATCAATGATTTATTACAAGATAAAATGCTATATGGTATTAATGCTATAGATGGAGATGCAGCTTTTATGATAATGTCTATTCCATCACTTAAATCACAGTCCAGAACAGCACATTCAGCTTCAGAAGTAGGAGTTGACCACGGAACAATTAAAATTTCAGGAGATTTAGATAATAATAATGGAATATCTATTGATGAAGATACTATGGCGTTATTAACGAATAGATTAAATATTTTAGAGGCAGCCAATACTGATGACACTCTACCAATAGGAGAAAAAACAGAGACACTTAGAATTATAAATACTTCAAAGATATCTGTATTAACAGAGCATTATAATATTCTGGATAATGATAAGGGAGAATGTTATACTCCTGATGGGGGTGATGATTGTTACAAAAAAGACACTTTCGAAATATTGCAAACTCTTTATCAAGAACGTGCTAATATATTACATTTTCTATCTGTTGGAAATAAAACAAATGGCATTATGCACCAAAAGCTTGAAGTTACTGTTGGAGACAAAGGAATACTTTCTTTTAATCTTAAAGATATCAGTCAAGATTTGTATTGGATTAACATAGATGGAAATCAAGCATGTACAGCTGATTATAATATGAGTCCTAAGATACTAACCAAAATAGATTATACATGCAACAGTCAAGTATATGGCAAACTAGGTATCTCTGCGACTTTTGCAAATAATTTATGTCCGGATTATCTTTTTCAATCTACAAGACAGGAGAAGTTTACCGGAAATGCTTCATTAGGTATTCCTAATGTAGAAGTCGGTGGTGGAGGAGCATATGCCATATATAGTTTTGACGAAGCTTATGTCGATGCGAAGAAAGCAGAAGCAGAAGCACAGTATTCAGATATAACCGGCTGGAAGATAAGACAAAGATTAAGATACATGCTAATACCAGGCGATGATAAAGGACAAAAAATAAGTAAATTTACCATAGTAACAGTTAAAGAGACTTATGAAGTTGCTTTGCCTTTGGAAGAAACAGATCCCAGGAATCCCAGTTTAAATAAAGACAATTCTTTGGATACTAATGCATACGATCCTAAGATTAAAGCTGATGATGAATTTGATGAGATTCCTCCAATAGGCTATCCAGATTTTAATGGAAGGGTTTCAAATAGACCAACATCTGTTTATAATATATTTAATTTGAATAACTCTGATAGTATACAAGTTATGTTTAGAAAAGTTGTCAGACAGACTAGAGGACATGACATGTCTGGTAAAGTTATGAAGTATACAGAAAACGGATCAATATATCAACCAGACACTGGAATAGGAGGACCGCAAGATTTAGATATCTTCTCTGGTAATGGAACTCTATTTACTGATATGGACATGTGGCATTGTTATAGAGCAGTAGTTAAAGGAGGAACAGGTTATATAGAGGAACAAGAACCCACTCCATTCTGTAAAATGATGAATGAAATGGAGTTCAGGGCTTTTTATGGCAGTACCGATAATATACAGAATAAGGATATTGTTTTAGATAGTAAATTTCAGCATCAATTAATACCATATGAATTTTTTAATAAAACAGATTTTATAGGAGTTTATTAAATGGATTTTTTTTGTTCTTATGAACAGATAGGAAATAGTATGTATCAATGCAAAAAATGTGGAAGAAAAATACGCATGGAAGGTCACTCTGATCCAATTCCAATTCCATGTCCATCCTTTTTTTCTATAGATAAGCATGGAGCAGAAGTGGCATCAGACACTATGCAAACGCATCTTAAAATACCAACAGAGGATAGAGCAACGCCTGAAGAAATAGAACAAAGGCACAACATATGTAAAAGTTGTGACAAATTTACAGACAGCATGTGCAAGCTATGTGGATGTTACATAACGAGAGCACAGGAGTATAATAATAAATTAGCTTCTAGAAGCGAGTCTTGCCCAATAAAAAAATGGTAAATTATTAATTATCTTTTGCGTTCCATTTATACCAACCGTTATTCTTCATATAATTGCCGTCAGCGTCTTTTCTCTTAGGAAAGAGAGTTCCTCCCTTTTTATGCTGTCCGAAGCCAAGAACGGCTCCACAGTCCATACAGCGTAATTCGTAATATTCGTTGTCATCTACAACTCTAACTACAAACTTAATGTTTTCAGATCCACATACGCCACATTTAGCTTCTCCAAAAATTTCTTGGATAAGTGCTATTTCTTTAAAAAGTTCTTTTTGACCAGCTCCGTCCAATTCAAATTCGAGCTTATCTCCTACCTTATATTTTGCTTTCATAATTTATTTCCATTCTTTATCGTAGCCTAATACTTCTTCTGGTATAGTGTCAATCTTTTGTTGATATTCTGATAGCGATCTAATAACGCCTACAGCTTTTTCATGAGAAATCGAATGGATATCATCTGAATCCAAACCGCTTTTCTTCAAAAGACCCTTAGTATTTATATTAAGTCTTTCTGATAAAATGTCAATGAAATTAATTTGATTAGCACTAATTTTTTGTGAAGAATATGCATCTGGATGATCCTCTATTTCACCCGCTAGTTCCTCAGCTGCCACCACTTTCCTGAGTTTTAATCCTCTCCTTAAAGCTCTACCTTCTGCCCTAGTTTCTGCAACGGCAACGGGATGATTCCTGAATATCTTGTCGCAGTTGCCCCAATAAACGTCTGCGGCACCATTTACGGTTCTTGATTTAGTTTCCGGTGTAAGTGTACTATCATTTAAAATATAGCTCAGAGAATGCACCACAGTGGCTCTGTTTCCATTATTGGGATCTGGAGATTGGGCTACCTGAGATGTAGAATCTATCATAACGCAATTTAGAGCTATTTCGAAGATTCTTCTAAGTCCGTCCGTAGTGGGATTTCCTTTAATCTTTTCGTCATCTGACAATAAATCAAGCACATAATCAGTCCATCCAATATCATTAGGAGTAAGATTGATTACTTCTTCGGTAGTCTCTTTTTCTTTAGTTTTAGTCTTTTGCTCAGTTTTAGCAGCTCTAGGCATTATTTACTCCGTAATTTCTAAGTTCGTTTTATTAGTAGTATTTAATTCATTCATTGCTTCAATTAATTTTGTATATAAAATTTTTGCATATGTTTTTGAAAAATCTTTGTCGTGTTTAATTCTAATAATCTTCCATCCTTTTCCAAGTATCAATCCTGTTTTCTTAGCATCTGCTTTTTTATTTCGATCTAAGCTTTTTTGTCCCCATACTTTAACGAAATGTGAGGGACCATCAACCTCTATGGCTATATTCATAGTAGGAAGAAAAAGGTCAATCTGCAGCCTTGTGTTTGCTAAAGTTTGTTCTTTGTGAAAATCAACCTTGTAGTGATCCTTAACAAGTTGTTGTAATAGAAAATGTTCTAGCTTTGAACCTTTTACACTAGCTTCTCTAACAGCTTCTGTAGCTTTGTCTGCAATTTGTTTTCGTTTATCATCATTTATTTTAAACCAATTATCTCTAGATTTTTCTCTTCTAGATTCTCTCTCTTCTTCATCTATATCTTTCCAATGATTGTACATAGACATACCAATTTTATCCTTCTCTTCTTCTGTTCTTAGTTTACCTTCTGTTGGGTGTTTTATTGTGCCTGTTTGCAAAGCATTTTTTTGGGCCTGACTTTTATCTCTTGGTTTAATATTAAATTTTTTAGCATCCCTTCTTATTCTATTAGGGTAAGTCCCGTATTTTTCTGCTATAACAGCATAACTCATATTATTATCATGATATAAGTCATATATTAATTGTTTCTTTTCTTTATCAGTAAGCTTAGTATAATTTTTTGATGTTTTCACAATTAAAACCCCCTTCAAACATTACAGGTTTTTTCCAGCATATCTTGTATATATCATATAATTCTTGAGTTGGGACTACTATTTCGACATTATTTTGCATAAATATATTTTCCCAGTTTTTATAAGGAGCATTACCGTTGATCCACGGTGCATTATTCATATATAAATATCTAGTTTTTATTTTTGGAAAACTATTGGTAAGCAGAATACTAGTCGTATTAAATAGAAACATGTCTCCTTCAAAAAATTTACTGTATTTTATATGTAAAACAGGCATATTTACAGGTATAATAGAATCACAAAAACTATTAAATATACAAATATCTTTGTCTGGATTATCATGAATGCTTTTAGACAGAACCTCTGTATAATGCCTATGTTGATTATTCGTTTTTTGTATCTCTATAAGTATGAAGCCTAATTTATTATTCATGTTATTGATTGTAGATATTCCTGATAGCTTGTATATGGTATATTGTTTGCTTGTTCTGTGGTTTTAATAATTCCCTTATCTTTTATGAAGGTGTCTAATTCTACTATGTTGCAGTTTGTGTACTGTGCATCTACAAGATATTGATTGTCGACATTCAAATAATTCTTTTTTTGCTTTAATATTTTAGCTATGCTTTCTTGGGATACAGATTGTAAATTTTGTGGATGTTTATGAAAAGTGTTATTGATTAAAATAATATTTTCTTTGCTATGAGGATATAAATATGGCAATAAACTATCTATATCTTGATTCATAGGATTTAGTACAGCTACTGTTCCCTCCCTTTTTCCTTCATAAGCTATGCTGTTGTATAGGTTAGTATTTAGAAGTTCAGGTAGTTCGATACAATTTTCATTATCTGTAGCTATCTCGTATCCTTTATGGTGGATATGTTTAATTGTTTTAATACTACCTAATCCAAATTTAATAAAGTCTGAGCCAACGTGATCATAATATATATAACACTGCACCTGTTTGTTAAATTCATATATAAACTGTATGCATTCTTTATCTATTCTAGAATAATCAAAAAATATAGACTTAGGAGATTGGCTATAATATAATGAGTATAAATTATTTTCAAGATTATATGATTTATAAATATTATCTCCAACAATAGTGTTGTCTATATTTAATAAAAATCTAGCGTGTGAGGGTTGTATGATATTGATATTCATATAAATAGTTTTACCGTGCTTATGTCTTTAATATTGTTTAATTTGCAGAAATTTTTTCTAGGATAAGTAATATTTTCAAAAGTTACTTTTTCTATTAATTCATTTAAGATTTCAAAAACATAATACTGAGATATATTTTTTTTATTTATTACTGATTTCAGTATTGTTATTGCTTCTTGGTTGAGAAATGAGCATTCTGTCCATGTATTAGGTAAGTCGTAAAATAAATGTTCTGTCTTGTTGTCATTGATAGTACATCCTATATTAAAATTTTTTTTCGTCTTATCAATGGTAAAAATCTTACTGCTGTTTTGTAAATGGGTTTTTAATATGGTTTTGGGTTTAAACAGAACACCGTTACAAACAATAAATAAGTTGTCTACATCTGGATTTTTAGATAGATACCTAGTGACAACAGACCCAGTATTGTTTTCAGAATAATCATTATTATAAAGAATATTACATTTATATTTCTTGCCTATTAAATACCCCGCCACTTTTTCTGCTTCAAATCCAACGGCTACTGTTATATCTGTATTGTTTCTATAAATCTTTGAGATTTGTTGCATTTGAAGATCTATTAGCTTGAATTTATTTTTTATATTTAGCAATGCTTTTGAGCCCAGAGATTTCATACCTCTAGTAATTTCTTGATTAAGCAGTAGTATATTTATTGGTTTTGCTTTAGTTCTCATCTCGATAACAATGATAAGGTACATCTTCTTCTTCAACAAACAACGATATTTTGCTAACATCTACGGTTTTCATATGGTGTTTCCAAACAAAGCTTGACATGAATAGACCGTCGAAAGATTGGGTTTTTAATTTGTTCATGCCCATAAGACCTATAGGCTTATCCTGCAGGATATTGATTTGATAATCTACATTTAGTATATCCTGTTCTAAATTTTCTAAATTATTCTCTTTAATCATTATATAATTTTGTCTTGTCTCTCTGGTATCGTCAATACTATGTATCATTTCTTGTTTATCTTTTACACTACTGTTTATTTCATGTATATACCATTTGCATTCAGGACTTCTTTTCTCGGCTTCCTGCATTATAGTACTATAATTTGATCTTTGTTCATTATTTGTCCCATAATATACAATACCAAATCTTTGTGGCTTTATTGTCATATTGTGTACATAATTGCAAATTTTATCTATTGAAGATAAATCATCAGTAAGTAAATATACGACATAAGGAACCTTGCTACTACTAATGATTTTTGCTCTTAACTCTTGCTCAGAAGATTCTTTAATATATATTTCTGCGTTTTCTTTAGATATGCAGTATCTACAAGTATAATTATTTATTGTTGTTTGATTATTATCATAAGAAATATCTTTTACATTTTTTATATGATTATGTATTCCCCATTCACATTGTTTATTTTTATAAAAAAAACATGAATTACAATTAGTATTTCTCATAATATATTTATTGTATGGTTACACTTATTTTATATGCTTCTGAATTTTCTATGTTAATAATTTTTTTGTTTTTATTTTCTAGTAAGTTATGCATATATGGTAAAGAGATACAGCAATTGCTGGATACTAAAATCTCGCTCATTTTATGGTCATCTAATTTTTTGGCACTGACATCTTTACAAATTGTATGTATATCAAGAAGAAATATGGACAAATATCCCATAGGCTTGAGTTTATCAAGTATTGTTGCAATGATCGATTCGGCCTGATTCATCTGTACAAGATTTATATCATTTAATTGTATAACATCATATGAATTAGAAATCATGTTTCCTATGTCAGACATATGTATATTTTCAAACGTGTCATCTTCTGTCGACACTTCTTTAATGTAGATTAATGCTTTTCTGTTCATTTGTATTCTATCCTATCATATTTTTAATTTGTTCTACAAAACTTTGCCAAGAATTCATAGACAACATTTTAATTTTGTCAAAATTACATTCACTATCCAAGTCATCTTTATTTTTAGATACTACCTTTTTACATTGTTGTATAATGTCCACATCAGAAAGTTTAGTAGTATAGACACTGTCAAAATTATTAGTTTCATGCTGAGATATAGAAGGTCTAGTACATGCAACATTTATTAAGTTATATGCTGGTGATTCTAAGTTTAATATAGCTTTATGCATTTGTGCTATTTTAGCATAGCTATCTATATCATGCGGCTGTCTGTTTACTATATTACAATTCATTTGTTGTTGGAGTTTTGCAGCTATTTCGTTTAACTGAGGATTTGCTTGAGTATTTATGACCAATAAGTCATATTTACGAGCGTCTTTTTCTCCTGTGGGTAATTCTGGACATCCGATATTTATAAATTGCCCATATCCTGTAGGAACTCGCCACTTATCTAGGCTGTCAGAATCGAATCCTATGCAAAATATTTTACTTCCATTTCCTATGTGACGGCTTAATATTATATCAAGATCTTCTTTTCTAATAGAAGGATCAGGAGAACCCACCAATAGTAGATTGTTATTAGGCTGTTTACCTAAAACAGCATTAATATTGTCATTTGAATTATAATACATAACACAATCTAAAGGAATACATTTTGATGTTAAGGTATCAATTCCTAGGAAGTTTGCTTCAATATCTTTATGCGTAATAAAAGTGTCAATAATGTCTTTTCTATATTCATAAAAAACATTTTTTCTTCCACTATTAAAAGACTTATGAAGTAAATGATTTATGTTCATAGTATATCTTCCCATCCAATCGTGTCATGCATTTTGATGTCCGGTATATTGTTAGTACTGAGATAGTTATCAAGGTAGGATAATATTTTTCCAGGTATATAATTTTCTGATAAAGAAGCGACAGCATGTGGAGATGGAGAAATTGTACTAATTAGATCGTAGGGTATGCATACTTTATTTAATTTTTTAGCTACATTTAGATTTATAGTATTTTTGGTATAGGCAGCCAAAAGATCTACATATATGTCACCCATATTGTGTAAAGACAACATATTTTTTAAATTTTGAACACCTGTAACTCCGTACTGTTGATACAATAGAGGGTAACCTAATTCTTCATGAAATTTATGTATTAAAGAATTGACAAATTCACTTACTCTATTTATCGTATTGCTATCTCCAGCAACTCCAATTAATATATATATATTGTGCTTTGTCATTGCGTGATAAGAAGATATGACTAAATCTTCAATTAAATTTAAATCGGTATTACCTGAGCATATTGTATACACGACAGGATATTTTTCTATATTGTATTGTTTATGGGACAATAACTTTTCTTCATTAATAACAAAGGGTTCTACATTACCATCAAATACCTGCTCTGTATTTAATAAATATATATTATGATGATCTGGTAAGTAGTTTTTTAATATCTCAAAATCTCTTTGATGATAGCAAAGTATGCTGTTGTATTGAGAAAAGTAGAAAGGATTTATTTTAGATAAATTAGGATCATTAATTATGGGGATCAAAATTCTTTTTATATCATATTCCGAATAGCTCATAGTATGAACGTCAATATTTTCTATCAGAACATCAGTGTTATTTGGTATAATATTTTTTTGATTTGCAATAATATCCGAATCTTTAAATGTATCATTTCTAGACAAGGGAATACTATAGACACTTGAATATTTATTAACTAAAGATTTTAATATAGAGTACGAAGAAAAACCCAACAATGTATTTTCTTGATATGGTCCTATGTAAGTTATAATAGAAGGTTTCATTGTATTATTTTCTTTGCTTTAAATTTGCGTATTGTATAAAGTCATCTTGTAAGTTAAGATTAGGTTGCTTTAGCATTTCCATACATTGGTTATGATTACCTACCATAGTCTGTAAATCTTTTGTTGTATTTTGCATGAAAGAATACGGGGATATCGTGGTGGGGCCATTTTGAATAAAACCATAATCACTATAAAATAACCACTCTAATGCTCGATATGACCCTATGTCATCCGGTTTGTTGAAAGATGTCGCATATGTTTCCAGCAGTTTTGTAAAATTAGATTTATTATCAGAATTTATAATCTCTGGATTTAATGAAATAGGAGGAAGTGGATTCCAGTTAGCCCTATAGCCAGATTCATCTAATGAGTCTAGATATTTTTCCCACTTTTTAGCAACATCATTCCAATTGTAATGTTTCTCTGTATTATCTCTTACTTTTATTTTCTTTTTTTGTTTCATTTCTAATGGGGCATTTATAGTTTTAACTATATGAGATATTAGTTGATCATTATCTGGATAAGCTCTTATGGCTTTAGTTTCAAGTTCTTTAAAATAAGATTTTACTTCGATAGGAAAAGCAGATAGTTTTTTAACAATGTCAACCATGGCGCTATATTTTACTGTGGTTACAGGAACTCCACAAGCCCCCGCTTCTACTTGAGGCATACCAAAACCTTCACATATAGCATATTGAACATACATATCAAACAAATTATATATTTCTGATAAAGTATTATTGTTAACGCCATTGGATACAGAACTTAACCCTAAGGTGTTGCTTTTACATTTAGGGCAGGTGATTATTGGACCAGCAAAATTTCTAACTGTGACATTAGAACAGCTTTTACAAGTATAGGTAAACAACACTTTTGAAATATTAGTATCTAATAATAGTTCCGGGATATCCCAGCCCATGTCGGGATAGCTTGTATGTAAATATAAATATGTTTTATCTGCTAACGGATGATTTTTACTTTTAAGATTTTTCAATACCTTTGCAAAAGATTGCATAAGATCAGGTATTAGTTTTCTTTTTTGGTTTCTCATTACAGAACCAATAATGAAAGCATCCTGAGGAACGTTGTATTTATCTCTAACCATCTGTGTGTTTAATGGTTTAAAAATATCTAAGTCAACGCCAGGAGAAGTAGTGTCAACATAATTGATAGTATTATTGCTTTGCTTAAGAATAGTCTCTGCACCCCAATCAGAGTAAGTAAATACAGCATCTGCATTCATAAAAGTATCAATCCAATCATCTTGTTGCGGTGCTGAATCAACTGTTGGCATAAGAATCCAATGAAAAAATTTCCTAAGTGGAGACATTAGTTGATAAGACGACATCCAATAATCTCTGATATCTATAACCACATCTGGCTTAAAGTCCATAAGGACCTTTTCAAATCTCCATCTACCAAACTGATTATCTGTTCTAGACATGTATTCTTTATATCTAGGATCTTCTTGCTTGACAGCATTTGCATAATATCTCCATGGAATAGATCTATCTCTTGGATCATTAACAAAACCATATGATGCAAATTCAGCTATTTCGTATTTGTCTGTTTGGTGCAACCTAGACAATAATTCTTTGGTATAAATACCAAAACCAGAGGATAAAAAACTAGCCTCTGAACACATTAATATTTTTAATTTCTTGTTCATAAAATATAAGGGGGCTTTCGCCCCCTTTTTAAGGTGTTAGTGTTAAATTACTTAAAAGGCTACTGGAGTTTCTTCCTTTTGTGTATCCTTGTGTCTCTTAGAAAGTTTTGTAATCTTAGAGAAATTATTAACTCTAACCTTTAGTGTAGAATGCTTCACACCATCCTTTTCCCAGCTATCATTTCTCAATGACCCTTCTATCATTACTAGATCACCCTTCTTGAAAGACTCTCCAATAATTTCAGCGCCAGAATCCCAAGCTTCGCAATTAATGAAAGAAGTAACCTTGTCTCTTTCTCCATTAGCCTTTAGATATTCTCTAGAAACTGCGACAGTAAAATTAACTACTGAGGTTTGCTTGTTGCCCGTGTTTACAGATCTCAACTCAGGATCTCTCGCTAAATTTCCCCGTAACAATGTAATATTCATATAATTCAAACTCCTAAAAAGTAATAAAAGGGAACACAACTACAACTATAGTAGTATATCATTTTGTGGCGTCAAGTCGATGGTATATAACATTTATCGACTATAAAACCATCTTTGTTTTTGCTTTTTTTACCAACAAAAATTAAGACATTATTATTATATAGGTGCGCCCTGTGTGTAGAAAGCGCTTCTGGGAAAAATATGACAGAATCTAACGCCCCAAATTGGTCTTCTACCGACACAAATGCCATTTCCTTGCCTGGATTTTTACCTGTTTTTGTTTTAGTATAATTTATATAAGAAATTTCTGCTGCCATTATGTATTGTTTATTTTTATCTACATTCTTCATCTGCTTAAATGCCTTGCAGTCAGTATTCGTCATACTTATATCATAAGAATCAATTTTAGAACATGTTATACTAGATCCCAAAAGTTGGTTTTCTGTATCAGACATCCATTCTATCTTATCGCTTAAAGAATATGGAGGATTGTCAAGGTTACTGATTAAGTCTTTTATAACGGCCTTTCTTTTTACATTAACTCTACTATGCTCTGAAAGAAACGCGAAAATTTCTTTGGTCTTGACTTTTGATTTTATCATATCTTCTACATAGGATCTTTCCTTTTTCGTTAGTTTGTTAAATAGCTCTAATTCAAAAAGCATTTCTGTTCTGGTCTTTTTGCAGAAATCCATCGCTCCGCTGCCTATTAGAGCCTTAGCTGCTGTACTATTTATATTTACTAAAACTACACTCAGGAAGTTTAACCATGTCCATTTATATATGTCTTGGTCTTCAAGTATTGATATAAGTTTTTTAAATACAGAATTACCTAAACCTTTTATGTCTGTTAATCCAAAAAATATTTTTGAGTCTTTCAGAATAAAAAATTCATTCATATTCCTAATATCGGGAGTACAAACTATAACATTCATTTCATTGGCATTACGAATTAATTCTTTTATTTCCTGTTGAGGATCAATTTTATCTTTTGCAAATCTTAAGTACGAAGCAAAGAATATTTTTGGAAAATGTGCTTTAGCATATGCAGACAGGTAGGCATTCATGGCATAAGAAACAGCGTGACTTTTATTAAACGAATATCTTTGTGATTTTTCAATCCAAGTAAAAATTTCTATAGCTTGTTCTTTATTGACTATATCTAATTTTTTACAGCCTGTCATAAACTTGGTTTTGACCTTAGCCATCTCTTCAGGTTTTTTCTTGCCAATTGCTTTCCTAAGCATATCAGCTTCTTGAAGATCGAAACCAGCTATAGTTTGAGTAATTTCCATAGCTTGCTCCTGATAGATCATTTCTCCATAGGTGCTATTTAATACTGTTTCTAAAGATTCGTGATAATGGTCAATAGACTCTAATCCATTTTTTTTGTCTATATAATGATTACTAACACTTTTGCCATCTCTATATGCTTCAAGGCATCCTGGCCGTAAAATACTAATTAGACCAGCAAGCTGCTCTATGTTTCTAGGTCTAAGTTTTTTAGACATACTTTGACCAAGCCTAGATTCTAGCTGAAAACAACCTTTAGTGTTACCTTCTGATAACAGATCCCATGTAGCTTTACAGTCTAACTTGAGTGTGCTAATATTGGGAGAGAAATCAATTAGTGGTCTATTGTCTTTATATCCTATGATATCAAAGCAACATCCACATGGGAAGTCAAATGTTTTTTCCATTATTGTCCAAAAATCAAAATGTTAATTTGTTACAAATGAGTCTCTAAACTTAATTTTAGAGGCAAGGTTTCTGTGTAATTTTAAAAACCTAATCATTAATTCCGCTGTGTCCTTTACATCTTTAAGTGCATCGTGAGCACCTTCTTTAGACATTCCAAAATAATCTCTGAGATTATCTAAAGTATAGCTTTTTACATCGCTATTAGATTCGAACCAATAGAAAATTAAATTCATTAAATCTACCGTGTCTCTAGGATAAAATAAATTTGTTTGATTTTCTTTGTTTACATTGCCATATTTTTGACTAAGTCTATTAATAATCTTTAAATCAAATTTAAAAATATTATATCCAGCAGCTATAGGTGCAGAGAATTGTGACTTTTTGTCTCTTTTAAGATGATACATTTCTAAATAAGAAACAAATAAGTCCCAACCCGTTTCTTGTTTTTGATAGCCTTTCCAAGATTTTAATATTTCTTTACTGGTGCAGCCCCTTACTTTGGCGTGAAAGTCTAGAACATCAGAATCTTCATACTTGTATTTTGAATCAGATTCTAGTTTCTCTGGTTTAATACTTATATTAAATTCAGAATCTGGTACGATTTCTAATTTGTTAGGGTCAACAATAACTGCTGCTATTTGTACAGGGCTGCATTCGGCAGGATTCGTGCCGTCGGTTTCTAAATCGAAAACGCAAATTTTTTGGTAGTTAGGCATTGTCTTTCTTTTGTACTAAAGTTCCAGGGGATATATAGTTTTTTTTATTATTAGCATTTGCTTGAACTCTACAATTAGCTTTTTTGCAACAACTAATTCTAACTTCTTGAGTCTTAACATACTCTTGATTATTATAAATAAATGACTGACCGATTGCAAGTGAAGAAAACTTAACGTTAGACATACTACTCTCCATTCTTAAGAATATCTGAAATTGACATAATTTTATCCAACATTGCTATACCCAAAATATCAAATTTTACCACACCCAAATTTTCCAAATCTTGCATCTCCATGCCAGCTATGGTTTGTTTGTTTTTAGAATCATAAACCATAGGACACACATCTGCAAGCTCTTCGCTAGCTATTAATACACCGGCGGCATGTTTAGATTGATTCGATTTTGTTCCTTCTAATCGCATAGCCTGTTCAAATCTCTTAGCCATAGGACCAGCCAAATTATTATCTTCGTCAATATAACACCATTCTTTAAGTTTTTCTGCGTTGTTTTCTAATGTCCATCTGATGATGGATGAATCACCTGTATCTTCTTTCATTTCTTGCAGTGAATCAGCAATTTTTGCTTCATCTGGAATATTTTTTGTAATTCTATTCATTTCCTCAAAAGACACATTACCATAAACCCTTAGAACTTCCTTTAAAGCACCTCTACCTTTCATAGTATTAAATGTTATCATTTGAGAAACTTTATTACTTCCATATCTTTGTTTAATATAGTCAATAACCAATTCTCTTTTATTGATAGGAACATCAACATCAATATCCGGCATAGAAACCCTATCACCGGTATTTCTTCCTGCGTTATAAAATCTTTCAAAAATTAAATCATTTTTAATTGGGTCGATAGATGTTATGCCAATTAAATAGGAGACCAGACAACCAGCAGCAGAGCCTCTACCTGGACCAGGAAGCCATCCACTGCTTTTAACATATTTCACTATATCTTGTACAATTAGAAAATAGCTGGATAGATCAGCACCTTGAAGGACATCTAATTCGTGTTTAATTCTATCAACATATTTATTGTGTTCTTCTTCAGGTACATTATTTTCTATTTTTTGTCTCCAACCATCACGACAAAGTTGACGTAAATGTTCTGCTGGAGATTTAGAATTTTTAGTATTAAATTCAGGTAGCATAGGCTTACCTAGAATATCATATTCTTCACACATACTATCTATTAGATGAGTATTTTCTACTTCTTCCTCTGTGTGTAAATTCAACATCTCTTCATTAGACAATATGTGGAAATTATCTGACTTAAAGAAACATTCCATTGGCACTTTATCACCATTTAACATTTTGGTATTAATGTCTACAAGAGTTGTTTTTAGATTATTACATAACAAAATTCTTTGATCTATAGCATCATCTTTGGAGCAGTAATGGGCGTCAGGTGTCGCTACTATTTTTGTATTTGTATTTTTAGATAGTTTTCTTAAAAAATCTGTCATTTCGATTTGTTCAGGATTAAATTCTTTGTCCATAAGCTGGCTTTCTAGAAAAAAATTATCTGCACCGAACGCTTCTTTTAACAAAGAAATCTTATCAGATGTTTTAGAAATATCAAAGTTAACACTTGTGGCGTAATTTGACAAGTAAGAACCTAGATGGCCTGCGATACCTATAATATTATTATCTAATAATTCTGAGAGTTTTCCAATACAAAGTCTAGGTTTGTGATAATAATGATCTGGGTGATTGGATGCTGAAACAATTTGAATTAAATTTTTCCAACCTTTATAATTTTTAGCCAAAACCACAAGATGACTTAATTTAGCATTCTCTTTAGTTTTTACTGAGCAGTCATCATTACATATATATAATTCACATCCCAATATGGGTTTGATGTTTTTATTTTTCATAGATTGATAAAATTGTACAATGCCAGATATAGAACCGTGGTCTGTCAAGGCACAAGATTTAACACCTATTTCAGAACATCTACTAGCAATGTCTGTAGGTTTGCTTAGTCCATCAAGCAATGAGTAATGTGAGTGAACGTGCAAAGGAATATATGTATTCATTTATTCAGTAGATCCGGGAGCTTTATACTTACCAAAGGAATGATTAGGATGTTTATATATATTAACAGCCGCATCAATACCATACAATTTTGTGTCGTGTTTTATTTGTTCGCATTTTGTCATGGTTTGACCCATGTTGCATAATTGATTCTCTCTATATTCAATTGTGGGTTTAATATTTGTTTCTTCAAAAGTTGTTTTCCCAAAATGACATAATTTATTACATTTCCAGCTTTTTTTAAGTTCTGGATTTTGCGTTCGTCTAATCTCGTTAAACTTATTTCTAATCATGTTTTCTGTATCGGGCAGTTCTGAGTCTTCAAAACATATTGAAAATGGCCCGCCATCATTTATAAAATATATAGAGAATATGACATTTTTGATATTAGGATACAAATGTCTGATAGCATAGTGATATATCTTGAGCTGTGGATCTCTTTCTAATTTTTCTTGTGTTTTTTCCTCACCAGTAGCCCAATCTAGTCTGCGACCAGTTTTCCAATCTATCATTTCTATTGTATCATCATTAACCGTAGTGATCAAGTCTACAGTACCCTTTAACGAGAGATAGCCGGATAGATTTCCTTCGTCTTTAGTATCATAATCGAACTTAGCCCAAGGTTTTTTAATCTCAAAATCAAAATGTTGTTCTGGATACAATATTTTCCTATTTCTAGGATCAAACATGCCATCATTAAAAGTAACGGCCTTGTCCACCCAATTAGAACAATCTCTTTCGTCTTTAGGAGACCATCTATGATGAGGTGTGTTATCAACATAATAATTATAGACAATAGATTTTATTTTAGACAGATCGTAATTATTCACATTAATGTTGCCAGCAATATCATCTTCATATATTTCTTTATTGTCTTGTTGATACATTTTTATAAAAGCTAAAATTTCTAATACCTTATGTACAATGGTACCCTTGTCAGCTTTTTGTCCAGACAAGCCTCTCCAACCAAGATTATATTCTATAAAATATTGCTGCGGACACATATTATGTGCATTGTAACTGGATGAGCGAAAGTATGTAATAATCATATATATTTTTCTACTATTGGTAACAAGAGGGATAAATATTCATTTATAGATGTTTCTGAATTATCTACGATATGATCAAAGTTAGACCAATCGTAATTGTCTTTATCCAAAGCAGATTCACTGGAATGAACAGACCCATGTTGATTCCTGCAAAGCCTAACTATTTGACCACCGGATTTCTTTACGGCTTCTACCTCATTAGGAAATCTACAGTCTGTAATAATAGCCAAATTACAAGTTTTGTTTTTCTTAATCTTTAGCAAAGCGGAGTCTGCCCAAACATTGTTTTGCATTTTTCTAAAAATATCTGTACCTACATATTGCATGACTTCTCTAGCGGTCATTTGTTTATTTGTGTCTGGCCAAAAACAATTAACTAATTCGTTTTTATTTTGATCAGTGCCATAGCAATTTCTATAAGGCATACCTAAAATATTGATACAAATATCAGTTTTTAAAGCATCAGCAAAATTATATATAGCCACATGAGATTTTAATTTTTTGTATACAGCATTAATTATATCATCATTGCTTGTATTTAATGGATTATATGAAAAAATTCCAGAATAGCTTTGATTACCCAAAAAATCTGTAACAACTATATTTCCATTGTTGTCCATAAAGGTTTGTTTGCTTATTAACAATTTAGACAATAAGCTAGCTATTATAAAATTACCAGCTAAACTTTTTCCAGACTGCTTTCTTCCGGATAGTGCTAATATCTTCATATGTAATACTTTTCTACTTGAGGTAAAATCTCTTTCTTGATGTCTTCAATATCCATCTCTCCTATATCTGTATTATTAGATAGTTTAATATTAAAGACATTGTATGTTCTATTGCATTTATCGGATATCTTTTTAGCTCCAGCCTGACCCGGATCATCACTATCCATTACTGTTATAATATTCATAGCACCAGAAATGTCTATGATCATTTTTTGCCTATCTGCTAAATTTGTACCAAATACAGCAACACTATTATGAATTCCTGCCTGTTCTAATTTCCACACGTTTCCTGGACTTTCCACAATAATTACCGTAGCTGTTTTTTTTATGTATTTTTTAGCATACCACATATTGTATAAATAATTTTGTGTTTTAAAATCACTACTGTGTTTCCATTTAGAGTATAGCCATGACTTCTCTTTCTGTGGACAGTTATGAGTAGGATTATGATAGGCAGAGCATTTATCACATTTATCAAAAATACTCCTACCAGAACATCCCACCATAATATCTCCATCCATATCGTATACAGGTACTACTGCTCTAGAAGACATGGGCCTATTGGTTCTAGTACATTCTCCGACATCATATTTTGTTAATATGTCCTTATTAAAACCTCTAGATATAAAATATTTAGAAGGAATCTCAAGATTTGATTTAATAAAATTTCTTTCAACACCAACAGATTTTGGTTTCTCTATAGCAATATTTTTAACTGTATTAACGAAATTAAATTTTTCTTTGTGTTGTTTAGAAACCTTAATTCCTTTTCCATCATATTTAGCTATCTTTTCAGCTACACTTATAGCTTCAGCAAAAGAAACAGTGTCGTCCCCTGGTTTTTCCCAATCTTTTTGCTCCTTAGAAAGATATCCTCTAATGAAACCTATAATTGAAGACTTAAAAGTTTCCTCGCACTGATGCGTTCTACATTTCCAGTTACCTCTGTAGGTATCTCCCACATAGTATAAATTTAGAGCAGATGAGTTGTCTCCCCCATGTATGGGACAGCTCATAGTTACCATCTTATCTATAATCTTATAATCTTCAACACCTAAACTTTCTAAAGTATGTTCGATGTCTGAGCATAATATATCAGATATTTCTTTTAATTGACGCTGATTATATGAACGGAATTTCGGCTTCATTAGTGTTGTCATCCAAAGAGAATCCTTCTTGTTTAGCTTGGGTATTATTCATTAGTTCTAATTTAGTTTGTGCTTCAGTAATTCTTGCACACCAACCTTGCATGTTACAATTAATGTAATCATTGTCATCTAATCCTCCGCCATGTCTACTTACAACAGGTAAAAGTTTTCTGTTACCATTTTCTGGTCCGTCTTGAGCTATTTCCTCATCACTTTTTCTTTTGAAAATACTAAAATTGCTACATAACCATATAATTCTATCTGATCCACTAGCTGTGTCTGTGCTTTCCTTTGTAATACCATCCCTATTAAGTTGCACAAAAGCTACGATAGGAATTTTATACTTCACAGCAAAATTATGCAGTGCTGTCATCATAAAACCTAGGACCTGATATTCTTTCAGATCTTGAGACATACCTATAGAATCCATAAGCTTTAGATAATCATAAAATATAACACATTCTTTAGCAGTTCCGTCGCTATTGAAACCTACTTCTTTTGCTATCCATCTACGCATTATGGATAATTGTTCATCGAAAGGTTTACCTGCAATAATTTTATAATACAGATTTGTTTTCTTTAATTCATCAACAGCCTTTTGTATATTTTTAACTTGATTAGGAGAATCTGAAAATTTACCAGTTTCTATTTTATTTAGTTCTATTTGAGTAATCATAGCTAATAGTCTATGGATATGATCTTCTTTAGACATTTCTGTATCCATATTTAATACTGGTATCTTTAATTTATTAGCTATATGATAACCCATATTGTCAGCTAATAATGTCTTACCTGTCTTAGGTCTTGCTGCTATAACATTAATGGTACCTCTTCTTAAACCCCCTCCAATAGCTTGATCGTAAACAGGAAATCCAGTAGGAATACCAATCTGATCGACAACCTGTTTGCTCAACTCTTCAACATATTCTTCTATATTACTACTTACTGAGACAGGAGCAGATTCAGGTTCTCCGGACAGGGTTTCTGCTAAGTTATATATTTGTTCTTCTGCTATACCTAAAATGGAAGCTACTGATTCACTGCCGGTAACATCAAGCATGGATTCTTTAATGTGATCCATTTTGCCATATATGCTTCTTGCTATTTCAAGCTTTTTAATCTTTCCTGCAAATTTTCTAACATTTTTTATATCTACAGGAAAATCACATATAGCTTTTAAGTGTTGGACTTCTTCTTTATGTGAGAAAATGTGTCCAATAGAAAGTTCTTGAGCAGAAGACATTATGGATGCTATATCTAATGTCGGAGAGGTTTGTTTATCAAAAATATTTTTAATACAAAGATAGATATGCTGATTACTATCTACTGTAAAAATATCGTCAGATAGCAGGTCGGCTACGTCAACATAAACCTGATCTCCGTAGGTTATTAAACCACTCAATACTGCTCTTTCGGCAGATGGATCTGCTAAAACTTTTCTCATGTTCTATGATATGACCTAGCCGGGTAGCGTGCAACATTTATTGCACTTGTGTCTTCCTGATGATTCCGTAATAGATGCTGGACTGACTGTTTCTTTTTTACCACACACCCTACAGACTACATCCACCATAGAAAATGACCTCGTTCTAGGAGATGGAGGTGTTACATTCAGCCGCTTATCAATTTCTATATCCTCTTTATGCATTTTAAATTCACTCATATCACTGAATTTATTAACTTTTTTATTTTTCTTCTTAGAAGAGGATTTTTTACTTGATGATATATTTTTTTTATTAGTATTTCTAGATACCACTTTTTCTTCGGGTATATCAGAATCGTCCTCTAAACCTTTTTTCAAAATAGATATTAAGGCTAGTATATCTTCTTTATCAAGCGCCATGTTTCGCCTTTGCTTTTTGTACAGACAACATTATATCTGATAGGTTTTTAATATTATTAGCTAAATACGACAATCTGTCGGATCTTTGTTTAGCGTATTTTTTAATTTTATTTAAACTACTTGCTTTATCATTATGCTTTATAGCCTGTAAAGATTTTTCTATATATCCATATCCTTTATAGTTATTAATCTCGTCTGCTATAACTTCCTTGATACTGTCTTCTGCCCAATTTACTCTAGCTATTTCCCTATTGATACTTCTTTGAATATGAAAAGCAAATTGTCCTAATATATAAGATACTTGAGCGCAATCTTCTGGTGACATTGATTCTATGTCATCTCTAGTCATAGAAAAATATTGTTCCATGTTATGTTGGAATACGTTATTATATGGATTAAATCCAATTGAATTTTCGTATTCGTCTAAAATTTTATCCCAATATTCTACTTGTTCTTTGCTATTCATTATTCTTTATTCTTTCTGTCCATTCTTCTTCTTTTTCATCATAAGGCAATGCTACATATTTGATATCATTAATTTGACACCAATCCTGTTTTTGTTGATCTCTTTTCTTCGCTTTAGCAAATCCTATCGCATTTACGTGATAATGCTTAATAAATTTATAATGTTGTTCACCATGAACTTCTACACATAACTTTTTAAGAGGTAAATAAAAATCCATAAATAAGGTACTAGATTTAGAAACTTGAATAGGTACCTCTTCTAGTATTTGTAATGTGGGATATAATGCTTTTAATATAGACCTAGTTTTCAGATGCAGTTCTGATTTCCTGTTAGATTTACTATGCGAAGACAGTCCTGTTAAACTCCACTTGCGACTGATGCCGTCTAAGTCTAATACGTTTATCATTTTATTCCTATAGTAGTTTTAAGTTCGGATAAAATATTATCAAAAGTTTCTGGATTTTCTACTAAAAATTTTCTTAATTTTTCTGTTCCTTGGAATTTAGGCTTATCTTTTACACTATCAATAGTATACCAAGAACCACCTTTTTGTATAATACCAAAATCAGAAGCTAAAGTAATGAGTTCAGTATATTTATCTATTCCTTCTCCATATCTTATATAGCTAGTAATAACAGCTCCCGGAGGACCTAAAGCAGAGCATACCACCTGCCAATCTACTTCTTGTCCTATTTGAGTTCCGTCAGATCCTGGAGCCCAACTCTTAAAAGTCTTTGCTCTTAATTTTATATCTGTTTGATAAGCAACTGCTTGTCCAGATTTTTCTTTAAATTCAGCTCCATATCCCGTTGGATTACCCATTAAATGAGTAATGCCTATTACAATATTTTTATTGACAGGTATGACATTCGCAACTTTCCTGCAAAATTTAGCTAATAATTTAGCACCATCAGCTCTTTGCATCTTGCTCATATCGCTAGTAATCTCTGCTTCTGTACATAAAGCAGAATATGAATCGATAATTACTATTGATCCTGGTTCTTCATTAATGATTTTTTCTGCTATTTGCAAATATTCTTCTGCGTGGAGTATCTTACCCTGTTGTGAACCTATGACTTCAAATCTATCCAAGTCCAAATGAGGTATCCCTTCTAAATCACGTTTTTTAAGTCGACCTTCTATGTTTAGATAGTACACTTT
>TARA_Y100000385_G_scaffold256397_1_pt1 | contig 36066 bp, 43 predicted proteins | sample TARA_Y100000385 | Tara Oceans TARA_Y100000385 (sample SAMEA2620980) | marine metagenome | biome: marine biome (ENVO:00000447); feature: surface water layer (ENVO:00002042); material: "saline water (ENVO:00002010), including plankton (ENVO:xxxxxxxx)" | depth 5 m
TATTTAGATTCAATTATTATTTGTTCTATTAATGGGCTAAAAACCAATAACCAATAAAAGATATAACAAACAAATAACAACGCTATAAATTCAGTTATTAAAGTAATGATATTTTTAAGCATTGTGATTTACCTTACTAATGAATAATAAAGCTAACATAGAAAACATAATAAACAATGTACCAATAGAACAAATAAGATAATCGTTAAATGTCATATTTGCAATTGTTGTTGTACCTGCTAAATCTATTATGAATAAACCTGCTATTAGATAACTAAAGATAACAAGCGTTTTAAATGTAAATATTAAGACTGATAACATGGGTTTAACCTTTCAAGTTTGTTTCATTATTAATAGTGTTAAACTAATTGTTTTAATGCGTCAAACTTTAAATATAAAAAAATAGACAAAAAGAAACAAAGACAAAAACAAATAGAAAACTAATTGAATTTTAATATCGTTCTTTTTGTAATGGGCTATTTAATCCCATGAAAACCTTTTATTTAATTTAGATTCTGCAGAATTTGGAACATTTATTAGAACATTTTGGGCGTTGCCTTGCCTTTTTTTGTGGTGTTTGAGCGAGGGGGCTATGGGGTAAAACGGCATATGCTATACGTTTATACCTACTCATATTTTTTTACCAAATTATTTTAAGTACACCTATAGGTAACTGATAGTGTCTACTATAGAGTAGTAGTTATTAGTATTACACTTACTACTATTAACATAGTTTTACTATAAGTATACCTATAGGGGTTTCTTACTTAATGAGGGGGTATTAATTATAGACATTAGTCCAGTTGTCTTTCTTTGGTTGTCTACCTACTGCAGCTTCCATAAATCTCTCTAGTTCTTCGTCTAGCATATCAGATTTGTGGTCGTTTACAGCAGCTTCTATGTCCCTATCCATTGTGTCTATCCAATAGGCAACAGCTATAGACAACGCATCTAGTCTATCATCATGTATTAATGCACCCCTATCTCTGGTCAATCGTGTTAGTTGGTAAAACAATTTGTATTTTAGGTCTGTGTCGGCATTGTAGTCATCTATAATTACCTTTTCGTCAACTACAAGTCTGTGAGAATTGAGCATAGGTTCTAATGTATCTATTATTCTTTTCTCTTTTTGTGTGTTATGTCGTACTTCTTCTATATTAACAGGGTGAACTTTTGCTAAAACAGGTTTTAATAATTGCGTAAACATTCCATCTCCAAAGTTGCTTTCTACAATTATCTTGTTTACGTTCTGTTCTTTTGCGATTGCTGTCAAGACTTGCAGAGAAGGCTCTTGATAACCATTCTTCGTCCCACCACTCGCTGTCAGATAAAGTTGTCCCTTCATCATCTTCACAACTGCGTAAGCTGTTTCGTCTTTCCCTCGTCCTGCAGGGTCGATACTCATTACTGACCCGTCCCAAGCAGACATCTCTTGGGATATTGTCATAGGTGCACACCAATAATCTCCTTTAAGTCCAATGTTAGGTATTTGTTTACAAGCATCTAGCTGTTCTCTACCTGATGCCCATTGAACTTTGACAGGTGCTTCACTCCAACTACTCGCCCCACTCATAACCATCATGTCATTTAATTTAAGTGGGTATTTATTAGCGTCTGACATAGACACATCTAGCATAAACTGCAAGGCAAACCCTGATTTACCATATGATGCTTCTCTCTCAAAGAGGTCTGTGTCATCAAATCTATCGGGGTCTGTAGGTTTACCCTCTACGCCCTCTTTATCGGCTATCACAGGGGCTAATTTGCCTAGCATAGCTACCTTTAAGCGTTCATCAGGGTATCTTGCAGTCCATATTCTTGTCTTATAACCACGTTCATCTAAGAGATTGTATATAGACATCTCTGTTTGTGGCGTACCAAGGAAGACAATACGTCCATTTGGTTTAATAATAGCTTCAAATTCTTTAATTGTTTCTGCTAATTTGTCTCGCATCATTTGTGTCTGCGAGTTGTTAGCTGATTCTACGTCATCTGCAATAATTAAATCTGCACGTGACCCCGTAAGCTGCCCTGTTATTCCTAAAGATTTAACTGAAGGTGCGTGGGATGCTTGTGCAGGTGCTACATCAAAGCTAATCTTACTCATACGTTGCCCATCCTTGGGGCGTAGATGAGCAAGGAGTGGCATCTCGTGGATTAGACGTAGGGTAAACGTACTAAAGTCATCAGCACGTGTCTTAGACGCAGATACAACCAGTATGTTCATCTGTGGATTTAACAATAACTGATGACATACATAGGCAGACGTAATCCAAGATTTACCTACACCACGAAACGCTTCGATAACTTCCCGTCTTTCTGTTTTATCTTGGAGATAGTTTGCAATATCATATTGTACTGGCGTTGGGTCGGGGAGATTTAAATGCTTCCACGACATAAACAAGAAGTTTTTGAAGTCTAGTAATCTATTGTCTATCGTCACGATTTTTTCTTAGGTTTCTTTTTAGGGAAACCTGCTTTCATATTAGCATATGATTTAGCTGATACTGTAGATTTTGATTTAGGTCTGCTTGTACCTGCTTTTTTTCGTTTGTTAATATTTTCATAAAGAGACATTATTTATCCTTTGGTTTTGATTTTTTTACTGGAGATTTATATGTTTTTCGTTTCTTATATGCCATAGGTTTTCTTTTTCCTGATAAATATTTTATTGGTTCTCTATCAAACTGTATGTTAAAATAATTAACAAATAAATTAACAATACGTTCCATAGTTATTGAATTTGGTCTACATTTTCGTCAAAGGGCAAACCTTCAAGTATCTCTCTCATTACATTACTATCAGCAGGTAATGCTGTTATTTCATTATCTTTTAAAAATTGTCGTGCTACGTTTAAATCCCCTGCTTTAGCTTCAGGGTCACGCACTACCTCTAAAAGTTTATTGGCAAGTTCTTTATGTAACTCCCCCATCATTTTTTGCATTGACACTTTTTACTCTCCTTCATTCTATACACAATATTTATTCCTGTATTAACAAACACAGCAATCATTGTTAGGGTCTGTAAAAACAGCCCTACTATTATTAAATCCACTACTTCTCCCATTTATTTTTTCCCAAACATTTTAGACGCACCTTTTATTCCAAAAGACGCACTCACAATAATTCCTAATGTATATTTATACCATTCAGGAGTTTGAGCAAGTGCTGCAAATCCTCTTTCTACATATTCAACTGTCCAAGGTAAGAAACAAAGTAAAAGTGGAATACTAAATAAAATTGTAAGGTATTCGTCTTTCCACGAGTCCCCTGAATTTTTTTGAGCCTGAACATCCCACTCAATTTCACCTGCAATTTTCTTTTCAATTAAAGATGTTTCAGCTTCAATCTTTACTAATTTTTGTTTTGCTTTAGCTTTTTTGGTTTCCACATAACCTTCTACCACGTTACCTGCCAAACCTAAAAGACCCGATATAATTGGTATCATGTAAACCTACCTTCTTTTAGTTGTGTGCATCTATAAGCAACAGCTTTCATATCTGCCATCATCTCTGAAATATCATTACGCATTTCAAAAGTTCGTTGCACACATTGTTCTTTTGTTATTAATTGTTCTCTAGTGTCCTCAAATTCAATACAAACATTAGGGTTTGAAATAGAACACGCTAATACAATAGCTTTAAACATTATAATGTTCCTTTTAAAAATTCAATCCAATAGTAAAGAACAACAGTTGCTACAGATAATATCCCCGTAACTACTGCAATAGTGATATTCCTGTCATAAATTCGTGCCTTTTCAGCTAACATCCTTTTCTGCTCGGCACGTTCTGCTGCTATTTCAGCCTGTAATCTTTCCCATTGTCCAGGTTTTCCATATAATTGAAAAATGCTACGCAACTCATTACGCATATCTTCTAGGGCTTCTTTCTTAAAGTGTTTTTCTATAGCTGAATCTTCTACTAAAGAGAATCTACTTTTCTTTTTTCTTGCTTCCCCAACCTGTAGTTCAGCTTCCCCCTGTGCATATTTTTTTACTGCAGCACCCATACTGGACAAATCTCGCCCAATTTGAACACCTTTCATAATTGCTTTATGCCCTGCACAAATTGCAGAGAAAGCTGTAATAGGGTCTATCATTTAAAACTGCTTTCTATTTAAGATTAAATTTTAGTGAGTAGAGTCGCAGCTAATCCAATAAAAGAAAGAGTGGAAACCATAATCATAGCTTCCAATCTCCATAATCTTTTATCCAATGCAGACAACTTATCATTCACCATTTGATACCTAATCGCACACTCTTTTTCATGTGCATCAAGTTCCATCTCAACTTTTAATTGAGGGTCTAGTGATTGTGTCATCTTCATTCACTAAGAGATTGCGTAGAACGCATCCCTCTCTGCATTTATAGAGGTAATAATTGCAGCAATATCGTTTTTTACAGTTGTATCATCTACACGCAACGCTCTCAATTCATCATCTCTAGTGTACTTTTCACGAATACGTGCCCTTTTCATGCCATCCCAAAAAGGTTTACTCAATGCTTTAGCAGTAACAACATCGTCAGCATCACACAATGTAAACGTATCTGCATTTAAAGATACCATTAGGTCTTTCCACCCGTCATCCATAGACACGTATCCATCTCCTAACCATTTTATTTTCCCTACTGCTGAAGAATCAAATTCTTCGGGATGCACAATAGAATTAGGGTCTGTAGTAAATTTATATAATTTCATTTTCTTTCCTTTTAGTTAAGATTCCAACGTGACCATTTATGTTTAGTTGCAGTATTGTAACCACCATAAAGGTAGTGGATGTTATTACCCCTTGACCAATACTCATTGTTAGACGTTCTAATAAACTGATTCCAATAAGCACTATAGTAATGCCCTTGAGAATACAAATCCTCAATAGTTTCAGCTACTTTACCTGCATAAGTTGTCCCTGAAGACAAAGTGTGCATCCAATTATTATGGTCAGGTTGGGCGTTGGTATAACTAATTGCTGCAGTGTTTGCGTGGTAGTTGTAATCCTGTTGAGAGAAACCACTTTTCCAAAGTCTTCCTTGGTTATCCAAGAAGAACCATGATGATGATGTGTAGCTTCCTTCACGAACACCCCATGCTTTTACAATATTACTTCTTGGGAATGTCATCTCGTTAGAGGAAAGTGTCCCATCAGCAGATGAACTCATAACTACAGAACGATTAGAACCAAATACGTCAGTTTGTGGTTGCACAAAAGATGTTTGGTTAGAAGTAGTTGTACCTTGCATACATTGACCATAACCATTATAGCCACACATATAGATTGGTAGACCATTTGTTGAGTTATATAAGTCCCCAGGAGTACCCTCAAATGCTAATGTGGATGTATATTCAGGCTCACCACTACATTGAACTGCAGCAAAGTTTAGAGAACCACCTGCTTGTGTCCATGCTGATACTGCTGTAGTTGTACCAATGCCCAATGCACCATAGTTATTATATCCAATACCATATAAGTCACCATCAGCTTGTAATGCAAACATATTTGAGGAATAATCTGCTGAATACCCATAACCTGCATAACAAAGAATTTGTACACAGTTATCAATACCTGCCATTTGGAATGGAGCAGTTCTAGCAGTACCCTGCATAATCCCATTATTGTCAGCACCTGTTCCCCATACATTACCTGCTGTATCTAGGTATAGAGTAGATTGATAACCTGCTGAGATTTGGCATATATTTACTGCAGATAATGCAGAAATTAGAGTAGGTTTAGTTTTACTGGTAGTTGTTCCATCTCCAATTTGTCCAGTTCCACCATATCCCCATGCCATTACTCGCCCATCTTCAAGAATTACGTGACAAGTATTAGTGCCCTGTCCTTCGTAACCCATTTTGAAACCGAAAGTAAATCCTGATACTCGGCAAGTAGCACTATTGTTGGTTGCGTTGACCCCTAGATATGGGTTTCGTACCCATTGGTATCTAGCAGTTGTATCGCCAAGTCCTAGTTCACCATCATCATTTTCACCAAAGCACCACAAGTCACCTTTATTAGTCAATGCCCATGCTGAGTATTGGGAGTACCACAATCGAACAAAGTATTCACCCTGTTGCATACCACCAAATTCCATTGATAGTGCCATAGTGGTTTCCATATTCATAGAATAAGTATTTTGTAAGTTACCCATAGTGAATTGAGAATAACCTCTGTGACAGATTTCATGGTTTTCGTTTAGATACATAAAATACTGTACACCACTTGTAAAACCTTCGTTTCTATCACGCTTTACAGGTGACAAAGAAGCATTAGGTAAACCATCATAAGGTATATAGTTATTAGCATAATCTGCTAACCAAGGATATTTTCCATCTGAACCATGCGTGGTTGAGTTTGTAGTATTAGCATAAGAAGGTATATTCGTACCTAGTGGTTTATGGGTAGAATCTCCTGAAGCTGCTTCCCAACCTACAGTTGTTCCTGAAGTTGCTTTAAGAACTGTACCTGTTCCACCGATAGGTAATCTTGTTTGACTACCTCCAGTAACAGTTAGCAAGTCACCATTAGTAGTTAAGGTTGTTTGTCCCTCTGCCATTACTTGCCAATAAGCACTACCATTTGCAGGTGTTTGTCCTGTACCTGCTTGTATGTTTACCCAAGAACTTCCTAAGTAAGACACTACGTCATCAACTGTGTAGGCAGTACCTGCAGCGTAAGCACCCTTCCACACAAATTTTATTTTACCGACATCAATCGTTGCCATTTTTATTTCCTTTTTAAATTAAATTGTTTTTACCGACTAGGGTGTTGTTACTAATAGATGACCATTACTATTAATAGCAAACGTCAATCCCAAAGATGCAAATTCTGAATCTTTATAGTCAGAAAGTGTGTACGCTTCTGAACCACCACCTGTTGTTCCATCAACCTGCAGTACCCCATTAGTCTGTTTAAAACCATAAAATGCAGCATTACTTACTGTACCTGCATTATGAGTTATAGCTTCTTTAACACGTAAAGGTGTCATACCTGTAGTGTTATCTGTTCCTGCCTGTGCTTCTGAAGTTGTTGCCAACCTTTCTGCACTAAATAGAGCAGCAGTACCATTTATAGTTAGTGTCTCATTACCACCATCATTGTTTTCTACAAACGTAATGTTTGAACCTGCAACAAGTTTGCCATTAAGAAATCCTGGGGATGTATCATTTGCAGACACCCCTGCCTTAACGTCAGCACCTGTCGCTACAGCGTTCCAACTTGTTCCATTATAGAATTTAAGTTGGTTGTCTGTGCTGTTATATACTAAATCACCTTCGTCTAATGAAGAAGATGGGTCAGTCGCTTCAATACGATACCTATTAGCAAAATCACTAACTGAACCTATATTAGATACAAGTGTATTAATATTTGTTTCGTTTGAATTTACTGAAGTAATAGCACTCATATTAGTATTAAGAGTAGTTATTGCACTATTATTTGCAGCTAACGTACTGATACTTGCTTTATCTGCTGAACTTAACCAAGTATTTTCAAGATAATTCTTTGTTACAGCATCTTGTGCTAGTGTTGGGTCTGCAACATTTCCAATCTTTTTGTTTCCTGCATCAAATGCTCCTGTTGCATCTGAAGCAGCAATAGAGTCTTGAGCATAGTCAATAGATTCCTGTGCCATAAAGAACGCTTGAGTAGAGTCAGCGTCTAAGTCAGCTTCTTTTAAAACTGCCCCTGCAACATAATCAACAAGTCTTGCGTCTTGACTTGTAGAACGCCTGATAGTAATAGCTGATTGGTCAGGGGGTGCTACTGTAAAAGTTATTTGATTAGACGAGGGAAACGAATAATCATTTGTTTGAGATGTTGTGTCTGCTACTTTATCAACACCATTAATTTTTACCTTAACATCAGCAGCTTGACGATAGTCAAACCCAATAGTGTAGGTCACAGTATTCCCATTTCCTGTGTATTTAGTTAGTGCGTATGCCATATTTTAATCCTTTTAATGGTGTTACTGTATTCCCATAGGTAAGTTAAAAGCGTTTCCTCTTGTGTTACCTTGTGGGTCATTTTGTCCTAGAGTAGCGTTAGCATCTTTTGTTTTCTTCTCCATCAATGCTGATTCTGCCCATTTTTCTTCTTCAAATATTTGTGCCCAAGCTAAATCTCTGTAGCTTGATAATACTTTACGAGTTGCTTGTAATGCTGTACCTGCAAATTTTCCTTTTGCTGAAGGTCTGCCTATTGTGTATTCAGGGTCAGTAGCAATTTCATGTAACATATCTATTAATGTTGCTCCATCCCCACCCATAGGGACACCTTGTGACATTTTCATGTACCTTTGCATCCTGTTATATAAAGTTTCTCTAGGAAACCTACTATTTTCAGTCGTATATTTTAATTTAGTATTAGGTACATCAGGAAATAACTTATCGTATTTAACTGGTGCAATAAAATTCACATCATTAGCTTTACCAAGTTTCCATAAAAATTTCATTACAACATCTTTTTTTACAGTTTGGTCATAATCTTCAGAGAATATTGGTTTGCCATTTTTATCATTACCCCTATAAACTTTTACAGGAAACCTATCTTTTAATTCTTCAGGTTCTAACAAATCAACTAGATTTAATAGACCCCCAGGATTAGGGTTCTCTCTAACATCACCTAAAGTTGTATGTTGATGTTGTACTGCTCCCCATTTTTCCAAACCAAGAAATTCAAGGGCTGCATCAATTTTTGCATTATCTAATTCATACCATTCACTACCATCTTGTTTATTAGTAGGATTAAGTCTGTACCTCATAACTTGTCCAAAATCTTCAGGAGAAGCTAGTAGAGGGTGTTGTTGCATCATTGATTTAAAGTAAGTATTTGGGACAGCGTTCTTTGCTTTGTTTCCCCAAAACTTTAACCATTCAGAACCTGCATCATCATTCATTAAATCTTCACCAAGAGTTAATATATCCGATACACCTGCAAATAAATTTGTGTCATGTATAATTCGATACATAACCATGTAACTTATATGAAGTCGTTCTTTTAATATTTGTTCTTCTTTACCTACATATTCTCCTTGTGCTTTACGATAATCTAGCATTGATTGTTCTTCAGCTATACTTATAATAATTTTTAATGGAGTAGAGAAAGGGTCAAAGGTTCTATAATTAAATATCTCACCAGTTATAGGATTTCTTATACTATAAGGTGGTAAGAAACCTGCATCTTCCCCTGCTCTTGATTGTTTATAATCTCTACCAGTAGCACCAGTTATGTTACCTGACATATACAAACCAAAAGCAGACCCTAGTAACGATTGGGAAAGCATTACTTCTCCCATTGCTCTAGCGTGTGCTGCCCTTGAAGTAGCTGTTTCAGGAAGTAAGTTCTTTCTCATATTAGGGTGAAGTAACTGTAATCCTGGGGTTAGTCGTAGACCTTCTTCAAAAACCCTTACAGGAGTTCTAAAGAATAACTGTCCCATTAAACGTAACACAGGTGCTTTATTAACTAAGTTTTCATATCCTGCAAGTATTGCTCCTGTTGTGCTGTTGTATTTATCAAAATCTTTCTTGAACAAAGCGTCTTGCGTGTAGTCTCTACCTGCTTTATTAGTTGCTGTTAAATTTTCAGTTGCGTTGGGGTTGACTATTGTTCCTTTACCATCCCCAAACTTTTTAAGTTCAGACTCAACGTATTCATCTACATTTCTAAATCTTCTACCAATAAAGTTTGTATCCCTTGCGTTGTCTGTAATAATATCGACAGCATTAGGGATTGGTTCGTAACCATCCTTAATAGCTTTTTTAACTGCTTTATCAATTTCAATATTAATTTGTTTTTTACTTAGACCATTTTTAATACCAAGTTCGATAGCTGTTGCTGTAGCATCTCCCACAATGTAGCTTCTGTAGAAAACTTGCTCAAACATTGCGTCTGTAGCTAATAGTAATCTAGGAAATATTCTAATAATTCCACCACCAAATTTCTTTGGTATCATAGTTTGGGTTTCTAAGAACCTAGCTGAATCACCAGTTAGCATAGACCTTTCATATTTGAAGGCTTGAAATGCTGCTTTTCTACCTGAAAACAAAAGTTGTTTAACAGCAGACATTTCTCCCATGCCAACTTTCCATGCTTTCCATGACAGACCATCAGCACCAATGTTATTAAGAATAGGTCTATAAAACATTTTAGCTGCAGAAGGGATTGTGTTAATCATTAATGTAGTAGGAGAAAACACATTACTAATAGCAATTTCATTTAGTATTCTTATAGCATAATTTATACTGCCCCCAACTTTACCAAAGAAACTATCGGAAAGTTCTCCCTTTTTACGGGCTACTTCAGCGTCATGCAATCTACGTACTTTAGCTGCTTCATTAAATTCGCCATTTGATTTCAAATCATCATATGATTTTCTTAGTTTAATAATGTTGGCATCTCTTTCAATAGCTTTTTCTATAGCTTCATTGAGTTTCCAAAATTCTTTTGTTGCTGCTCCTACATCAAATCCAGTTTCCCTCATAACTTGTTGTATAGTTAGACCACCTGTCTTATCTCCTAGTCCCTGATTACCTATAACTTTACTACCTGCAGCTTTTGCAGCAGCGTTTGACTGTAGAGTTCTACCTGCTTGACTAGCAATACCTGTAGAAATATCATTTAAAGGCATCATCAATTCGTCTAACTCATCAGAGAGTTTAGACATTTCTTGAATTTCTTTAATAGTTAAATTAGGGTTAGTTCTAAGTTCATTAACAAGTGTGTCATACCTAGTTTTATATTCGTTTAATAGTGTATTAACTGTATCCTTTAATAGTTGCTCTTGTTTTGCATCTAATTTTGCGTCATATAAATATTTACCTATTTGGTCAGGTTGCTTTGCCCCTGCTGATTTAAGTGGTTGTAAAATCTTCTCTGTCATTTCCCTTAGAATTGACATTGATTGAGTTTGACCACCACCAAATTTACCTAAATTTCTTTGTATAATGTTAGCATCATCACCACCCCTTGTAGCAGACACTTCCCATTTACCACTTTTACTTCTAGGTAATACTTCATTAATTTTTGCAACTAAATGTTGTAACCCTGTTCTCATTTCTCCTGGGGTTGTATCTAATGTTTGGTCTAATTTTTCTTTTGCTGATTTTGGGTTTGAGTTTACAGCTTTGTTTTCAACTTTAATCTCACTAGTATCAGGCACTTTCTTTGTAGTAATAACAGAAAGATTTTCAGCTTCTACATTTACAATTTTTGTTTTACCTTGTTTACCATAAGGAATAGAAACATCAACTGTACCATCTGCTTTTACATCACCAAGAACTTTACCCTTTTTTGGTGTTTTAGTTTTCCCATCATTAACCCTTACGTTGACACCTTCTTTAAGACCTGCTTTTGTACTTATTAAGTCTTGTTTACCAATCATATTAGAATCAATTTTTGGTAAGACTTTTTCGCCTATCTCACCTGCACTTCTATTAAATAATGATTTACCCAATCCAATAGTTGCTTTACCACCCCCCATTAAGATAGCACCTGCACCTGCACCTTTATATGAACCTTGCCAAACTTTACTACCTCTAAATGCAGAGTCAGTACCTTGACTATGTACTGTCTCTCTGCCTATAGCATCAAGACCACCATAGACAAATCCATTAACACCACCAACAGTCGCAGTTGTTATAGAACGCTTTAATAGTTCCAGTAACCCTGCTCTTGTAGCTAGTTTAGTTGATTGCCCTACAAGAAATGAACCCCCTAAAGTAAAGATACCAAATATATTAGCAGGGTCAGTAACCATACCTTTAACAAGTCTTCCTGTACCTGCTAAAGTTGCATTACCTAAATCCCCATACTGCTCCATTAAATAAAGAAAGGCTCTCTTTTCATCTTCAGTTGCCCATGATGCAATCCTAGCAGCATCATAACCCATACGTGGAAGGTTATAATTAAACCACCCCATTTCGTTAAGGGCATAACGTGCTACGTTAGCGTCTTCACCATCATCTTCATCACTCCCCCACTCTCTACCTTCTTTCATTTTAAACATGACTTTAGCAGCAGCAATCCAGTTATCATCTTTAATTAAATCAGCATCATAAACTGGATTGTCGGGGTCGTTATCTTTATATCGTTCAGTAAAAATTCTTGCATCCCCGTTAGGAAATTCGCTTTGTTTCTTTTTTAACTCAGCTTTTGCACCTTTAGATTTTTCTTCTTGTAGACGTAATGCTTTGTCTAAATCTGATTCTTCTTCTTTTACTACTGGTTTAGTGGTAGTAGGTGGAGTTACTTTGGGACTACCTGCAGTAGCTTTTTCAGCAGGTGGCATATCTTCTGAAGATGTAACAGGTGGTGTTACACTTTTTGTTACTTCAGGTTTTTTCTTAGTTTTTTCTAAATGTTGTTTTATCTTTTCTATTTTTCTTTCTTTTGTAAGACCTGTTTGAAATGAATAATCAACCCCACCATAAGTAAAAATTTCTTTTTCTGCCATTTTGTTTCCTTACGTTAGGTTATTCACCAGTTAATTCAACAGGTTTATTTTTATCAGATAATGGTTTTACTGCTAGACCTAATTCATTCTTCATTACATTGTCTAGTTTTTCAGAACTTAACATACCATCAGTATTTGTTAATCCCATCCTTGATAAAGACAATAGAACAGATTTATCAAGTATATCTAAAAAGGCTTCTTGTTGAGGTACAACACCTTTATCGTTTATTGAGTTCATAACTGATGTTCTAACAACTTTAAGATATACCTGTTTTAATTGAGAGTAGAATTTTGTACCTTTTATTTGGTCTAAAGTACCTGTAACTGCTTTCATATTTGCTTGGATTGTTTGCCCCACAGTTTCATTAAACGTAGAATCAATTAGAGGGTCGGCTAAAACATCACTACCTTCCATATATGTTTCTAGGTTTTTAAAAACTTCCATACCATCTTTAAGACTTAAATCGTCGTTAGTTATCATGTCTTCTACTTTTGCCATAAGCATAGACATTTTTTCATTTGTTGTGCCATCTCTATAAGAGTTTTTATCTGAATCACTTTTAAATAATACTTCTTCCAAATTATTAGTTGTAGAAAAAGTCATAATTTTATTTGCAAGTAATAGTTTATTTTTTAGACTGTCTGCAGGGTTTACTGTTGTTTGGTCATAATCATTAATTGTCATTAAAAATGTTTTTAATTCTGCTCTTTGTAATATAGGTGCTTTATCAATATAAGCATCTGCTGCTTTTTGCCACTCCTCTTTATTATACTTTAGAGATTTATTTTTCTCTGCTGTTCCATCAAAAGTACCATCAAACATTGTGTAAAGTTCTGCTTTAGCATTTTTTAATCCTATTGTTTTAAGGTGTTCGTCCATTCTCATTTTTTTAAGCATATTATTACTTGCTTTCTCATTCATCTTTGCTTTCATAGCTAGAATAATATTTTCATTCCCACCTTTTTCCCTCAAACGCTTTGGTATAGAATCTAATAATGCAATGCCTTGTACCAATCCATTCTTATCTACTGTAGTCATAAATTCTGCTGACGCTACGATTGATGTAAAAACTGTGTCATCAATTACATCAGGGTCTAATACCATAAGTGGTTGACCTTTATCATCTTTAAATTGAGAGTTTTCTATATCTTCATACATTTGTGTAAAATTATAGTTACCATTATTATCAGGACTATTTAAAGTTTTTCTAACATTCCCGTCAACTTCCTGTTCTAAATAATCAGTAGTAATTTTTGTGTTGTTTTCCCGTCTTTGGTTTGACCAATTAGTTTCGTGAGAAGCTAACATTTGGTTAAATTTATTTAATGCCCCTGCGTATGCAAAGTCATGTACCTTCATTTCCCCTGTGTCTGAATCTTGGTATTCATAAAGTTTTCTAATGTTGTTTCTTTGCCCCTCAACCCAACTATCTAATTTAACTTTATTATTAATTTGATTTTCACCACTTGCGTCATATGGGTTTTTATTAAAGTCTTCAAATACTGTATTCCAAGTTTTTGATGTATCATTAGATGCTAACATTTGTGTTAGTAATACTTGGTTTGTAACAGATAAATCAGGGTGTAGTTCACCTACTCTAACTTTACTAATAACACCAGTTTTCTGTTCTTTCCTAATTTCAGCAGCAATAGAACTTAGTCTTGCTTTATCTTCTAAATCTTTTTCCTTCTTCTTTTTCTTTGCGTCTTTCTGCCCTGATGCAATTAATCTGTCAGCACCTTTACTAAGAGCCTGTGCTAATTGTGTTAACCCTGAATTTGGGGCAACTTGTGGTGCTCCCATAAAAGCATCAATAGGTGTTGCCATAGGAGTTGATACACTCCCTGTACCTATTACATCTTTAATTTGTGCTCTTTCTGCCATAATATTTCCTTTTTAAACTAAGCCCTAAACTTTAAATCACCTGCTGTATCAAACTCAAAAGTAGTTGATAAACCTGTTCCAACCTCTAAAGCTGTGCCTAAGAATGAAGGTCTTACAGTTGGTGTGATGTTATTTATTCTAGCTATCATTTTTGATTCAGATAATTTTTCATCATCTAACAACTTAGCCATAATATTCTTTTCTGTTTTTTGGTTTCTGACAGTTACAACACCTTCTTGAAATGAAACTTCATCTATTACATCTTGAACAGAAAATCCACCAAGAGATGTATTAGATGCTATTGCTGTTGCTCTTTTCTTTTTAGCGTCTTCTTTAACATCAAATTGTGTTTGCCCATATTTATCAAGTTCTTCTTCTCTACGCCTAGCAATAATGTCTAAGTCTGTTTCGTAAGCTATTTGAGCGTTTGCTGCTATAGCGTTGTTTCTTTTTTCTCCTGCTTTTGCTGCATCACTAGCTTGTTTATATTGGACTACTGAACTAGCCACCATCATTACTGCTGCACTTACTGGGTCACACATTGCTTTTCTCTCTTATAAATAAATAGAAATCTTCACCATTAACTCCATACGTTTTGGATGTTTTAATATCAAACCCACACCATTGTAACCAACGTATGCCTTGGGCATTTTGACAATGTACTAGATTATAAAGAACTTCATATTTTTGTTGAATTTTTTGTATCCACTTTCTACAATAACGTAGGAATGGTTTTGAATAGTTTTCTAAGTCACAGGAAGATAACATCCATGCCACCCCATAGTTTGATAAATGGGGACACTTATTAACACCAAACATAGCAATAACTTTTGATTCTTTAAAAACAACATTACCTTCTTCTTCCTTAAATTTTATTTCGATTATAGAATAAACTTCAGAGTCAATTAATTCAAAAGCTGACATCAAAGATTGTAAAGGTGTCTTTCCCATAGACTCTACTTCTAATAAATCATGCTTTCGTAATCTATTAGATAAGCTAAGTGCATCCATTGGTTCGGCATTTACTACATTTATAATAGTAAATTTGTCAATAATATAAGATGTTTCTAACACGTTAAATCCTTTGAGAACGAATGGTATAATAACCTTCCCATTCTGCTGATTGAAAATTGCATGGTAGATGACTGTCTGATTGTATCTGTATAGTTACCCTGTCATTTTTAGATTGGATAGGAAACCTAAATGTTCCTGATACAATATTTATATCTTCAACTGTTGTAGATGTTGAGTTTAATATTTGACCTGTCATATCATATGAACCTGTAGGTCTACCTTCAGGTGTGACAAGAACTTTAAAGAAACCTGTGTTTTCATAATTCAAACGCATGGTTCTTAGCTGTAATCTTCCTGATTGTACAGATTGTTTTCCTTGATTTTCTCTAACAAACTGAGTAGAGAATTTATAAGACGTTGTATAAGGTACTCCTAAAATTACTGAAGCAGAACTATAGTCTCCGACAGCAGCAACAGTAGTTGTTGTAGGACGGGTTACAGTTATATCTGTACCTTTACGTGAAGCCCATGCACCACTCTTAATAGCTTTCATTGCTCCTGAATACGCATAAGGTAGTGTCCAAGTAGTAGTGTCTGTTGGAGCGTCATACGTTCCTGTTAAGCTAATTTTTCTATCTACTCTTACACAGAAATCTAATCCTGTATCTATCGGGTATTGTAATTTAACTTTTTCTATATGTACCCCATCTGCACGACTAATAACAAAGAACAATTCGTTTTCTAAGATAGTCATATCTAAGATAGAGTCTCCACTATCTAATTGCCATTCTGACCAACTAGAAACCATCTTAGTAGTTCCCTGCCAAAACCAACGATAAGCATATAATTTACTTCTATCAGTTTTAGATAAGACAAACAAAACATCTTCATTAGATGATGATGCTAATTTTACTACATTTTTCGGAATGTACTTAGGTACGTGAGAAGTGACTTCACTCGCATCCACAATGACTGTATCGCTTTCCACATAATATTCACGTATTGACGTAAAGTCTCCACGCTTAGTCGTAAAGTAGAGGTAATTACCTGCCCCCACAGGTGCAACAGTTGTATCATTTTCAAACTCTGTACTTGGGACAATAGATATTGTCTTTGGTGTTAATATTCCACCTGTCTCAATAGTAAATTGTGTACTATCTGAAAACAAGGTGAGTGATTCGTTAAAAGGTATAGCGTGTTTTAGAAGTGAAACTTTAGTATGACTAACTGATACATCAATAGGTGCATCATCTAAAACAGCAGTAACTGACGTAGGGAAGAAATTAAAGAAACTAGCTGACTGACTAAACAAAACATATTCGTCTGATAGCAACCCTAATCTATTTTTGTAAAAGAAAATATTACTAATTGTTCTTCCGACAAAAGAAGGATTTGGTGCTGAATCTTCATCACCTACAGTTCTTTCTCCCCAAGTATTTTTTCTAAATGCGAATGAACCTGAAGTTAATACCAATGAGTGTGGCATTGTAGTAGCATCTAACTGATATTTAATACTAGGTTTTACTGTTTCTTCATAAGTATTTACACTTAGTGCTTTAACATAATAGTTATCAAATTGGTTAGTATTGTCACCAATTATTTCATAAATGTTATTTATAGTTGCATCTGTAGGTAAATCTGTAAATTCTTGATGCTGAGATGTTACAACACCATTAGTAACTGCTGTTTCCATTCCAACAGTTTTTGTTTTATTTACAACAAAAGTATAATCAGCAACAGTTAAAAATTCTAAGTCCTGTGCAGGGTTAGCACAAAATAAATAATCAACTCCATCAGGAGTAGTACACGTTGTAACAGTACCATCTAAACTAAATATTTGTATAGTAGCTGAACTTGTAGTAGCAGATATAACAACAATATATTGGTCATCTGCATCACGATTTACAATGTGGACACTTGCTCCACTTACAGCAGAACTAATAATTTTTGCTATATGTTCTGTTGGGGGTCTACGTACTAGACCATCAATAACAGAAGATGTCGCATTGATTTGTTCTTCGCCTTGAGTTATCTGCCTTAATGTTTGAGGTTGTTGGCTAATACCATTTAATAGATTAGGGATAGATGTACTTACTAATGGCATACTATCACCTTATTGCTCGTCTAGGAGCACCTCTATGTACTATTTTAAACATATCATATGAGTCGTGATAAATATTATTATCTTCAAGTGCAGCTTCACATTGCGTAAAGTAACTCATAGCTTCCTGCTCATCATCTTTTGTAAAACCACCTAATGCTTCTGAACCCATATAACGGGCTTGGAAACGCCTTGCAGCTTTTACTACAATGTATCTTTTTGCGTGTTGGGGTAATTCATTAAAAGGTAAAAGTAGAACCATTTCTACATAATACGTACCACTAAATTTAGTAAATGAAAACTTTTCTCTATCATATAAACGTGAACCTCGCTGAACAACATCAACAGTAGCACTATTGCCTACTGTGTCTATTCTTACACAGTTAGCAGGTATTAATAATTCACCATCAACAGTAGCTTCTATTGGGTAATTAAATTCTGTATTAGAGTAAATCCCTGTAGATTGAACCGAAACATTTGTTTCATCTAAGATTGATTTTGCAATAGATACATCAACAAGTGCAGTATTACTTATACTGGATACAGGGGCTTCCCCAATGGAAGCTAACATAATATTGACAGCTTCTATTTCTGTAGTCGGATTTGGATTTGCCATTTTGTTTTCCTGTAAAAAAAAGCGAAAGCCCAATTAAGGACTCTCGCTGTGTTGATATTATGCAGATTGAATTTGTACTGCTGCTTCAGGACGTAGTACGCCATGACCTGCTGCGTATTTTGCAACCATCAATGTACCTTGTCTACGAATGTCGTATTCGCTTTCAACAGCTAAATCCATTAGTTTTACTGTACCCACAGCAGAAGTGTGAGACACAATCGCTAGAGTATTTGCAGCAGCAGCAACTTGTGCTCCACCTGCACCACCTGCGTCAACCCCTGTGCCTGTTACGTTGGCAGTAGGTAGATGTGGTGTTTTGATTAGGTTTACACCTGCAATCTGTGGAACTGTACCATCAGCAATAGAACCTCTACCACTAAAATCTACATTTACAGCATTAGATGCGTTAGCAAGTAAGTAATACTGTGCAGGTTTAAGGTAACAGTAACGTCCATCAGCAGGGACATAAGCATCATCTAGTGCTTCAGCAGCATCATAGATAGCAGCAATCAAATCAGCAGATACTGTACCTGCGTTTGCAGAAGTGATAACTGTACCTGCAGCGTATCCTGAATCACCTACGTTTGCAGAAGCTGCAGCAGCTTGAACCATAGTTTGAAGGATATGCTTATCCATTTGGAAAGCGAGTGCCCTACCCATTTCGGCAGAGTAAACTGACCTTACATCATAATGATTTTTAGCTTCCTGAATATTTGCAATGAAATGCGAACTAAGTAGCAAGTCGTTAATAGTAATTACTTTCTCAGCATGGTTAATATCAGTACCATTAATCTCTGCTCCTGGGGTATGATAGGCAGCAGAACTTCGTCCCATGACAGGGAATTGTGCTGACTTACCTGAAGCAATAGTACGTACCATATGCTTATCCATAGCTACAGTAGACTGCTCAAAACTAGCGAGGACTTCCCCACTAAATTGTTTTAGGAACAAAACATCTGCTGTTCCTGTATTATTTATCTGACCTAAATCAGATGGGTTTGCGTTAGCCATAATAAATGACTCCTTTTTAAAGTTAGTTAAGTTTAAGTTTAGTTTTCGTTCTTAACTCGCCAACCTCATTTTGCAAGAGTGTCCTTATATAAGGGTCTAGTTTTGGTCTGTCTTGTCTGAACTATTTAGCATACTAGATAGTATGACTAAGTGATTGATTTACTTCGCCCAAGTTTTCCTTCAACTTTTGCTCGGTAAGCAGGGTCTTTAGCATATTTAGGGTCTTTCATGTCACTTGTCACTTCAGCCCATGATGTATATGTGTCCATGCTTTCTGATGCTTTACCACCTACTAAATTAGGGGTAGTACCAGTTTGTAATTTATAACGTGCAGCTAAAGCATCTATAGCTAATTTAGCTTGTTCTAAATCACCTGAATTAACTGAATTGTTGTAAGCTGTTTTTTCAGATTCAGACATATTATTAGATGCCCAATCTGTTATTTGTTTATAATTTTCTTCACCACCTACAGAACTAAATACATTTTGTTTCATATTTTCAGACACAGCTTTTTGCCCTTCAATATAAGCGTCCACTACTTCTTTAGGAATACCTTTTTCATCTAATAGTTTATAATTGTCTTCCGATAATTGACCATTAGTAACATAATCCTCTGTCATAGCAGCAAAATCTAAGCCTACATTTTCTACAGCTTCCTGTGCATCATCAATAGATAACTCTGTGTTCTCGTTTTGTTCTTCAGTTTTTTCTTGTTGTCGTTGTTGTGTAAATTGTTTTTCTAATTCACTATAGGCGTTAGCCATATCTTCAGGATTTTTAAATTTCTCAGGCAACCATTCAGGGCGTTCTTGCTCCTGTTTTGGTTCTGTATCACTAGGGGCATCTGCTCCTGTAATACTACCTTCCATTTCAATAGTTTGTGTATCACCCATTATTATTTAGTCCCCCTACGAATAAGGTTTCCATTTTTATTTATGTAGGTAACACCATCTTCGGCTTTCTCCACACCCTGCCATGTCGGATATTCCTTTTTAACAGGAGTTTCCTTTTTTGGTTCTAGTTTGTTAAGAGTTTTTTCAGTCATTTTAATCCTTATTGCGTTGGTTGTTGTTGTTGTGCCATAGCTGCCATTTGTTCTTGCATAGCTGCTGCAGCATCAGGGTCATTTTCTGCCCTTTTGTTGACTCCCTTTACCATTTCTTTTGCAACTCCTGGGAGTGTTGCTTGTTGCATTTGTGCTTGTTGCATTTGTGCTTGTTGCTGTTCTTGCATCATTTGTGCTTGTTGTTGTTCCTGTTGTATATCTTCTTCAGTCTTAATAAGACCTACAGTATCAATCCCATGCCCTGTCGCTAATCTAGCAATTAAATCGCCAAAATTAACTCTTTGTAAAGTTTCAGGGTTTGCTTGAGCAAGTTGCACAATATCTTGTATAAAAGTTCTTAGCTTGTTTAAATCGTTTCCTCTACCTAACGCTTCAACTCCTGTTACAATTACAGGATTTACAGTTCCTTTAGGTAGTTTAGGTATTTTATTTGCACTAGACATCTTATCCATTAATATATGGACAATAGGTAATTGCATTTCTTGAGACAAAATTGAATATACACCACCTAGAGCAGACTCAAGTTCTTGTGCCATGAACCGAATTTCTTCAGCAGTAACACGTTCTGCCTGTCGTTGTATTGATGTATTTAAAAGAAATGCGAAAGCTAGTCTATCTTCAATTCTTTTTACTGTTTCTAATACCACACGCATATCATGTGATTTTTCAGTTTGTAATACTTTTACGTCTTCAGGCATACCACCTATAACAGCACCATTCTTTGCTGAAGTTAAGTCTCGCCTTTTGACTGAAGCATTTGGTCTAACTAAGAATACTAACTTTGAAGAAGCTGCTGCTGCAGAAACAAGTGATTCCATAAGTCCCTCAAGACTTTTTAAATCTCCAATATATTCTTCAACATATGAACGCCCATAATCTTCACCATCTAGGTGAACCATGCGTAATGCTCTCCAAGGTAACAATTCTTTTTTGTATGTACCCCTAGATTCAGGTACTACTTGACCTTCTACTTCTTGATATATTTCATAGTTATCAATATCTGTTCTATATATTTTTGTATAGATTTTTATTAGTTCGTCTTTTTCGTAGTCGATACCTTCCATATTTTCAGGTAAAACCTGTGGAGATATTTTTTCTTCTACGATTGCTTCTAGTAATTCACCATTAGGGTCACGTTTACATACATAACTACTTAATGGAAAAACTCTAATACCACCTTTTTTTGGTAAGTGTACTAATACATTACCTGATATAATTAAATGCTTTAGTGCTTCAAACACATGGACACGCATAGCAGAAGTTTCTATTTCTCCTGAAATTTCCCTCTCAATACCTGCAAGTCCATCTTCTATCTGTGCCCGTAAATCACCACTTTGGTCTAACTCAGCTTTAGTAGCTGTATCCATAGCTAACCTAAAGAAAGGTGCGTTAGGTGGAAACAATAACAAAAGCAATTTTGACGCTAAATTATTGACACCCCTTGCTCCTGTACTTTGAAAAGGTTGGTATAAATCTGTAACTGAACTAAATCCTTCAGGTGGTATAAGAGCAGGTAAAGTTAATTCTGAACATTCTCTTGCTCTATCTAAGTATACTTCCCTATCAGCAGTTAGTTTGTGATATTTTTGGGCACACGTACTTTGATTATCGTGCATAATGAAACCCTTTTTATTAAGCAATATTTAAGCCTGAACCACCACTTGACATATTCAAATCGGTACGTAGCATTTGTTTACCAATTTTAGCTTTTTTAGGTTTGTTAGAACCCGTCATCATATGAGGTGTGTTTGCATAAAGTTCTTCTTTAGTCATTGGCTTTTCTTCTTGTTTTACTGGTGCAGGTGCTGCAGGAGCACGTGGTGATGGAATACACATTTTATTCATCCTTATTAATGTTGTTGTTTTCCCTAGCCTGTAATTCTAAGAGCCAATAAATAACTGACCTTTGACCTGCTTCGTACATAATTTCATTTAAAGTTTGTTCAACTCGTGCACATCTTTCAGGGAATATTTTGTTTAGTTTTTCTATTAAATCATTGACATTTAATGGGAGTCTTTCATCTAAATCTTCCATATATCTATCCTCTTAATGAGTGGGTATTATTATTCACATTCTTTTTGTCCAGTAGCAGGGTCAATAAAACACGCTTCTGCTTTCGGTGTGTCTTCTTCTACCACTTCATTTAAGATGCCATACCTTTTACCTGCTGCTCTAAATGTTGTGATACCTTTACAACCTAACTCCCATGCTTCTGTGTATAACTGTTTAAATTCTTGGTAATTAACATTGTTACCTACGTTACAAGTTTTTGACACAGCACTATCAACATATTTTGACACTAAAGCTAATACTTCTAAATGTTCTTTAGCACTAATTTCATTAGCAGTACGACTACTAACGCCTTGAGTGTACGCATAATCTTCTACACGTTGAACAGTATGACCATCAAACTGTTGTATTGTCCTGTCATAATATAATGAATAAGGTGGTTCAATACCTGAACTTACATTATCTGCAGTTAAACTAATTGTGCCTGTCGGTGCAATAGAGGTAAGATGTGAATTACGAATACCACATTCTTTAATTTTATCTTGCACCCAAGGGCTAAGAGTTTTTACAAATCTACTTTGTAGGTACTGGTACTCATCATATAAAGGAAAGCTACCTTTTTCTTTTGCTAAATCACAAGACGCAGAGTAACAATGGTCACGTAATTCTGTCATTACTTTTTCTGTAAACTCATTGAAACCTTTTGACGCATAAGGATAACCACACATTTCAGCAGCGTTTGCCAAACCAGTAACGCCTAAACCCATACGTCTTTTATTAAGTGCTTCTGCTTTTTGTTCTTCTAGTGGGTAGATAGTCCTATCCACAACATTATCCATTGCTCTTACAACTACATGAATATCTCTTACAAATGCTCCAAAATCAAAAGACTTATCCCATACATATTTAGTAAGATTAAAAGACCCTAACAAACAAGCACCGAATTGTGGTAGAGGTTGCTCACCACATGGGTTAGTTGCAGCAATAGTTTCACAATAATGTAGGTTGTTCATGTTATTAATAGTGTCAATAAACAATACCCCAGGCTCTGCCCAATCCCATGTGCTCCTCATAATCATATCCCACAAAGCAACAGGGTCTACTTCCTTGTAGACTTTACCTTCATAGGTTAGAGGAAAAGGTCGTTCTTCTTTTAAACATCTCATAAATTCATCTGTTACTCCTACAGAAATATTAAAACCTGTGAGTGATGTTGAGTTTTGTTTTGCTGTTATAAACTGCTCAATGTCGGGGTGGTCAATACGTAGAACACCCATTTGTGCCCCACGCCTATGTCCTGATGAAGCAATAGTCTGACAGACAGAATCAAAGATGCCCATAAAAGAAACAGCACCTGATGCTTTAGAGTCTAAAGATTTAATTAAATCCCCTCTTGGGCGTAACTTAGAAAAGTCATAACCAATGCCCCCACCTCTACGCATAGTTTCTGCAGCTTGGGATGCTCTACCCATAATACTATCCATTGAATCGTCAATAGTTCCTGACACAAAACAATTAAATGCAGTTGTCTTGCGAGTTGCACCCATAGCATTTTGCACTCTACCTGCAGGGAGAAAACGCATAGTACGCAAAGCATCTTTAAATTCTTCAAAGTGAGTTGCACTATCTTTTAATGCCCCTGCAATACGAACAATTTTTGAATAAAAATCTTCCCCCTTTTGTCTGTATTTAATTGTGTCTATTTCTTCTGATATTGGTAGTGTCATTCCATAGTGACGATTCGGTATCATTTACTGCTTCCCTTCTTCATTTTTAATTAATAGTTCTAAGTTTCTTATTGCTTTCTTTAAGTCAGTAATACCATTCTTCATTCGCCACCGACTAACGTATTTAATAACAGACCCCTCACAAAAATCTAAATCGTTTGCTAAGATGTATGTCATTGGTTGTATCTTGAGTGTGTTATAATGACTTGGATTAACAGGGCAATCTTCTTCAACCCCATCAAATAGATTGTACTGTTTTAACAACTCTTTCTGTTCTTCTTCTTCCCTTGACCTTCTTGCCATATAATCTAAATGACGTTCATGTTCCTCAGTAGCTTTCTTTGTAGGGACGTTTATCATTGTTGTCATTTAGGACTCCATTCTTTAGGTTGGTCAAATTCAAAATTGTAGTCTTCTGCTCTTAATATTCTAGCTAACCTAGCTTGTACTAAAGCATCTTCTTTTGTGTAACCTGCTTTGATGAAAGCATCTTCAACACTTTTCCATACAGGTACTTTAAGTATTGCTTTCGCTTTAACCTCGCCAACTCCTCGTAGTCCACTATATCCATCAGTAGTATCGCCCTTCAATGTTTGTAATAGATGATTGTAATCTGCTTCTTCTTCACTAATATCTAACATCTCCCCTTGTCTCCACAATAAGGAAGGTATTGTCATCATGTCTTTATCTTCAGACACAATTACTTTTTCTCCTTCTATTATTTGATTACAAGTAGCTAAGATACCCATGACATCATCAGCTTCTAATCCTGTCCATTGTTCGGTACGATAGTTTTCTTCTATCCAGTTTTTTAAAGGTAAATAGATAACAGGTTTTCTTTTGCCTTTACGATTAGATTTATAAGTAGGTTCGATTCCTTTACGAAAGTTATCCTTATCAGAAAAACAAAATAACATATCATCTGCTAAAGTCTTTTCCATTAGAATATCTAAATATTGTAGGATTAACTGTTTACCTTCTTTTGCATCTGCCCACATTGACCATACGTCATCACCCCAATCTACTTCCTGTTCTACTGTAGAAGCATATTGGTAGACAACAATATCGCCATCAATTAGAAGCGTCCTTGCCATTGATTTTCTCCTTGAAAAGTTTAAGTGTGTCTGTAGAAAAGAGTTTAGATAAATTAACTAAGAACATTTTAGATGCCCAATTATCTCCACCCTTGACAACCTTATGGTCATCTAGTTTCTCAACAATATTTTTTAGCATTGGTGTTGAGAATACCAACGTACAATAGACTTCATCATCTATTGCTAAATTATGAAACCAATAATCAGATTCAGTAGCGTTGATACCTGAAGGTTTACCATAAGATTCAAACTCAATAGCAATATTTCCTGTCTTGCTCCACATACCACGTTCTGTTTTTACTTCAATCTTTTTGTCTTGGAGCATGGAAATTATTTTTTCTTCATGTACTTTTCCATAAGCTAAATCAATATCAAATTTCTTTCTGTTTTCTTTAGTGGGTTTCAGACCAGTTGCTACCGACTTTGTATTCCCCGTCAAGTTGGCATCTAATACTGAAGAACTCCCCTGCTTTTTTAATCGACTCGATTGCTGTGTTACCGACATCCTTTTCGTACCCTTTCATAACTTCAAGTTGTATTTCGTCATGCACCCAAGCTACTTGCTTACAGTACGTTTCTAGTCCTTTAGTCTTTAATGCTCTATCAAACTCTATTAACCAACGCTTACAAATCAATGCTCCTGCTGATTGTAATAAAGTATTTAATGCAGCAAATTCTGCCCGTACTCTTATACGTCTACCATCCAAACCAATTAAGTAACCTTTCTTAGATGCAGCTTGAACTTTTGTTATAAGAGTATTTAAAGCAGGTAATGCTTTCAGAAATGTAGTCTTTAATTTCTGTCCTTCTTTCGGTGTTCCCCCAACTGCTTCTCCAATTTTGGTTGCACCCCCACCATACAAGAATGTATAGATGAATTTTTTACTGGCATTACGCCCACCTTGGGCTTCTGTAATGTTCGCCTTCTGTTGGTTCTCTGTATGAATGTCTCCATGAACAACCTTCTCTGCATAGTCACCCCCGTCATACTTAGCCATATAATGTGCTAGGCATCTTAATTCCAAACCTGAAACATCAGCACCTACAAGAATGTTACCTGCCCCCACAGTAAATAAAGCACGACACTCTTTACCATACGCAACTCCATTGGCAGGACATTGGGCAATATTCGGGTAGGCGTGTGTTGCCCGTCCTGTAACAGCACCATTGCTATTTACTGAACCATGTATACGCCCCTTCTTTTCTGCTTTCATCCATGCCTGTGCACCATCTCCTAGTTGACCAAGACGTTTAATCAAGGTGTAATACTCTACTAGAAGTTTAGCTTCGGGATATTCTAAATGTGATAACACTTCTTCATCAACTTTAGGTTTACCATCATTAGTAAAATCTTTTGGTTGCCACCCACGTAAAGTCTGCAACCTGTTTGCAACATGGTCACGACTACTAGGATTAAACTGTATAGATTTAACTTTATGCGTAGGTACACCTTTCTCATACCCAAACTTTTTTGAATTTACTTTCGGAACAAAAGGTGTTTTAATTTCCCAATCAGGGAACGCATCCGAAAGTTCTTTCGTAAGTTGATGCTTTCTACTTGACAACTCTGCATATAACAAACCTGCAGCTTTGCTGTCAAAGGCAAATCCTGCCACTTCCTGTCTGTAAATAATTTCATTTAATTCATGCTCCAATTCTATAGCATCTTCACTATAATTTTTATCAACAATCTTTTGCCATAGAGTTGCAGTAACTTCTACATCTTGTATACAATACTCCCACATCTCTTGACTAAAGTTTTCCCAACCACCTTCATACTCATCTTTATAGTTACCAATTCTATAACCCCATGCTTTAAGACTATGAGAACCAATAAGTTTAGTCGGAAAATCTTTTCTACCAAAATCACTTTGCTTTACGTCTGCCCATATTAAACGTGTGCAGACAAGTGTATCCCGTATAATGCCTTTAGGATTAAAGAACCCGTAAAGTTTTTTAAGTACAGGGATGTCATACTTTATAATGTTATGCCCTATAATTAATTCAGCATCTTGTAATAGTTTGACCCCTTCATGCCAATCTTTTTGAGTAAAAGAAATGATGTCACCATTGTCTATATCTTTTAATACAAGACAATGAACAAGGGTAACATCATCTAGTAAACCATCTGTCTCAATATCAAATACATATCTCACAGTAAGTCTCCTAGAGTTGGTGGTTTATAGTTTTTACCTTTAAGAACTTTTCCCCATTCTGAATAGATAGGTCTTCCTTCTTCTAGCTTACTCATATTACTTTCATGCACACGATTAAATGCAGGTTGAACAGGCAACCCAAAAGTAACTGCAAATCCTGAAACAACATATAACAAGTCGCACAGTTCTTTTAATATCTTTTCTTGGGTAGCTTTAGTTACCTCACCACCATGCTCTAACTCTGCAATAGCATCTTGTATCTCTGCACTTAGTTCTTTAAATTCTTCCTCAATTAAACTTTCTCTAAGATATAATGTTTTAGCGTTGTAAGGTATGTCAACATCTTGCTCCATAGCTTTTTGAAATTGGCATACATACTGTTCCCGTAAGTTCTGTGACATTTGTTTCCTAACTGTATCTCTGTTGTTATCTGCATTACCTTGCCCCACATTTAAACCCCCTCTGCCCCATGAATATTGCACTCATAAGTAACTGTTTTATACCTACCATCTATAGGTAATATTTCATGTTCATGTTTTTCAATAAGACATTTATCTAGGTCATCAAAATATTCTATAGGTTGGAAATGACATCCCCCATTTAAACAAACTGTTAATAATAATTCATATAGTATTGGCATTTAAAACTCCTCTACACCTTCTTCATTAAACTCAGGGTTAGTTTCAGTCATACGCCCCGTTTCAGGAGTGTATAAGCAATGACAAGCTACGCCTGTCTCACCACTAAACCTATTTTTTAACACACGTACTGTTGTTAAATTAGGGTCATCTCCCTGTTGATTTCTCTCCAAAGATAAAACCATGTCTGATAATTGAGCAATCGCATGGCTACCCCTTAGTTGAGATAGAGATGTAGTTGCCCCTTCTTCATGCCCTTTATCACCTGAAGGGCGTTTTAAATGAGACACAAGTAGTAAACCTATGCCTGTCTCCTGTACTATAGTGGCAAGAGATGTCATAGCATTATCAATTAAACGTCTTTCGTCCCCATCCCCAAGACCTGATACCACAATAGAGAGGTGGTCAAGAATAATCCAATCGCACTCTGCTCCTTGTGCAAGAAAACGTATTCGGTTGAGAAGATTATCAATGCTAGTGCTCCCAAAAGAGTCGTAGAAGTAAGTCCTGCCATTGCCGATACAAAAATCAAACGCATCTCTAAGAGAATTGTCTTCGGTAGGAATGTTACCAAGATGTAAAGGTTTGTTAAGATGCAACCCCATAAGTCCAAGAGCAGTTCTTTTAACTGTCTCCTCAAGCATGATGAATCCAACTTTCTCTCCCTTAGTAATAAGGTTGTAACCTATCTCCCTTACAAGAGCAGACTTCCCTATACCTGAACCTGCAGTTATACAAGTCAGTTCTGATTTACGCAAACCATGTGTCTTTTCTGTAAGACCTTGGAAGGGATAATCAACTGAATAAAAAGTTTCATTGGTTGATACTGTCTTCCATAAATCTTCTCCACCTACAATACCATCAGGTCTGTATGTTCTTGCGTTCCACATTGCTTGTAGAAGTTCCTTACCCCTATCTTCAACTAACATATCGTTAGCGTCTTTCAAAGGTAAAGTAGCTATTTTAGCTTTCCCTGGGGTCAGTATACTGGCACAAGATTCAGCAGCTTCGATACCTGCTTTGTCATTATCAAACATGAACACCACAGTTTCATAGGACTCAACCCATTCTAAATTTTGTTGAATGTTTTTCTTTGCCCCCTGTGCTCCATTCTTTACAGAGACTACTGCCCAAGTATTACCTTGTACCTGACTAAGACTCATACAATCAATCTCACCTTCAGTTACACAAAGCATCTTGCCACCTTCTTTCCAAAGGTGTTGACCAAATAATCCTGCGTCTGTACCTGACCCCACCCATGCAAACTGTTTATTTGGGTAGCGTATTTTTTGTGCAATAATTTTATTGCCTAACTTGTAGTTTGCTATCTGACATTTGTTTCCAAAGTGTGTACCAACACGATAGTCAAACTTATTACAAGTCTCTTTAGTTATCTTCCTTTTGGATAGTGCTTTGACTTCCCCTTGCGTGAGTACAATTTCTTGCTCACGACTTTTTGTTGTCTGTAAAATGGGGAACGTATCAAGACTGCCATTGGATTGTGCTTCTTCCATTTCTGTACCTTTTTCATAATGCTGACACCCAAAACAATAACCATGCCCATCAGAATATCTAGCAAGGTTATCCTTACTACCACATGAAGGGCATGGTTCGTGAGTTATAAAGGTTGCGTCAGGCTCGTGCCCTGTATTCTGCATACCATTCTCCGACATTAAAAGATGGACACTCTTTATCAGAAATATCGTTGTGCCCAATAACGTCAGCATCAGGATATTTATGTACTAAAGTGTCTACCACAGATTCCAATGAAGTCCATTGTGAATCCATAAAATTATTTTCTGCTACTTGAACATCATCTTCACTTACACCACCAATCATGCAAACACTAACAGAAGTAGAGTTGTGTCCTTTAGCATGAGCACCCACTTCGTCAACGTGCCTACCTTCTTCGATAGTGCCATCACGTTTAATAACAAAGTGATACCCAATTTTTAACCAACCTCTTTCTCTATGCCACCTGTCTATATCAGTAGCATCAGTATCCATACTTGGTTTAGTAGCTGAACAATGTATTATAATTTTGTTTGTTTCTTCTCGCTTATTCATTTATCTAACACTCGTAGTCCTTTCATTCTTTTAGTTGTAGGTTTTTCATTTATCCATTCTCTAGGGATTGACCTGTCTGCATATTCAAACTCATATCTATTACACCACATGGCATAAGTTGTTCTGCTCTTACTACCAATAGTTGTTTTACTATTTGAAAATACAAAACGAATATCTAAATCAGGGTGTTGCTCTTTAATTAGTTTATGTTTAGTTCTATCTGAACTTAGAAATTGTCCCTTTGCTTCTATGACAATCCCATTCTCTAAAACAAAATCAGGTTTGTATTTAGAGGTGGGTTTATTATAAGTGACCCACCCCTTCGGTTCGTATCTAAAGTCAACTCCATCTGCTTTAAGTTCGTCTGCAATTTTTTTCTCTAAACCACTTCGGTATCCTTCTTCCCTAGAGAACCTTTTAAAAGTCCTCTTGGTCATCTGTATCAACGAACTCGTTTTGCTCTGCCTGTTGTTGTGGGGCTTCATAACCTTCTTCTTTACCAAACCCATACGCACCTGCATCAGCACCACCACCTGTCTTTAAATCAATAACCTGAACAGCTTTCATTCGTAGTGAAACTCCTGAACCAACAGCAGCTACATAGAATGGAATTAAATCTGCACTTACTTTAATAGTTGACCCACCCCATACATCAGGGCAGTCCGACATGAGTGAACCTGAAGCATCAAATAACTTAGGAGACATATCAATGTTGCGTCCATCTTTAGTTACTATCTTTGCTTTCATCTTAAATTTAAAAACAACATTACCTGTTTCTCCACCATCTTCATCTAGTTCATTAAAGTATGGGGCATCAGCTTCCTTTTGTTTTTTTCCTTGTGGTATTAGTTTCTTAGCTTCTTCAATTACACCATCAATCTTACCCATGAGAAGTGTAGCTTCTTCAGAAGGAACTGATAAACTCACCTTGTATTCTCCAAGTGGATTGAACTTGGTATCACATTTTGTTAGCCAAGGATAAATAGCTATACCCTTTGGGCTTACAATACTTACATAATCTTTGGACATATTTACTCCTTATATTTTATGCCTTAGTTTGACCCTATTGGTCTAAGTGAGGGGGTATTAATTATGCAAAGAAAAAAGAACTTTGCAGTACGTCTTCCAACTTTAGATTCCCCTTCGGTGGTACTGGTTCTATCTCTTTATGTCTGTTCTCAGGTAAGACTTCTAAAAGATAATTTCTAAATTCTTCTAGCACATCCATCTGTGAATACATCTCGACAAAAGCAGTACGTAACGCACTCCACATTTCTTCAGCGTCTGCAGCATGAGTACCATATGAATCATGTACCATTGCAAAACTATCTATACCTAATTGTCTCGCCACATGAAGTGTTATCATCAGGTGACTCGCATCAATACTATGCACAAAGTTAGGACTAATCCCGTTAGCTTGTCGCATCTTATCTAGCTTACCCGTTTGAGAATAAACTCTAGGTTTAAAAACTCTACCCAATAGTTTAGTTTCAATTTGGTTAGACTTAACTTCTTGGTACGCTTGTAGTACAGGTAAGTTACATGGTGTGTCCCACCTGATAGGTAAACCTTCAGAGGATGCAACCCTTGCTGACTTCTGCAACCATGCCATAGCATCAGTTGCTGCATGAACAACATCACTAATAGCTTTCCATATATATTTAGATAAGAAAGTTGAAGCTGAAAACAAGTCTTCCCCAAAAATATTTTTTACCCCTTTATCAGTTTGCTCTACAACATACTCAACAACAAAATCGGTAAAGGAATATTGTCTGCCCCCGTAAGGTAAAACCATACATGGACGCTTACAACATTTACGAGTTACCCCGTACTCCAACCACATCTTTGCAAACTTATCGTCAGATAACTTTAATGCTTCAGTTACTGCATCAGCTACCCGTTGGTATATATCCTGTGGCGTATCCATAGGCACAAGATTAACTTCCTTACCTGTAGTTTCTGAACGTAACATTGCTGCAAAATGTTGCAGTCCATTACAACTACCATCAGCAGATACAGGTAGTGAAGAATAAAAATCATTTGGGTTATTAACATAACCTTCCCACTCCTTACAAAACGCTAGAAACTCAAAAGGTTTATCAGCTTCTTTTGCCCACCATAAATCTGACAGAGGGTCTTTGGCACATGACAATATCTTATCTACATTATCTTCTACCCAATCAATCCTTTCCTGTAGACTGTGCTTGTCATAACCGAATTGGTTTGCACCATGTATTGCTAGATGACACGCCCCTTGCTCATCAATCTTCTTGCCTTTAGAGAAAGTCAATAATGCTTTAGCAAAATCTGTACCCTGTGGGTTGAGATAGTTTGGTACTGCATAAATTCTTCCTCTAAAGTCAAGCTGATATACCATGTAGATAGCTTCCTCATCTTTGAATTTATCAGCAACTTGGATAGTCTTTCTCAGTAGTAATCTTTTAGATGCCATACGATTATTTTCTGTATGAACTATAACTGCTTGGCGTTTCCAATTTGTTTTAGCAACTTTATTGGTAGCAATGTCGTGTGGTTTAGATGGTAGAGGTAAGTTCTCTGATGGTGGTAGAGAAGGTAACTCCATACCTGTATCCCATATTCTTTTAAGTACGTCCAAGATAAAGGTATTAACTTTAAACCCTGTCTGTTGCATAGAGTTTACTGCCCCGTAAACCATAGGCATTTCAAAGTGTCTTAACTCTGCTAAATAGTTTTTATTCTCTGTCTTAATCAAAGGCAGTCTACGTATGTGGTGAGTGTAATACCCACCATCAGTAGGCGTAGTCCAATCTTTAGGGGGCACAAGACATGGGTAAAACTCAGGGCGTAGTATCTCTTGGAAAGCAGACAAGTCTTTAATGATTGTAAGAGTAGTCTCTGATGCCAACAAGATTTGTCTGCGTCTACCATTCTTCATCATAGATTTAAGTTCTAACAACCCTGTGTTCCTGATAGTCAAATCAAGTAAAGCGTTGCCAATCAACAAGCGTTCCCTTTGTGTCCACCCTTGCCACTCAAGTCCATCTCTTTGAGCAGACTCGTATAGTTTTCTACGCTTATAGGTGTACCCTGATGACCTTTTATCTAGGTCTTTCTTGACCACCTTGTATAACTTAGGATTGTTCTCCTCAAAAGAACGTATGCGTACCTCATCTTCGATAGCCATACCTAACACTACTGCTGAACTACTGTAGTCTCTCTTAGATGTTATCTGATTGAGTGCTACCCGTAGTGTGATTACAGATATGATAGGTGCTTCAAGGTTTTGCAATAGCAATGCAGAGGTAGATGCTTTCCCAGGTTTACCTTGTATAGAATCATCTATGAATTGCTTCACACAATTCTCAAGGGTAGACATGGTATGCTTCAATAGGTACTGTCCATAGCTACTTGTAGACTCTTGCCCCGTCTGTGCTTTCTTTAAGTTGTCCTTATGAAAACGAGATATACCTTCCTCTCGCATTTCCTTTTCTAATAACACTTGGCGTTTGGTATCCATACAAGATACTCCTTTCACATATTGTTTTGGTTTGTCCCGAAATGTCCCAAGATATTTAAGGCACATGACAGGTTGCCCCCTCTTTTGAGAGGGACTTATAGTCTTATGTGATTGTTTCTAGGAAGTATATAAAGAGTGCCCGAGGTCGGAGTCGAACCGACAAGGTATTTCTACCGAGGGATTTTAAGTCAGTAGATTTATCTTATATACTTTAACAATCAATTACATAGTTAAACAGATACTGTTTCCATGTTCCAATTTTTGTCCTGATTCAAAACATGAACTGCGTCCATCAAATTGTTTACATTTAGATGGGCGTATCTCAACGTCATCTGAATAGATTTGTGCCCCAACCATTGCTGAACCACTTGTATCTGTACGCCCCGTTGGACTAAACGAGATGCACAAGTATGCCTAAGACAATGTAGTACAAACTCTTTATCATCATCTAGTTCCATATCAGTTCGCATATTTTCCCATGCCCTACGAATCCTATCTTCAGTTAAATCAAAAAGTTTAGAATTTTTAATACGAGATTCAGAGGTAATTTTTTTAGCTAAAATTAATTTAACCCTATTAGTCATTGGTATACTTCTAGCTAAATCATTCTTAGATTTATTAATGTCAATCCTATTATGTTCTAGGTTTACATCTCTTGCTCTAAGGTTCATAGCTTCGCCTCTCCTCATGCCCGTATCAATAAGGCACATGAAAAATTCTTTCTCTTTGTAGCACTCTCTATCGTCCAACACTTGCCACATAAGTTCTTCTTCTTCCTCTATCACAAACCTATGCCTAGCATTGTCAGTTTTAATCCATTCCAATTTAGGTTTTCTATCTATCCAACCTTTGTCAACTCCAAGATTTAATGCTTTAGATATAACTGCATTAATCTTGTTAAGAGATGAAGCTGATGCTCCATTTCTTTTAAAATGTTGTATGACATCATCTATTTTATCATAGTCAATGTCATTAACGGGTACATCTCTACCTAAAACATCTAATATTTTTTCTTGTCTACGTATTTGAACAATACCCCAATCAGTATCTGCCCAATACTTTTGAGCAGTACGTTGGAACAAGATAGAAGAAGTCATACCAAAACTAGAATTTTTAGAATCAGGTAAGGGTAGATTATAATCAAAACATCTTTGACATTCTCGCTCCAAAGCGTCAGCTTCTGTTTTAGATGCGACAGTTTTTTTAAAAGCAACCCCCTTTTTTCTAAAGTTTACTTGCCACTTGTTACTAGCAGTTTGGTATATAGGCATACAAATCTCCTTAATGTTTCTTTTTAAAATGTACTATGTTATTTCCCTTATCATCTACGGGGAGTTCTAACTCTACACTAATCTGATATTCCTCATTGTCATTACTACCATCATCATTGTTATCTTTAGGTAAATAAACTAGAACAAGGCAATCACATTGAGGGCACGTGAGGTTAGTTTCCATTTGATAATAATCATCTTCTTCATCAATGTCAAAATCATTACCCCAAATTAATTCTGCATTACAATGCCAACATTTCATTTGAATCCTTTCTATTGTCGTAACCTTTTATTAGTCCAACAAATTTTATTCCATTTTGTTCTGCGTCAGATATATCATAGACAATAATATCACAAGTTTTATGTACATATCTTTTTAAGTGTGCATACATTTCTTCTAATGTTGGGTATGCTTTATGCCAATAAGTTTTGCCATCATAAATGTCAATGGAACATGAGTTATATTTTTTCATATTATCTCCTGTATGTTTCTAGTAAAGTAAATATTGAAATTAGTCTCATGCCCTTTAGGTTCGATATAATCTACGGGGTATATGGTTGCATTAAAATCTTCTTGATGCTCTCCAAAACCTTCTCCACCCCATATGTTAATGTCAAATAGATAACCCCTAAAGTCAAAGCTACCCCACCAATCATCTGATTTAGCGTCTGTGCCATATAAGTTACCTTCAATCTCTGCCCAACCTTCTTTAATAGCTTTGTCAGATACCATTTGAAAATTTTTATCTTCATTATATAGTTGTGATATTTGGTCTGTAAAATTAGGCATATTTAATCTCCTTCCTTCATAAATACTTTGTTCCAAGTTTCTTCAATCTCATCATCAAGATTACCTTCTTCAATAAAATCTAATTGGTCTTTACAATATTGCATACGACATTGTTCTAGTGTCCAAAAGTCTGTAGCGTTTTCTTCAAAGAACAATACAGGTTGAAGTTCTTCCTTGCTCATGTTTAATGCTTGGTAATATAAAATATTAACCAATGCTTTTTTATATCTTGTTTCTACTGCCATGTTTATTCCTTTTCAATTTTAAATACCTACTATTTCACCTTCATCAAAATGATAAGTGTTAATTTGGTCATAGATAAAGTTCCACTCTATATTGTGTATTTCATGGTCTTTTGGTAATAGTTTTCCATCTTTATCCCATATTTTAATTTGACTATCAGAAGTAATTTCCCATGTAATAGGATAATACTTTTCTTCTAATATCATATTTTCTTTTTCCCAATCTTCCATGCTTACTCTCCCTTAGTACAATAAGTATTTATTTGTGAGTCATCACCATACTCAGTACCATGATACTCAACAGAAGACGTATCAAGATGGGCTACTTGTCCTTCAGCATAACCATGCTCACTACATAGTTCTCCTACTTGTTCATCAGTCAATGGAACGTCTGACTCCACAGTCCATGTCCTTATGTCAACTGATTGTTCT
>TARA_Y100000385_G_scaffold156749_1_pt1 | contig 35850 bp, 15 predicted proteins | sample TARA_Y100000385 | Tara Oceans TARA_Y100000385 (sample SAMEA2620980) | marine metagenome | biome: marine biome (ENVO:00000447); feature: surface water layer (ENVO:00002042); material: "saline water (ENVO:00002010), including plankton (ENVO:xxxxxxxx)" | depth 5 m
ATTATGGATTCATGGACGTAGACTAACAGATGCGAGAACTGGTGATAGATTTATTAGAGAGTGGGATATAAATCATTCAACAACTCCTCCAACTTTATCTTATGTTAGAGAAATTATTATAGTTACACCTACATTACCTAGAGACTTTTCAGATGAAGTACAATCAATAGGAGTAACTGCTGACAATAATACATTACTTGTTGGATTTAGTGATGAACTAGAAGAATTTACAAAGGTTGGTGTTTGTTCTTGGGATATATCATCACCTGGTAATTTAACATTAACAGGAAGTAATAAAATAGCAGAGCAGTCAACTAAATTTACGCAAATGAGTGGTGGTCCATCACGTGCTGGATATTATTCAAATCTAGGATTATTTATTACTACTGATAATAATGTTATTGTTTCTCTTAGAGTTTCTGGAAGTAATCCTATACCTGTTGATGAGAATGTTAATGGAAATTACATAAAACAATTTGTTGGATTGCCTCCAGAAGGTGCAGACGAGAATCAATGGTTGGCTTTATCTTTACTAAAACCAGAAATAAAATTACAAAATATTGGTGTACCTGAGTTTGTCTTCGGACCAAATTTCAATATGCCTCTATGGGGATTAAATGGAACATTGCAAGTATTACAGCCAGAAACAAGAGATGTATATGATATAACTCAAGAACCAAATTACATTGCTACTGTTGCATATAATATACCAGATAGAATAGTTTGGTTATCTTCATCAAGTAATTGTGCAAATGTAGATATTCTAAATCAAGATGAGGTGACAGGTTGTATTCCAACTATTCTTCCTTCAGTTGTAGATTCAAGAGGTGAAAATATATCTCCAGTATCTTTTAACTTTGAAGGGTTAGAATTAACAGCATCTACTAATCTACCTGAAGGTATGGCCTCACCTGGTCCAGGTAATGAGTTTACTGTAAGTCAGTGTGGAATTATTATACCTGGTTTTGAAGAAGGACAACCTTTTGAATGTGCTGTATTATCTGGAAACGATTCTACTAATCTTGATAATCCAGCAGCTGATTATATTATAGATTTTCCAATACCAGTTAACAATATACCAATAAGAATATCTGTGATGGATACTGGTGATGATTTTAGATTCCTTACAAACTCATCAAACACTACAATATCATTAGTGAGTGGTTGTAATATTAGTATTCAAAATGGAAATGAGATTTACACAGATGAAGAAATTTATTTTGGATATGCTAGTTGTGAAGTTATTGTTACAGGATCTCAAGACTTTACATCACTAACTATTTTATCAACAAACGATGGTAATGGAACTCCAATAGGAATGGGTTGTCCAGCAACTTCTTTTGAATGTTTAAGAATATTTGCAGATGGATTCCCTGAAAGCTGTAATGATAATATAGGAGCATGTAGCTCTACAAATGACAGTGGTGAGTTCAAAAGAATATATGCTTGGAATCCTGTATCAGCTGCACTAGAAGAAGTATCATTACCTTCAGCTAGTTACTTTAATATTCCTAGTTTAGGAATAAGTAACAATTGGATTATAACTCAATGTAACCCTGCATCAGAACGTGAACGTTCTAGATTTACAAGATATTCATATGATCTATCTACCACTGGTGTACCTATTAATTTAGAATGGGAACGTACAGAATATACTACACCAAATTTCTTCCCTACAGTAACTGGAATTAGTGTAATCAGTGATACTAAATGGGTTAGTTTTGATCGTGTTACTGGTGGACTTAACAACAAAACTTTAGAAGTAGAAATAGTTAATGGAAGTAATGAATTGTTAATTACTCAGAAGTTTGAAAATACTGGATGGATTTTAAATGGAGAAACATTAATTACACTTAAAACAGATGGTGTAACGCCAAATAAGTTAATAGCTATTGGACAAGATGAGCTAGGATTTAACACCCCATGGTATATAACTCAATGGGATTATGCAACTGGATTGTTTGAAAATTCAATAGAATTACCACAAGGAGTAAGTGGTGCTAAAGATATTTCCATGATTGGAAACTCTATATATATTAGTGCTGGAATTAATTCTCAATCATCAAGAATAGGACTTTGGAGTATAGATATAAACACAGAATTATGGACAAAAGTTCCTGACTTCCAAGCTCCAATTACTGGAGATGAAAATTCAGAGTTTGCTACTGGTGCTGCAAGTAGACCAGGTTGTAGAATTAGTGATGGGTTTACAGTTAAAGTAACAACAACAACCACTAGTGAAAGACCACCTGATGGAGAGGTTAGAACAATATGGACTAGGTTTGAATCAGAAATAAATGATTAATAGTATGAAACTGACACAAGAAATAAAAGATAAAATAAAAGAGATAAAAAGGAGCAATCCTAAACTTTTATCTGTTGGATTAGGTGAGAAGATGTCTAATGGTCAAGCTACAGGAGAGCCTGCAATTATATGTTCATTTCTAGAAAAAAAACCTATTGATCAATTATCTGAAAATGAAATATTACCAAATAAAGTTATAGTTGGTGATGACACAATTAAAATAGATGTAATTCAAGAAGGTAAAGCTTATGCTTTTATTACATGTGCAAATTGTGGAGGTTGGTTTGGAGGAGCAAGTACTGGCAACCGAGATTTTAGGAGACCTCTTAAACCAGGCCTTACTATTAGTTCCACTAATAATAGTGGAAAGATTGGAACACTAGGAACTTTTGTAAAAGATACAGGAACAGGTGCAATTTTAGGACTTACTAATAATCACGTTACTGTTAATGATGCTAGCTTTACTTCAGCAAGAAATATATTAACTGGTGAGATAAAAAATGATTACGTTAATATAAACCATGTAGTTCAAGGACGAGAAGATAGTACTATGCAAAACCCTATCAATCAAATAGGTAGAAGTGTAAGATATGTACCAATTACAACAGCAGCACAAGGTCTTGTATTACCAAATAAAGTAGATGCTGCAGTATTTAATGTTGAGAAAAATGATGTTGATTATTTGGATTCTTGGAAACCTCTTGGGGTATCTATTGGAACTAATAATCCTAGATTTGCTACAACAGCAGAATTAAATAATATATTTAATGATAATCCACAAATAATTTTTTCAGGTAGAACTTCAGGACCTATGGGTGATTCTAACACTGGATGTTGGCTTAGAGTAAATGCAGTAGGTGTTAGTACGCAGATTGCTTATAATGTTCAAGGTCAAGAAGTAATATGTAACTTTGAAGACTGTATAAGTGTAATAAGACCAGATGCAGATACACCATTGTCTCAACAACCAGGATGTTTAAATCCAGGATTACCAGGAGACTCAGGTTCTGCAGTGTATGCAAAACTATCATCAGGTGGAGGTACTGTTTTAGTTGGATTACTTTTTGCAGGTAGTTGTGATATGTCAGATATGCCTCCAGAATATAATGGTAACACATGCTGTAGTGACTTCCCACCTAATTCTTGTTCTACAAAGTTTTTATTCTGTAGAATTGATCATATTGCAGCAGAACTAGGAGTTGAATGGTGGGATCCATCAATTGATTTAGATAACTTTAAAGTTGTAAATACTGAAAGTTTTGAAAATATAACAGAAATAGGTGTAAGTGGTGATAAAATAAAAAACTGCAACGGAAAATTTTATTATCAAGCAGGCTTAACTAATGATTCAGATTTAACCAACGATTGCTAAAATATAAATAATAACATTATGTCAACACAAAATTGCTCAAATTGCTATAACGGATGTACTGAAATAACTTCAGACAAATGCGTTAAATATACAGGAGTGGATGTACCACTTCTAGGAATTCAAAACGGAGATTCTTTGTCTTTCATAGAGCAAAGTATTATAAACTTTTTAAGTTCTACACTTGATGGAACAGGTATATTACCTATAATTCCAGCTAGTTCTATTTGTCCAACAGTGGACAGTGAGTTACCTGATTGTAGTCCTCTTTCACTTAATAATTATCTAACAGCTATCACTCAAGCTCTTTGTAAAATAGAAGAGTCAATTGTAGTAATAGAAGAAGAAATACCTAATGATCCATATATACTAGGATGTCTTACTGTTCCAGGTGCTACTGATGATCCTACAGAAAGCACTGACACACAAGCTGTATTGCAAGCTGTAATTAATAAACTTTGTCAAGTATCAGCACAGTTAACTAGTTTTATAGACTATGTAGCTAACACTTATGTTGCAATTTCAGATATTAATTCTTATATTGAGAGCTATATACAAAGTGATCCTAATTCATCCTTAATTAGTAATAGAATGGTTCCTTATGCAGTGACAGCTTACTACGGACCATTAAGTAACTTTGATGGAGGTGGAGCAGGTTTAGGTGATTGGGCAAATATATATTTATGTAATGGTACTAATGCTACACCTGATTTAAGAGGAAGAGTAATAGTTGGAGTTACAGACATGTTAGGAAATGCTGGATATGATGATGCTGTTAGTCCTAATATACAAGGTAACCCTATTTGGACAGGGGGTAATAATTTTAATGCACTTGGATCAAATAATGTTAGATTAACAACACAACAGATTCCTAGTCATAATCATGGAGCTACTGCACAATCAGCATTAAATCCAAGCACTCATACTCACAAGATCTTTGGAGCTCAAACAAATCCTGATAACGAGAATTATAGTGTTAGTAGTTTAACAAATTGGAGAACTGATGGTGAAGCTGGAAATTATGCAATAAAAACTACTGTGACTCAGGTAACACCAACTGTTGGTCAAACAAGTGGACCTATTAGTAATAATCAACCTGTAGTACAAAGTGTTGATACTGTAGTAGCTGTAGACAATACAGGTGGAGGAGACTCTCATCAAAACTATCAGCCTGGAAGAGCAGGATATTATATAATTTACATACCTTAAAATAAAAACAAAATGGCATACTTACCTGTAAACCCTTGCTGCACTGGTGTAGTTTTAAATAGTCCTTGCGGATGTAACTCTTCTACAAATTCATGTGGAACAAATGGACCTTTGTCAAGCACAGTTGTGTATGATGGGCCCACAACCCCTTGTTCAAATGTAGAAGCTTGTGATACATTAAATGTTGCACTATCAAAAATAGATGCTCTTCTTTGTGATTTACAAACTCAACAAGCTCAAAACACTCAAGATATTGCTGCAATGAAAGAACAAATAATTGATATAAATAATCAAATAACTAATATTAACAATAATTGCTGTCCATAATTATGACTGTATTATTAACACTAACTACTGCAGGTACTGACACCAGTAACTTTGAACTATATTCAGATGTTGATGGTTTTCAAACTGCTTTTGAAATAAACGTAAGTAAAGTTTCATTATTGAATGGTTACACCACTTCTTTAGTTCCAGATTATACTAATGAGGTGCGAGTTAAATCTACCAATAAGTGTGTTAATTTTATAGATATTGCATTAAAGTCTATACCAGAACCAACAACCACTACTACAATACCTTAAGATATGTTAATACAAATAACCATAACAATTCCTCCCTCTGGCTTAGCTGGACCATTTGATTTATTTTCAGATGCAGATGGATATGCTTCTCCTTTTAGAACACAAGTTCCTACTGATGATATGTTACTTGGTTATATTGTAGAGCTTCCTTTAGGTGCAACTATTATTAGAGTTTGTTCTGTAGGTGACTGTACTAATTGTATAGACTTACCAACTAATTGCCCAACTACAACTACTACTAGTACTTCACCAACAACCACTACAACAAGTAGTACTACATTACCTATAGAAACTACTACTACTAGTACTACTCTTCCTCCATTTGATCTTAATTGGAGTTTAGTTACAAACACTCCTACTGAAATAGATAGAGTAAATTTAATAATACAAGCAAATGGTTCAACTGTTGTAGATGTATCAATTAGTTCAGGTAACACTTCTCAATCAGGTGTTTTAACATTAACTGACGGTGATAGTATAGATGCGACAATAACTAATGTTAGAAGTGGTGTTTTTAAATATGTAAATGGAATACTTAAAAACGGATTACTATATCAACCAGATGATGTAGACCCATTAGGTGTTAATCAATTAATAACTCAAATGGCTCCAACTTATATAATGAATACAGGAGATGGTGATGTAGGATTTACTTTTTCAGGAGATGTTGAACCAACAACAACAACTACTACTACAAGTCCTGAATTTACTTGTATAGATGCAGGTCTTTCAATAAGCAATGGGCTTGAAGGTCAACCTGTAGTAGGTTCAGTAATTTTAGGAAATATACAGGAATTTGATCCTGCAAATTATTTAGTTGGAACAAATAGTTATGTAGCAACTATATTAATTCCACTTGGATATAGCAATTCTGGACAACTTTTAGATTGCTCTGATCTTGCAACTGGTACTATAGCACCAACTACAACCACCACTACAACTCTACCTGACTTTACATGTACAATTGCAAATCTTGTAGTTGATAATGGTATAGTTGGAGATGTAGTAACAGGTAGTGTAGCTCTAGGTTCTATAATAGGTTTTAGTCCTCTAGTTTATTCAGCAGGTGTTAACCTTTATGAAGCAACTATTATAATACCTTCAGGATATAATAATGCAGGTACTAATATAACTTGTTTTGGTTCTGCTGAAGGTTTAACACCAACAACAACTACAACAACAACACCAACACCAACAACTACAACTACTACTACCCCAACACCAACTACAACAACTACAACAACACCAACACCAACTACAACAACAACAACAACCCCAGCACCTACTACAACTACTACAACAACCCCAACACCAACAACAACCACCACTACAACCCCAGCACCAACAACTACAACTACAACTACACCAGCACCAACAACTACTACTACAACTACACCAACGCCAACTACTACAACTACAACTACACTTCCTTTATTTACTTGTGCAGATACAGTTATTACAATTAGTAATGGTATAACTGGTCAGCCAGTAATAAATAATATTACACTAACTGTAGGAGCACTTAATGGAGTTAGTCCTTCATTATTTCTATCTGGTACTAATATTTATAATGTAGATTTAAAAGTTACGGTCCCAGGATATTCTAATTCTGGTAGTTTGATTACATGTCAAGTTAGTGGAACAGCTGTTGATCCAACAACTACCACTACCACCACACTACCTTTGTTTATTTGTGCTGAAGCAAATCCAGTAATTCCTAATGGTACAACAGGTGATCCTATAGTTGTTAATTTAGATAGAGGTACATTTAATAGTTCTCTTCCTCCTACTTATCAATCTGGTGTTCAAAATTACACTGTAATTATAAATGTACCATCAGGATACTCAAACTCTGGTCAGCAAATTTCATGTACTGTTACTGGAAGAGGTATCGATCCAACAACCACTAGTACAACTACTGCACCTACAATAAGTGGTCAGCTTTCTAGTCAGAGCTCTGGTGGAGGATTAGCATCTTGTAATTTTACTTTAGATACTAATATACTTATTACAAATATTTCTATAGGACTTCTTAATGTTGGAGACACAATACTTAATACAAATGGAACTCCGTATACTGGAACAGGTAGTGCTTATCAGCGTGTTTCTTCTCCTAATCTTCTTTACACTTATGGTGCTGTGATAAAATCTGATGGCACTGGAAAAATAACCGCAATATATCAATGCCCATAAAATATGACAGGATTAATACAAATAGCACAACTAGGAACAGACACTGGAAATTTTGATCTATATTCTGATGTAAATGATTTTACACAAGCTTTTGCACAAAGAGTGACTATAGCACAATTGTCTGCAGGCTTTGCCTCTGATAATATACCTGATGGTACAAAGTTTGTTAAAGTTAAATCAAGAGGGTCATGTACAACCACATTAGATATAGGAATAGAAATATAATAGTATAAAAGTCTTGTTTTGTTGGTTTTACAAGACTTCTCCTGGGGTGTAAAAGCCCTAGGAGTTTTTTATTTATAATTAAATTAATTATAAAGAATAACCACACTTAGTAAATTTATTTGTAATATCCAAAATAAATTTCATATCTTTACAACATTTAACTAAATACACAGAAAATGTCTCACGATCCACAATTGCTCAACCAACTGCAAGAAATGCTATGTTGGAAAAAAAGTAAAAAGTTTTATGCAGAAAAGTTACAGATACCTGAAGATGAAGTAGATGAATTAATTAAAGAAATTAGAAGAAGAGGTAAAGAAGAAGGTGGCCAGTTTTTAAGTAAAGCTAAACTCCCTTCTGAAGATTTTCAAATTATTAAAAAAGTAAGTACTGAAAAAGGTACAATAGAGAGTACACTCACTTTAGATTTTGAACCTAAAGATGATATAGAGCTAGCAAAGCTACACAAGATAGATTTAGATAAATATGTTATAACTAACTATTGGTCTAAAGTTTTACCAAGTGGTAAATTTACTTCTTCAATATTCTCAAGAAAGAAAGAAGCAAAGGATTACACTATTGAAGATTTTAGTAAGTTCTTACAAACTTATAAGTCTAACTACATTCCAATTCCTTCACCAGAAAGAAATGAAAGTAAAGATATTGTAGATATTGAACTTTCTCTTTCTGATTATCATTTAGCTAAGCGTTATGTTGATGGTGATAATGATCCTTCTACAAGAGCAAGGAGATTTTTTAATGTTGCTAAATCTTTAATAGATAAAGTTAGATCAGTATATGATATAAATAAAGTGGTGTTTCCAATATCAAATGATTTTTTTCATACAGATAATTATCAAAACTCAACAACAAACGGTACACCTCAAGATACTATACTAGATTATGCTTCTGAATATGAACTAGGGTTTGCTATATTAGCAGATACTATTAAAATGTTAAAGGTTAATTCAATAACTGTAGAAGTTATATTAGTGCAAGGTAACCATGATAGAACTAAATCTTTTTATTTAGCACATGCGTTAGATATATTCTTCTCTAATGATAATGATATACAATTTATCAGAGAAGAAGGATTAATAAAAGGAACATTACTTGGTTCAACATTTATTGGATTCCATCATGGGAATTGTAAAATAGATCAATTGCCATTATTATTTGCTACACATCCAAAATATTCAGAGATGTTTGGTAAAGCTAAATATAGAGAAGTCCATACAGGAGATAAGCATCACTATATGGCTAAAGAAATAAAAGGAGTTAGAATACAACAAATGCCTAGCTTATCTGGTACAGATAGATGGCATAAAGATAATAACTTTGTACATAGTGTACGAGCTGCCTTAGCTCTAGTTTATGATAATCAATGGGGAAAGGTAGCTGAATTTGAACAAAGAATATAATTATGGCAACATTAAGAAAATTAGTTTCAGATATAAGATCAACACACAAGATCTTATCAACTGATGCACTTATAACTGACAGAGCAATAGCTTCTGAAGTTAGAAATAATGCATTAACTTTAATAAAAAGAGAAACTAATATAAGGAAACTATGGGCTAGTGATACCCTATTCACTACTATTCCTTGTTTGGAAATGGTAGAGGTTCCTATTTCTGAATGTTGTGAATTTGCAGATGATTGTACTGTTGCAAGAACAAAATATAAACTTCCAAGAATGTCTGAAGGTAACTACCAATATGTAATTCAAGGAGTTTATTCTATAAACGCAATGGGAGGAACAGGTACTAAGTTAAAGGAGATAACAATAAATAGATACTTAAATCTATTAAAACTTCCTGTAATTAAAAAAGAAAGCTACTTTTGGATATCTAAAGGATACATGTATGTAAGTAATCCATTATTAAAAATGTTACGTATAGCAGCATTGTTTGAAGAAGATGTACCTAATGAAATAATGTATCCAGATTGTGATTGTGGAAGTTCTGAACATACAGATGAAGAATACTGTAAGAATCCACTAGATAAAGAATATGCATTACCAGGTTATTTAGAACAGCAAGTTCTAGCTATGACTTCTACTAAATTATTATCTACTTACTTTCAGATAAAAACTGATATGAGTAATGAGGGTATAGATGGTCAAGCACCTAATGCACAGCCTACAAACTAAAAACTATATAGATGTCTAGAGTCTCTGTTGATTGGAGAAGCGCAAGTAAAGATAACTACAATAACTTTTGTAAGAATCACCCTCTTGTAAATTTAACATTTGATGAATGGAGAAATATAATATATACATTCAACGAGGCATTTAAACACCACATTTTAGAAACAGGAGATAAAGAAAAACTTCCCTGTGGATTTGGAGAATTTTCTATAAATAAAAAGAAAAGAAAAAAGATCAAAAGTGTAAACGGTAAGGAGTTTGTAAATCTACCTATTGATTGGCAAAAAACTAGAGAGAAAGGAAAAGCTATATATAACTTTAACTATCATACAGAAGGTTACTTTTTTGGATGGTTATGGTTTAAAGAGTCTGCTAGATTTAGAAACTCTGCTTTATGGTACTTTAAGCCTTCTAGAAATACATCAAGATTATTATCTCATTACATAAAGACCGATAAAAAGTACCAACACATGTACAACGAATGGAAAAAATAAGTTATGTCATACTATTATAAATACAATTTTATTTCACCAGAGCCTGTTTACGCAACTGTAAAAGAAGAACTTAAAAGTTACTTTGATACTGGTGCAGTGGATGATTTATTGTTCCCTACATATTTAGATAAGTGTTTAAAGAAGTTGGGAAGAACCACTTACGTAATTAGTGAGCAAGTTTTATTTATAGAAGACTTTGAGGCAAGATTGCCAGATAACTTTCATGCAGTGAGAGAGGCTTGGATGTGTGCTGCAATACCAGGTAATCCTTATCCTGCTGCATCATCTTTTTATTCTCAAGCAGCAAATGCAACAACTATTCAAGTATCACCTCTAACAATAGGAGGAACACCTTGTAATAATCCTGAGTGTCAGCATCCAAGTTGTGATGGTACATGTATGCCTGAATTAGTTCAAGCTGTATATAAAACTAATAATGAAATAGCTAGATCATATAGACATAGCTATTTATTAAAACCAGGTAATATATCTACAAGAAAACAATGTGATGTAAATTATAGAAGTGATTGGAACAGCTTTGCTCCTCCTGTACGTGAATTTACTCCTGGATCTGCTAGCTATGATTCATTTGATGTTAGAGATAATAAATTTGTAACTAACTTTAGAAATGGTGTAGTTCATCTATTATTTTATGCTACGGAATATGATGATGTAGGAAACCAATTACTTCCTGACAACTATCGTATTACTGAATATGTAGAAGCTTTTATTAAATTTAAAGTGTTTGAGATATTAACTAATCAAACAAATGACGAAACTTTTAATCAACTTCAACAGAAGTTAGCATATTATAAATCAATAGCTGATGAAAAATATATTGAAGCAGAGATTGAAGTTAAAAAACAAACTCCTTGGGAAAAACAAAGGAGAATAAAAAAAGATCTAAATAGATTTAATATGTATGAACTTCCAACTCGTACAACTTCATACGGAAGTAGAAGAAGACGCAATAATTAAAAACTATGGCTAAACAGCAATCAAATAAAGATTCTGACAAAAAAAAGAAGCAGGGTAATATTAGATTAAATGCAGGAGTTGCTAGAACAGGATTAAACCTAGACAGCTCTATTGATCAAGTTGGCCCTGGAAGACTTACGTATGCTCTAAACGCTGCTATAGAAAACTTTGACTCTAGTTCTGTAAACTATCAGAATGAGCCTGGGAATGAGTTTTGTCTTGTATTCACTCCTGGATACAGATTAATAGGAGAACATTTTATTCCAGAAAAAAGTAAGAATATTTTCTTTTTAGCAAATCCTGACACAGGGGGAAGTGAAATAGGATTCATGGATAATAATGATTGTACCTATCGTGTATTAATAAATGCTGACTGTTTAAACTTTAATATATCAAATCCAATACCTAAGGTTGTACATAGAATAACAAACTGTACAACAGAGATTTATTGGACAGATGGGGTTAATTCTAGAAGATATCTAGATATAGAAAACATTCCTTATAAACTTATAGCAGGAACACCTAGTTGTGATCCTATATATGGTACTGAATTAGACTGCAATCAAATTAAAATACAACCTAATTTTGATATTCCTAATTTAGATATAGCTAAAATAGAAAATATAGGAGATTTAGTTGCAGGTACTTATCAGTTTGCAATACAATATGCAGATGCAAATGGTGATGAACTCACTTCATATTATTCTGTAACCAATCCAACTCCTATTGCAGATAAATTTAAAACATCAGTAAATTTTAATTACACTGTTGGTAAATCAATTGTTGTAAGAATATCTAATCTTGATCTAACAGGTCAATTTCAATATTTTAATTTAGCTGTAATAAAAACTATTAATAATATATCTTCAGTTGAATTAGTAGGTACATATAATATTGAAGAAGATATTAAAGAAGTAACTTATACAGGCCAAGATCAAAGTCCTATAAAGTTAGCTATGATTGACATCTTTGAAAAGTTTCCATACTATGATGTAGCTCAAGATGTTACAGCAGTTCAAGATATTCTTGTATGGGATAATTTAACTTCTGCAGAAAGAATTAATTATCAGTCTATAGCAAATCAAATAACACTTCAGTGGGAAACACATAGAATACCAGCAACTGAAAATTACTCTGATGAGTTAAATGCTGCAAATTTACGTGGATATATGCGTGATGAAGTGTATGCATTTGAAATAGTATTTCTTTTAAAAGATGGTAAGCAAACAGATGGTTTTCATATTCCTGGTAGAGAAAAAAGTTTTAATGAACAACTTCCACCTATTCCTGAAACACAAAATGATTTTATAGGTGAGCCAGATTATTACATAGCTGGTATAGGATATTTACCTTATTGGAAAGTTTATAATACAGGATCAGTAAGCTCATTTTCTTCAGGTTATGACTCAAACAATTTAGATTATAAAGGACCTTATCAGTTTGGTGAATTTGCATATTGGGAGTCAACAGAGGAATATCCATGTAATGATGTATGGGGAGATTTAGGAGGAACTCCTATTAGACATCATAAGTTTCCAGATGTATTAGTAAGTCCTATTATAGAAAATGGACCAATAGTTTATAATCCAAACGGTCAGGTTATTCCTGCAATGCAAGATGATGCAGTTTTTCCAATAGGTGTAAAACTTGATGATAATACAATATCTTTATTAATACTAACATCAAATTTAACAGAAGAGCAAAAAGATGAAATAGTTGGATACAAAATTGTAAGAGGAGATAGAGGAACTAATAAGTCTGTAATAGCAAAAGGTATACTTAGAAATGTAGGTAAATATACTAGAGAAGAAACAGATTATATTTATCCAAACTATCCATATAATGATTTAAATGCAGATCCTTTTTTATTAAAGGATAGTAACTCATATTCAGAGGAATCAAAGTCTTGGTTAATATATTGTTCTAATGACTATAATGCATATCCTGAGAATCAACCTTCTGTACCAACAGAACCAGATAATGAAAATGAAGATCCTGTAGCATTTTCTGGTTGGGACTATGAATATATTAATACTATAAACAGTAAACCTACTAAAGGTAAAATATATCCAGGTGAGACAGTTGAGATATGTTCGTTAGGTAGACCCAAGTATCTTACAGGTAAAATGATAATAGGTCCAGCTGAGTATGATGTAATGCAAGTTTGGACAAGAAACGCATTTGCAACATGTGGTCATAGAATTGAATGGTTTGATCCATTTAACGATGAAAATATTAATGGAAATGTTAGAAGAGATCAATGGTTAGATGATAATGGAGCTTCTCCTATCGGGCGCGAATCAGATAAATATACAGTAATAGTAGAAAAAGATAGTTATTTAGATGGTGATCCTATAAGAACAAGTGACTGTGGTGTTATTGACCCATTTGGTATTTCTTGCTGTAAACCAAGACGTGGTTGGATTGAACAACCGTGTCAACCTCCTGTTAATTGTAGACCTATACCGTTACCTACAGAAACATACCCTAGAAATGAAGTTGAATCTATTCAAAATTTTCCAGATGGTATTGTAATAGGATCTCATGGTGGAGATGGTATTAATACTTCATCAAGTAAGTTTACTCCTTTATGGGCAAACAGTAGAACAAAAAGTAGAAGATCTACATTAAACTGTGGTGAAGAAATTCCATTAGAACCACTTACAGATGTAGAAGGAGTAAATTATGTACAAATATTTAACTCACCAGATACATCTTTTGGACAACCGTTTTTAGGAAATGTCTTGAAGCTTGAGAGTGTAATGTTTGGAGCAGGTAAAGGTCATTTTGTAGAAGTTAAAGATAATGCTAAATACAAACTACTTTCTCTGCAAGCTCAGAAAGATGCATTAAGTAGTGCTATAGATATTGCTGATATAACAAATGATTTTGATCCAGCTGTAGTTTTTACAGTGTATCAGACATATCTAACAATATATATAAACGGTATTACTAGAAAGAACTATGCAATGTCATATAATTCTAGAGCTAATTATGATTATTCATTTGATATTAATAATAATGCAAAAATAGGTATTCCTGGAGATGGTGACTATGTAAATGGGATTAAACAAAGAGATATTGAAACTGCTAGATATTTGATACCTGGAGTTCAATCAGTTGATAAAATAGAACATGAAATAAATAACTGGAATAGAGAAAGCTCAGTAATTATAAAAACAGTAGATACTAGAAAGAATGATAAGAAAGATATTCCTACTATTCTACCTTTACCTTTTCCAAGTGACACTCTTACCTTATTAGAATCTGGTGCAAACATTCAACAGGTTGTAACATTAATTATAAGAACTCCACCAGATGCTGGTGTAATTGGTGAGAATAATTTAGAAGATTGTAAAATAACTTTAAATGGTGAAACTTTTAGAATATCTATTGAGACAATACCACCAAATAATAATATAGATCGATGTGCTTTTACAATTACTAATTATTTTCAAAATCTTGAGAACGGATATGGTGCTGTTCAACAAGGTAATATAGTAATTATTACAGCATTAAACACTGGACCTCAACTTGATCCTATATTTGATCCTTTTGAAGCAATTGGTATGTCTGCTGTTTTTCAGGTAACTACTGAAGGAGATTCAACTGGTATACCTGGTGATCCAATAATAACAGATAAATCAAGATTTACTATTTCTGGTTCAAATAATTGTCCAGATCCTCAATCAGAAATTGACCTATCTGTTGTTTCCTATTATGGATCTATAAAAAATATTGTAAAAAATCAATACGGTCAAATATATTCTTACCAAACAATTGACACAGGATATCAATCTTTTTTTCAAGGAGGCTCTACAATATTTGGAGGAGATACATTTATATCTAGATTTTCATTTAAAACAAAAGTTCCATTCTTTATAGATAATAGAGTTGGAGCACCTGATGATAGTGATATTTTTTATGATGAGATTGGAAATGTAGCCTATCCTAAATATTGGCATTCATCAAGATCAATATTACAAGATGCTTCTATTGATGGTGCAACTGCTTTAAATTTCTTTTCAACTAAAGCTCATAATTTTGATTGTCCTAATGAACCAGACGATGATCCAGATCAAGGTATATCTGAACTTGATGGTGAACCAGTTGGAGGTACTTATAGAACTTTTTATGATGGATACTTTTATTTATTTGCATACGGTATTCCTAATTTTTATTGTGAGACAGTATACAATACAGATTTACGTCAGGCTTTTAACAATCGAGAAGGTGACTTTTGGCCTCATGTAAGTAGTGGTATTCCAGATGATTGGTTACAAGAAACAAATGTTCCCATTGTTCAAGATAACACATATTATTATAATGTAACATTCTCTAAACAAAATAAAGAGAATGTGTTTACACATCTTCCTTCTAATTGGAAAGATGATTTGTGTTTTACAGTGTATCCTTTTAGAGCTGTTTATTCTGATCCAGCTACAGCAAGTGCTGACATTAGAGTAAATAACTGGTTAGTTTATAGAGCACTTTCTTTTCATGACTTTCCTCAAAATTATGGAAACTTAGTATCATTAGATGGTATTCAAAATAAAACAATACTTGCAAGATTTGAAAATAAATCATTGCTGTATAACAACTTGCTAACTATTGATACAAGTAATCCTCAAGCTGCTTATATAGGTAATCCTAATTTATTTGATGGATCACCACCAATTGATTTTGCTGAAACAGATCTTGGTTATGTAGGAGCACAAAATAAATTCTTACTAAAAATACCACAAGGTCAAATAACTGTAGATGCAAAAAGAGGTCAAGTATTTTTAGTACAAGGTGCTAAAGTTTTAGATCTTACTGGGTATGGTTCTGGTGTAAATAGATTTATGACAGATCATTTACCTTTTGAAATACTAGAATATTTTTCTGAAATATCAACTGATAATCATTTTAATGGTATTGGATTACATGGTGTGTATGATAGTAAGTTTGAAAGAATAATTATAACAAAATTAGATTATATTCCAATTGACGGTGGTGTTAAATACGATGCTGTAAAAGATGAATTTTATAAAAAACTTTCAGCTCCAAATGTACCAGATGCTCCAGATCCTCCTGTAGAAAGTGATGTTCCTGTAACAGCAAGAAGAGTTGTATATCTTGATGATCCTGAATACTTTTGTAATAAGTCTTGGACAATGTCTTTTGATTTTAATAGTAAAAGTTGGATATCTTTTCATTCTTATCTTCCGAACTTTTATATTGGAGAGAACAACTTTTTCTATTCAGGTACAAATGAGTGTTGTGTAACAACTGATAAAGATAAGAGTGGAGGTTTTAATATAATTGCAGGTCCATTAGTGCCTCCTACTTTAAATCCAATAACAACTACAACTACTACAGCAGGAATAACGACAACTACTACTACTGGTAGAGCTTTAGATTGTATTATGGATTTAGGGACATTTACTGAAACAGATTGTATACTTGAAGGTACTGGACTAATTACAGTCCCTTCTCCAACAACAACTACTACTTGTTCTCCACCAAGTGGTCCAGTAATATATGCAAATTTTAATGAGGGTTATCAAATACCAGGAGAGTCTCCTGTTATAACTACAAGTTCTTACTTAGATGTTTGTAACGCTCAAGTTTTAAGAGAAGCGTTGCTACCTACAGGTAATCCACCATTACCTATTTCTATACCTGTAATATATCAACAATCTTTTAATAATAGTCAACTTTTAATTGGAACAAGAGTTTATTATCAAGATGATTTTTGTAACTCTCTTCAAAAGGGTTGGTATTATTCAAATGTTTCTACAGGTGAAAGATTTTCTGCAATATATATAAGTGAAGAAGGTCTAGTTGGAGAAATAGTAAGTTGTGATTATTGTATAAACACTACAACAACTACAACAATGTCTCCAGGAATAATTGAATGTTGTTCTGCTATAAATACTACATCCACTGATATGTATGTTGTAAATCTTGGAACAACTTATAATCTTAGTTTAGAAAAAGATGGATATGTAACTGTTCCAGGTTATGTAAGTTCTGCTACAGCAGGAGTTGCTTGGACTTCAAATAAACTATGGACTATAGACGCAGATATAAAAGAATGGGATATTACACTATCTCCATTTAGCGCTACATTTAACAGAGACATTACTTATGGAGCAACCCCAAACATAGCAGGTAATATTGCAATTAGCAATACATTGTTATTAGGAGTTGATGTAAGTACATCTCCTCAAGAAATTGTAGAAATAGATGTTACAACAACAACAGCTGTACAATCATCAAAATTTGCAATACAAGCTAATAGAATAGTTATTAGTAACTTGTTATATAGTTCAACAGGTAAACTTGTATTAGTTTCTCAAGATACTGTTTCTTCTGACTATTACTTAACACAATATAATTATTCTGACGGAAATGTAGATTTAGATACTAATATAGGTACTGTAAGAGCTACTGTTATTTACGAGTGTGAATGTTTAATTAGATTAATTGATTCTAGTGATTATAATAATGTATTGACATATATTGTAAAATCTGATGGAACAATTACTAGTTCAGGAAACTATACAGACTTTCCTTATGATGTAATAAGTGGAGCAGTGTCTTCAACATTTTTAAATTGTGCTATTGATAACACAACTACTACTACATCTTCTACATCAACAACTACTACAAGCACTACATTATCACCAACTTGTAATGGATACGAAGTAACTGGACCAACAGCATTGTACTATACAAATTGCTACGGTCAACAAGTTTTACTAAGCGTACCTTCTGGTCAAACATCTAATGTGTGTGCAAGTGTAGCAATACCAGGAGCAACATTAATAGGATCGTGTTTATAAGAAAATAAAATATGGCAAATAATATAATAAATATAAAATTATTATCATCTCCACCTGGTTCAGGACCTTTTACTATATTGGATACAGATAGAAATCCATTAATAGAAAATGTTAGTTCAGAGGATATGGAAAATGGATTTGCAATGTCAGTGGGTGATGATGATACAACTGTCATTGTGGTTTCCTCAGGTAATTGTAAAATTGAACAATATGTTCCGTTTGAAGATATAACCACTGATGAGTGGGCAGATTCAGACTTTTCACAATCTAAGACAGGATGTGTTTGGACACATTTAAAAAATACATCTGTTTATAATTATTATTATAATAATATAGAACCATATATTATAGAGTATCCTTTTTCATATAAATACCATGATGAGATATTACAGAATGTAAAAGATTATAGTAAAGTTTATAATTATCTACCAGCACCTACAGGATCTTTTGATACAAACAGAAAAGTGCAAGTTGACAATCAATGGTTTAATAAAGCTATTTTATATAATGGTCAACAATCAACAGGTGTTTTAAATCTAGTACCAAAGCCTGAAAATAATCTATCAGAGTATTTACAATATCCTATATTAAATACAGATAGTAAAACTATTACATATTCAAAGACAGATAGTTTTTATCAATATAATACATTCTGGGCTCTTCAGAAAAATGATGAGTTACCTTTATTTTTAACATCTTGTAAATCATTATCATTTGATAAAGAAGTCAATCAAGATAATATGGACTATGGACCTAGATCATTTAAAAAGTCAACACTTAGAGCTAAGAATCTAAAGGTGAGACATATACTTGATAATAAATCAACCACGCATATAATAAGTCAGTTTATTGTAACACCTTCACAAATATCATATAAATAATATGGCAAAAGGTTTATCAGCAGCTAAAGCTAAAAAGATACTTAAAGATGGTTACGTAAAAGGTAAGCCTCTTACAGCAAAGCAAATAAAATACTTTGGAGCTATTGCTAATGGTGCTACGCCTTTAAAAGCAATTAACGGAGGGTGGTTAGCTAAATATGAAAGTGGTGGTGAAGTACCTAAAGCTCAAGATGGTTACAAAGTGCCTCCACGCAAAGGTGTTAGAAAGAATACTGATGGCAATGAGTCTACACACCTTATGAAGGCTGAACAACTTGAAGATGGAACATGGGTAGGATTTCCTTCTTTGTTTCAAAATTCAGATGACAAGTGGATAGATATGTCTAGTGAAAAAGACTGGATGAATATTTATAATGAAGCATTAAAGAGAGGTGAAGTTATAGAGTTTGGAAAAGACAAAGAAGCTGCAATTAAGTTTGGGGAAGGTTCATGGAAGTCACCTAAAATGAAAGATGGTGGCAGATGTTGGCCAGGATATAAAACTGTTTCTGGTAAGACACCTTTTAGTAAAGGTAGTTGTCAGAAAGCTCAAGATGGGTTAACATCTGGTACTCAAAGTGAACAAGGTATTTCAGATGCTGAATATAGAAAATTATATGAAGCAGGGAATATCCATGACCCAAATTTAGATGAAGTAGTAATGTACTCAGGGGTAGACTATGAGAAGTATCCTTACTATAATGATTTAAGTGCAGAGCAAAGAAAATACTTTGATGATGATGGTCCGATTGGTAGAGGTGTAAGAAGAGCTGCTTATACGAAAAGAGGACTTGCTGAAGATACTTATGATGTTGTTAACCCTTTAATGTACGGAATGTTGGGTCTTGCTGGAGGTATGGTAGCTGGTCCAAGTATAGCAACATTAGGTAGGGCAGCAGCTGGTCCAATTGGAAGAGCACTAAGTTATAAACCTCTTGGAGGCCCTGTAAGTATAGGTAATGTAATTGATGGAGGTAGTGCTGCTTATGCTGCGTATGAAACTCCTGAAGCATATGATAAATTCAAAGAAAATCCTAATTTTGATACAGGAACAGATCTTGCTCTAACAGCAATGGATCTAATACCATTTAGTGAAATATTTACAGGAGGTAAAAATATTAAAAAATTATATAATAAAGGTAAAGACTTATTTACAAATGATTTAAAACCAAACCCAGATATGTATTATAGGGGTATTGGACAATCTGGATTAGATGATATTACGGAAAGTGGTTTACTAAGAGCAAAGCCTGCAGATCAAATTCCTTTTAATGGAATGGGAACTAAATTTGATTTTGCAAAAAGATTTAACAATTTATATGTTACTCCACGTCTTAATGTAGCTGATAGATATGGTAGAGGGGTTGTTGCTGAAATTCCAAAAGATGTAGCAAACTTTTCTAAGAGGTATAAGAATAGTGATTGGAGTATGATGACTGACAATCAAATACCTATAGAAGAAGTAAACTTATACAAGAAGAATTTCTTTGGAAACTACAAACCAGTAAATATTCCACAATCACCACTTAGTAGTATGCCTTTTAGTAAACCAAACATCTTTCCAACAAGTAGTCCATTGCCTATAAGCATGGAACCATATCTTTCTAGAAAAATTTATCCATTTAATAAAGAGCAAGAGATATTTGAATCCTTTTTATCTACTAAGAATCAACTTAAGAACATAGATTCAAAAAGTATTAATTATGGTCCAGATGGAAACATAATACCTAATAAAGAATATGGTGGTGAAGTGGATAAAGCACAGTGGGGTAAACTATTAAAGCTTGCAACGAAGTATGGAAAAGATGCTCAAAGAACTCTTAGAAATTTTATTGAAAAAGATTTAGGAGTAAAGGATAAAATAGTTAAGAAAGTTGATGTACCAGGTACTGATATACGAGTGCAAGCACCAACTAATTTAGCAAGAGTTTTAGATAATGTAGGACTTCAAAATATAACAGGAAGATCAAGTTATTTACCAAGCTGGGCTCAAAGAGATGATGGTCAAAGACTTGTAGCAGAAGCTCTTATTCCTAGCGGAAATTTAAAATTACTTTATAACCCTAAGGGTAGATATTATAGTATTCCAGAAGCATTTGTAGATAATCCTTTAACAGCAGGAAGAACATTTAAAGTACTTGAAGATTTTATACCTAAAGGTGGTATTTTTAAACAAGGCCCAGATGGTACTTTGAGCACAGACTCATTTAAGTTGATGATGAATCGTTTAAAATCAGATAAGTTTTCTGATGTAACAAATTATAATGATCCTAATCTTTCACGCTATTTGAATAATTATGGAAGAAAATATAGCACATTAAGTTCTAGTGGGCATGACTTTAACAACCAACAAACTCAAGATATTTTATATAATCTACAGCAACGCATGTTTGATTTACAAAAACAGGGTAAAGTTGGAGAAGGCTTTAGTGGTTTTGGAATACGAAATATAGATAGTAATATTAATCAAATAGGCATACCAAACTTATCCATAAGAAAGAATTATCAAGAGGGTGGTGTAATAGAAGATGACAGAGGACAATGGGCATACCCTGGAGAGATAACTAAAATAAACTCTAACAATATAACAATGAAGGGTATTAACTACCCTGTACTTGGAATATCTGACACTGGTGACAAGAAGATGATGCAACCAGGAAAAGATTACAAGTTTGATGGTAACTCTGTTACAGAGTACCCTATGGCTAAAGATGGAAAATCTTTGGTAGAGTTAAATCAATTAACTAACTTTACGAACTATAACACCCCACAACCAGGCGGCTGGTTAAACAAATATAATTAATATGAAAGCTGAATTTTTAAAAATAGCAGGCGTTAAGTCTGAAGCAGAGTTTTACAAAAAGTTTCCTTCTGAGGAAGCATTTATGAAAAAGCATGGAAAGGCTATAAAGAAACTTATGGCTAAGAAAGCAAAGGTTGGTGATTTGATTCCAAACATACAAACCCCTAAAGCTAACCGCCTACCTATAAGATTTGACAGCAAAACATTAAAGAACTTAACTAACGAACGTTTAGGTAAACCTAGTGTAGAAGAGCAGCAGGCAGAAGAGATGAGACAACTACAACTAGAACAATTAAAAACACAAATAGAAGCAAATAAAAAAGCTGTTGAAGAAGATGATGATAGTGGTGGTGGAATAGGTAATATGATTGGTGATGTGTTTAGTATGTTTGGTGGACAAGGTGGTGGTAAAAATTCAGGTGGTACTACAAAAGGAAGTGTAATAGTTGGAGACTTAGAACTAGATGGAACTGATACAGGTCGTGGTGCAGATTTTGGTTCTAGTAAGCTTGGTGCTAAGGTTAAAAAGTTTGAAGCTCACATGATGTATGATCCTAAAACTGGTAAAGGATATAAAGCAAATAAACCTGCTGATCATGAAAGAATGAAGAAGTTAGGTTATCTGCACGCAGATGAAATGAAAAAAACACCTAAGGCGCAAGTAGGAGACAATGTACAAGAAGATAACTTTAATTCTTTGTTTGGTAATCCTTCTCGTGGAGACTTAGGTTCAGGAGTTGACGGAACTTTTGAAACTAACAGTTCAAATAGTGCTGATGGTAAGAAAAATGGACTTAAAGGCTTAAAGAAATTTGGACAAGACTATGGGGGTCAAATTCTATCAGATGTTTTTAAGTTTAAAGATATGTTTGAGGCTCAGAAGGAGCAAGAAAGAAGACTTGAGCAACAATTAAAAATAACAGACTTATCAGTTACAGCTGCTAAAAGTCAGCCAGAAAAAATAGAAAGAGAATATGTTCGTCCAGAAGATTTTGCAAATACAGGAGAAGAGTTCTTTCCAGTGTATGGTGTTGGTACAAATGTATTAGCTAAACATGGTGGAGCTTATAAAGCTCAGAATGGTGGAATGTTTAATGATCCTGGTTATACACCATTGGTAAACGTAAATCAAGTGAAGTCTTTTGGTAGAGGTGGTATGTTAGGAAGTAATTCTTATTTAGTACCTAAAGCACAAGGTGGGTTTGATTTTGGTAATTTTTCTTATGGTTCAGATCAACAATCTAGCCAACTTGCAGATCAAGTAGGATTTAATAATGATGCTGGATCTCAAGTGGGAGGACAAGTAGGAGGTTCAATAGGTAGTCTTTTTGGACCTGTAGGAAAAGCAGTAGGAACTTTTTTAGGACGTGGGGTAGGTGATCTTCTAGATAGAAGTGACAGAAGACAAGAAAAAATGTCTAATGATATTATGCAAGGTGAAACAGAGTTAGCTTATAGTGCAGCAGGTCCACAGATACAAGCAGGTTATGCTTCACACGTTCGTGAAGGAGGTAGGATTCCATCTAATCCATCAATGTTAGATACAATGAAGATGGGTGGAGAACTTAAAACATTATGGGGTGGAGAAGCTGAAACTGTTTCTTACAATCCTTATGCTGGTGGTGAGAGTATTCAATTTAAAGGTAACTCACATGACTATCGAGATCCTAAAACAGGACAAACAGGTATTGGTGTTGCATATGGAAAAGACTCTGTTGCTAATAATGAAGCTGTTGTAGAGGTAGAGAATGAACCAGCACAGCAGTTAAGAGATGGTGGAGGTGCTGAAAACTTAGTTGTATATGGAGATCTTAAGATTCCTAAAAACTTTGTTGATGAGTTAGGAGATGATCGTGCAAAAAATAAGAAGTTTAAAAATTATGTAGGTGATGTTCTTAATAAAGATGAAGCTAAGATTAATAGAACAATGGAAAAAGCATCTGAGTTAGCACTTGACGCAAATGATAATACTTCAATTGGACAACTTGAAAGTAGTACATCTGATGTAATAATAAAAGGTGGTGATATGAAACTAAAAGCAATTGCAGATAAAAAAATGATGTTAGCAGATTTACAGTCTGCTCTTAACGATACATTTGATGAACTTGAAATGAAAGGTAATGACTTTATAACAAAAGGTAATGTAGTAGATGATCCAGAAAGAGCTATGAATAATATGGCTAAGTCTGGTATTGAAATCAAACCTGAGAATAGAGGTAAGTTTACAGCATGGGCTAAAGAACGTAACATGTCTGTAGCAGCAGCTGCTAAGATGGTGATGGCTAATCCAGATAAGTATAGTAAAGGTGTTGTTGCAATGGCTAACTTTGCTATTAACGCACGTAAGTTTAAGAAAGCTGAAGAGGGTGTTACTGTTACAGAAACTACAACTGATGGTAATTTTAATAACCAACTAGGAGGAGATGATGCAGGAATGACTGTTGAAGAAGCGGAAGCTGCAAATTTTGTACTTAATAAAGATACAGGTGAGTATGAAAGACCAAATGGAGAAACTGTTGATCCTGTTGATGCCTCAGGTAGCTCATTAGGATATACACCTAAAGGTCAATCTATTGACTCAAAGACAGGATTTGCTGGAGGTGTTACGCAAGAAGAGTTTAATAAGTTGAAAGAAGATAGCTCTTGGTTTGATTGGGGTAGTGTTGATCTTAATAAAACAGTAATGTATAATGGTAAGAAAGTATCTTCAGCTATACTAAAATATCAGAAAGAGTTAAACAAAAACTTAGAAAGTATAGGTGCTAAACCTGTTAAGGTTGATGGTATATTGGGTCAGGAAACTAGAGATGCTGTATATAAACCAGCTACTCCAGGAAAAAAGGCTGAGGTAGAGGTGGCAAACATTACAGAAGAACCTACTACTACAGAAACAACAACAGCTGCTCCAAGAGGTGGAATAAGATTTCCTAATATTGCTCGTGAGCAAACAGATGAAGGACCAAATCTACTTGCTGAAAAGTATGCAATGGCTACTAATCAGTATGTACCTGTTCCAGCTCAAGGGCTTCAACCTGAACTAAGAGTACCTTATGACATTTCTCTACAAGATATGAGAAATGATATTATATCTCAAAGTAGAGCAATGGAAAGAAATCCAGCATTTCAAAATAATCCTGCAGCTCTAGCACTAACTCAAGCTCCCATGTACTCAGCACTTAATAAAGTTAATGCTGAAGAGTTTAGACAGAATCAAGCAATGAAGGATGCTGTATATTCATCAAACGTTGATGCAATAAATCAAGCTAAGTTAACAAACTTAGGTATTTTTGATAATCAATATGATAGACAACAGCAAGCAATATCTAATACTAGAAAAGAAAACATAAACATATTAGATAGTATTGCTAACAAATATGCTCAGAACAGATTGCAGAATATGACAGAGAGAGTGTTTGAAAACATGTATCCATCTTTTGAATTTGATGAAAGCGGTAGAGCTAACACTACAGGACGAGGTGGTGATCTTTATATACCAGGCTATGGTACAGCATCTACTAATGGTAACCTCTCAGGATTTAATACTAGAGAAGGAAGAAACTTTATGAACATATTAGATTCAGCTCAAGGATTATATAATATGTTTGAAACTGGTCGTGATAAAAGAAAAAGAAAAAAAGAAGAAGAGGCTAATGGGCTTACACCTATTGAAAGCAAGTCTGGAAAAAAGATAAAAAAGAATAACAAGAACAGTAATATTCTAAGACAATTTAAAAATTTATAACTAAACTGATTATAAAGAATTACTAAAACTTGTTACTGGCTTTTGGATAATACGATTAATCACATTACATTTGTTAAATTATGGCATCATATAAAGATATAACTCCCAGTAAATTTAGCCCTTATGTTCCCACACGCCCAGTTGAGGCGATGATGAGAGTTGGAATGTATAAGCAACAGAAATTTGATGAAGGGCTAAAGAAGATACAAGATAACATTGATAATGTTGCTGGACTTGATGTAGTTAGACCACAAGATAAAGAATACTTACAATCAAAACTTAACCAATTAGGTGGACAGATATCTAATATGGCAGGTGGAGATTTCTCTAACTTTTCATTAGTTAATTCTGTAAATGGAATGACTAATCAAATAGTTAAAGATCCTAAAGTATTAAATGCTGTAAGCTCAGCAACTAGATATAGAAAAGATTTAGAGACTATTAATGAGTTGCAATCGAAGGGGGAATGGGCACCTTCTAATCAGTTTGGATTTCAAAAAGATGTTGATAGATGGTATAATGGAGATGCTTCTGCATCTTATAATGCTAACATATCTCCTTACATTAATGTAACAGAAGAAGGTCAAAAAATAATAAAAGGTCTTGCTAAGGATGAATATAATAAAGAGATCATGTTTAATCCTAATACAGGCAAGTGGCTTGATGTAATGACTAATCAAGAAATAAAAGAACTTACCCCAGAAAAAATACAAACTGCACTTAAGAATGGGCTAAGTCCACAGGCATATAGACAGTTATCTTTAGATGGACAATATAAATATTCTAATGTTTCAAATGAAGCGTTTGTAGATCAATTAAATTCTGGATATCAAAATAGATTTAATATGTTGAGTGAAAGAAGAACAACTCTTGAAAATGTATTAAAGAATACAACTAGAGCACAGGATAGAGAGCAGATTAAACTTCAATTGGGTCAACTGGATAATATGATAGAGGCTAATCAAATGGAATATAATTCTATATCTTCAGGATTTTCTCAAGGAGATACTGATTCTGCAAAAGCTCAATTCTACACTCAAGATTGGCTAGAGAATACTAGCGAAGCTTTTTCTTCTAGATCAGTTAAAAGCACTTCAAAGGTAAGTCCCTATTTTGATGTTAAGTATAAAAAAGATATGCGAGCTATTGCTAGAGAAAGATTAAAAGCTGCACAAAAAGCAAATGAAATAGCAGAAAAACCACCTGTACTTACAGGAAGAGGAATAACTCTACCTGAGGATGCAAAGGCTACAAAGAATCTGCTCAATCAAGATAGAGAGGATGCTATAAATATTAGAAAACAAGAAATACTTTCAAGAGATAATCTTAGTCAAAATATGGGATGGGATGACACTATAAAAGATAAAGATAAATTAACTGAATTTGATAGACAACTAAAGATTGCAGCTAGTAATAATTATGAAAACATCAGTCCTTCTATGAGAGATGATGTTAGGGATTATTTATTTTTAGAACAAAAAGCAGAAACTATTGACTTTAGAAATGAAACTATTTTACAAGAAGTTTTAAATCAAATTCCTTTAGATATAGATGAATTAGTTCCTGAAGAATATGTAGGTAGAACATGGGAAGGGTTTAGTGCTGCAGAAACTGCTGTACTGTTAGAAAAGTTTCAAAAGTATTCATCTACCGAAGAAGTCTCTACAGGGGCTAATTCTGCAGGAATTCCTATGGGGTATAAAACAACAGTATTTGATGATGAGCGAGCACAAGCAGAATTAACTCCTCAACAGTTTGCATTATATACAAATGTATATAGAAGTAACAGAGGTGATGAGAACGCAATGGCTGCTGCTGATATGACTAACCAAATCATGGGTCCTGTTGGGGATATAAATGATAGACGAAAAGAACTAGAAGATAGATTAAAATTAAAAGCAATAACTACAGACCAAGGTGTAAATATACCTTTACTTATAGATGAAAAAAATGTTAAGAATGAAGTACAAAGTATATTAGGAGGTATTCAAAACTATCTTGAAACAAGTGGACAAGGTTGGATGGGTACTGATTTAACTGCTAATGATATAAATAAAATTAGAAGTAGTTTAGTAGATGCATCTTTTAACACAAGTAACAATTCACTTATAGTTAGTGGTAGTGAAGATGCGGAAGGTACAGAAATACCATTAGATGATAGACAGTGGAGTGAGCTTACTGATAGGTTTGGTATACAAGTAAATAACACCCCTGAAGTTACTTCATTCAATAGAAACATACTACCAAGATTATTATCAACTAATCCTAGCATTAATGAGAAAGGATTTTGGACAACTGCAATTCCTGAATATAAAACAGATCCTCTTATTTCAGATGGTTACTTAGGTGAGGTAGAAAATACTTCAACTAGAAGTCCTAGATATACAACTAGAGCTAACTCATATTTTAATAATTTTGACTTTCCTTCAATTAAATATTTAAATGTTACAGGAAATTTAATAACAAAAGAAAACCCAAGAGAGAATTTTGATAGAGGATATATGCAATTAAACTTTACACTTCCTGTTATAAAGAATGGTGAGGTGGTTACTCTTAGTGAAGAAGGTTGGGAATACCCTTCACCTATTAATAAAAGTCAAGTAGAAGCATTTTTAAATACATTAACTGATGAGGTTTTGTTTGAAAAATATTTACAAAGAAATCCAGACTTGAATGATGTTAAATTAATGGAAAATCAACCATTGAATATACCACAATAAATGGCAAAAGATAACTTACCAAAAGCTCAAGTAGGTACAAGTATACCTAGACCCCAAGTTTCCAATCCTATGTTAGATGAAGGGTTCATGGAGCAACGTTATGGTGGATATAGACAGTCTAGAGGATTGCCTTCAGTTCAAATACCCAGTCCTACACAAAGTGGTGAAGGTTCAAATAGAGAGAGTGCTGTAAGTAACTTTGAAAAAAACTTAGGTAAAATTCCTTCTGGTAAAGGTGTGGGCCCTGTTACTAGAACAGGTGATCAATATATAGGATCAGATAGATATGACTATTTTAATCCTGAACCATCGTGGGATAATGAAGATTCTGCTGCTCAGGGGCAAGGTTGGGGATCTCAAATGGTAAATGGTGTTGCAAAAGGATTAGCTCTTACAGCAACTACACTGTTACAAAACACTGTAGGATTAGTTAATGGTATATATCAAGCTACATCTGATGGAAGACTTGCATCATTTTATGACAATGATTTTAATAATGCATTAGATAAAATGAATAAGTCTCTAGAGGATTCTCTTCCTAACTATTATACAAGAGCAGAAAGAGATGCTAAATGGTATTCTCCAACATACTGGGCGACAGGAAACTTTTTATGGGATGGTGTTGTAAAGAATATGGGGTTTGCAGCTGGTACGTATTTAAGTGCTGGTGTTTATACTAGTGCTTTAAAATCTTTACCATTAGCATCTAAACTATTTTCTACAGGTAAGGCAGCTGAAACAATTGCTGCAACAGAAGCTGGGTTGGCAGGAGGTGGAGGATCTTCTGCTATATTTGGAGAACTAAAAGGTTTATCCGACTCATTTCTAAAAACAGCAGGGGGATATAATACACTTAATAAAGGACAAAGATATTTAGTTGCTGGGTTATCTACAACAGGTGAAGCAGGATTTGAAGCTTTACATAATGCAAATGAATTTAGACAAGAGCTTATTTCTAAATACGAACAAGAAAATGGTGTTGTTGCAACTGGTAAAGCTCTTGATGAAATAAACAGAATAACTGATGCAGCAGCAAACAAAGCGCTGTTTGCAAACATAGGATTATTAACTGCTACAAACTATATCCAACTTCCAAAAATATTAGGTAGTTCGTATGGTTCTGAAAAAACATTATTAAATGGTTTAGGTAGAAAGACAAATGATATAGTATTTGATGCTGTAGGTAAAGCTTCTCCTAAAGCAGTAAGTAGATTAGGAAGGGTTGTTAACGCTATTAGAAAACCTTATTTATTTTCTTGGTCTGAAGCATTTGAGGAGTCAAGTCAGTTTGCTGTAGGAGTAGCCACTAAAGACTACTACAATAAAGCATATAACGGAGAAGCTACTAGTTGGATTAGTTCAATTGGTACAGGGATAACTGAAGGTATGTTTAGTGATGAGGGTGCTAAGAACGCTCTTATTGGTGGATTGTCTGGATCAATTATGTTAAATGTTTTACCAAGTGTAAGATCTATGGTAGACAAAAACTATGAAACTTCTAGTCAAAGACTTAGGAGACAAACAGATGAGGCTGTTAGACAATTTAATAGCTCCAACTTACCAGCTGCTGTACAAGCTATGAATTTTGACTTGAGTAACTTTACTACAGAAACTCAAGGGTCTGTAAATAGAATGGCAGTTTTACAAAAAGAAAGACAAGAAGCTCTAAAGAATGGTGATATATTCCAAAGTAAAAATATTGAAGCAGATTACATAATAAATTATTTAACTCCTAGAATTAAGTATGGTAGGTTTGATTTAGTAAAAGATGATATATCTAGGTATAAAGATCTTGCAACTGGAGACTTTTCTCAATTACAAGAAGATGGTATTGCTTTACAAACAGATACTAAAGATGCTTTCTTAGCTAGATTAAATAGATTTGAACAAACTGCTGAGGCTGCACAATCTTTATATCAGTCTATTAATTTAAGGTTTGGTTCTCAGTTTCAAAAAAATGAAGATGGTGATGTTATATTAGATGAGAAAGGTAATCCAAAACTAGCATACCCTTCTTCTGTAATAGATCAAATGATGTATGCTGCTCTTAAAACAGAAGACTTTGATCAAAGAATTTTAACATTAAGTAATACCTTATCGACTCAAGGTATAAATGTAACAGAAGTTTTAGATAGTGTAGTGAACGGAGACTTTAAAGCTGCTAATGAAGCTGCTGCTCAAATCCAATCACTTGATATACTACAAGATAAAAAAGATAAATTAGGATCTTTCTTAAATGATATTGTTGATGCTGCAGCTCAAAGACAAACATTTATAAAAACATATAAGGACATTCAAGACAATCCTAATAAGTATGCATCAGGTGGAAACTTTAGCCAAGATGCTGAAGGTAAACCATATGTAGGTACTTATGTTGATGATGAGGAAGATAAAGAAACTGTTACAGTTCAAACTCAACAGGGTAAAAAAGAAGTTGAGGTATCAACAGAATACTTTGTTGGAAATAGTGTAGAGTATAATGAAGAAAACTTAGGTGACTTTAATAAGATTGGGCAATTTAGTATTAAGGAAACTAATAAGGATGGAACTATAAAAATAGTAGACTCTAACACAGGTCAAGAAAGAGATATAAGTCCTGAAGTTTTTAAGAACTTTAAAATAGGTAAGGTTTCTACTTTAAGAAATAATAAGAAGGCTAACTTTTATTATACACACAGAAACGAAGTCTTTGAACTAAACCGTGGTAAGAACTATGGTGGTAGAGTAAAAGGTAGACTTGAGTATGAAACTATTGATAATGATAATGGTATTCTTTATTTTGTATATAAGACACAAGGAGGAAAGCTTAAAAAGAAACAAGTAGAAGGTGGGTTCTTTGTTCCCTTAAAAGGTTTCAATGAAGCTAGATTGAAACCAGTTGGTCTTATTAGAAGTGAGAGTCAAAGATCTGCTAATGAAGAATTTACTAGTCCTACAGCGCTCGCTAAACAAAGAAAAACACTAGCTAAAAATAGACAGGCTAGACTTGAAGTACTTACACAATTAGGTGAAGAGGGTAAAGAAAACATTGTTGAGTTAGATAAGATAATAGAAAAAGCATCTAAGGACTCAGCTAAAGTGAAAGAAGACTTAGCTAATATTAGAAAGATGAAGAAGACTGGTCCTGATGGTCCAAAGATTAAACTTAACTTTTCTAAAGCTACTAGGTCTTTTACAAGAACTATCAACAACTTAACTAGGATGAGAAAGGATCTCAACAAAACTATTAAGTTGGCTGAGATTGAGAGAGATGAGGTCTTAAATGATATTTCTTATTTTGAACAGTATGCTAATGAGATATCTGATGCTCCTGAAAACAGTGGTGAATTCTTAAAAGAATTAAAAGATCAAATAAAAATATTAGCTGACAATGGTAAGAACTTAGCTAAGATAATTAAAGCTGCTAAGAAGATGGGAACCACATTAAGACAGGTTACCAAAAGAGCAGCTAGCTTATTTAGAAAAGCAATAAAGAGTACATATATAATAGATGATGATTATGCAAAGTCATTAAATGATCTACTAGATGATGTTGCTTCTGGTGAAGATCTAGATGTAACTTGGCCTGCTCTTAAACAGAAAATGCTAGACTTCCAACTTACTAATGACATATCTAAAGATGTAAACTTTACTGAGTCAGATATTATAAGAACTCGTGATGAGGTTAGTAAACTAGAAGATGATATAAAAGGTTTAAGAGAAGAGTATAGAGCTAGAAAAAAGATCTTAGATAGGTTTCAGTCTATTATGGATGAGTACAATGCTCAAAAGTCTGCAGCTGAAAAACTAGCTAGAGATCAAAAGCTCCTAACTGATATATTAAATACATCAAATTCTGGACAACCTTTAGTTGAATATGTTGGTGAGTATTCAGCTGTTAAAAGAAAAAGAACTGACATAGTTCCTGTTGCAGCTATACCTCAAGATAAACAAGACTACCAAGATAGAGTTAATGAGTTTGGTGTAAACTTAAACTCTTTTGAAAACAGAAATGATATTCGTGGTATATACTTGACAAAGAAAACACAAGATCAACTACTAGATGGTGTTGTAGAGAAAGTGCTAGATGAAAGTGAAGAACTTATTGAGAAGTTTGGAGACACAGCAATTGTTATGGTAGTTGTTAATGAGAATGGTGAACTAGTTGGTGTTGATGGACAGCCTATTGCAGAGGGGGAATCTTTATTAGATAATGCTATATACCAAGTTATGCCTGAGGCAAATCTTGAAAATAGTCAGGGTAGCATGTTTAGAGAGAACACTGATCAATCAATAATAGATTCAATCAAAGAACAGTATTCTGCTTTTAGAAGTAGTGTACTTGCTCAAGAATCATTAGGTGTTGCTCAAGAGATAGAAGCATCGTTTGGTGTACCAGATGTTAGTGCTACACTTAAAACATCTGTACAAGATGCAGGATTGATCGATGAGAATATGTTAGAGAAAGATCCTTTAATAGTTGTAGGTAAAGGTGGTGAGGTTATTTCACAAGGTACTACTTCTTATGATAATACTTCAGGTAAGGCATTTTTAAAACTTCCTAATGGTTATGTACCACTAAAGAACAGAAAGTTTACTAAACAAGAAGCTAACACTATATTTGATGCTATTGTTGAATTATCTAAAAACATAGTAGACGGAAAAGGTGTAGACAGTGATTCTTCTATTGATTTATTAAACTATTTAAAACGTGTTACATACTGGGGAATTCCTAGAGATGGGCAAACAGGTGAAAGAAAAACTCCTGGAAGAAACAGTGTTTTCTTTCAAAGAACTACACCTGAAGAAGGTGGAGAATTGCAATTTACTAAGTTAGAATTAGTAGTTGGTAATAGTATTAATGCTAGGTTTGATTTTGCACCATCTGATTTAGAGATGAATAGAGATGTAATTATTGAGCTTTTAGAAAATACATACAATAATGTAAATGCTTTAGATAAAATTCTTATGGATGTTAATACTCCATTTGAAGAGATAGTTGAAGTAAAGGATGGTGAAATAGAATCTGTAACTTGGCCTAATTACCAAAGTTATCTTCTATCTAACAAGAACCCTGATGGTACAGATAGAACGTCTGAGCTACCTTTATACACTACAATCTCACCTAAGGTAGAAGGAGAAGTTAATAGAAAGAGTATCTACTTATACAGTAAGACAGGCCAAGATAACTATATGATAGAAAGTCCTGCAGTTGAAGAAGCTGAAGAAGAAGCACCACTTACTATAAAAGACGGTAAAGTTATAGTCCCTAAGAAATATGTTTTAGATGGATCTACAGTAAACACATATACATCAGCTAAAGGTTCTGAGATACGTTTTGCATTTGATTCTAAGGTTGCTGACCCATCACCTGAAAAAATAAAAGTATTAAAAGGAGGGGACCTTCAAGATGTAATTAAAAAAATACAACCAGATTATAAAGAAGGAGATGATATAGCTGAGTCAACTAAATCACAAATTGCACAAACTATATGGCTTGCAATTGAGAAACAAGTTGCAAAAGAAAAAAGTGAGTTGGCTTTTCAAAGTAATGTATCTGTAGCAGATGCTGCTGTTGAAGTTGGTAGTAAGTACGGATCAATGTTTGATGATGAAGTTTCTCCAGAACCAACACAACAAACTAGTGAAGTTGAAGTTGTAACTTATAAAGGCACTAAATATTCAGTTGATTTTAATGTTGGTAGTGGAACAATAACAAATTTAAAAACAGGAAAAGTTTTAGAGGGAGGAATTACTTCTCCTATTGGTCAGGCTGTTGTAGATTTAGCAATAGATCAACAAGACTCAACACAACAAACAGAGGGAGGTTTAAACTTTCAAGAGGACATTGATGATGCAATAGCTGATATGAATGATGAACACTTTCGTGAAGTTATTGAGCAAGAAATGTCTTTGTTTGAACCAGAGAATTGGAATGATGTTGATGCTTGGATGAAAAAGAACCTTCCAAATGTTCCACTTAATAGAGTTCAAAACTTTATTCGTGCTGGTGAAGGAAGACTTGCATATGGTATGTTTAAAGATAATGCTATTTATGTGTATGAAAATGCAGAAGTTGGTACAACTTATCACGAAGCATTTGAAGCTGTGTTTAATTCAATACTTTCTCCTGAAGAGAAATCTAAATTAAGAACAGAGTTTAACTCACGTAAAGGAACATTTGTAGATAGACCTACAGGTCAAACAGTTAAGTTCTCTGAAGCTACAGGTCAACAAGCAAAAGAACAACTAGCTGAAGAGTTTAGAGATTATGTTCAAGACAACGTAAAACCTAAAGGAGTATTTGCACGAATATTTAAACAACTCAAAGAGTTAATTGAAAAACTATTCCTTAGTTCTAATTCAGACAACTTAGCTAAAGAACTATTCAAAAAAATAGACACAGGTTTTTATTCAGATGCTGCGTTTGAGGTTCCTGTAGGAACTTATAGAGATCCTTTTGTTATTGAGCCTGAGTATAGACTTGTTGTTACAAACCTAAACGACAGACAGGTATATGATACAGTGCAAGAGATGACTTTTCAACTTGTATCTGAAGCATTAAAAGAAGATAAGAATCTTTTTAATCTTAATGAATTAACTAAAGACTCTAATAAAACATATGAGAGACTTAGAACAAGAGTATTACAAGTAGCTAAACAAAAAGAAAACGTTGCTACTAGATATATAAATACTTCTCAAATTGCTAAGTCTAAAGGACAGAAAGAATTTGATTGGGGTACAGATAAAAATGGACAACCTAATAAGAAAAAAATATTATCTGATGAACAACTTAATGCAATAAATAAAATAAGATTAAAGAATAGAAAGCTAAGAGAAGATATATCAGAATCTTGGCCATTCTTAGTAGAGAAGCATAAAGAATATATGCAATCTTTAAATATTAAATTTGATGAAGGGAGTCAGTCACAATTAGATGATGTAAATAAAGTTAGAGAGAGTAATAAATTTGATGCATCAAAAATAGATAACTTAAAAGCAGCATCCTCTACATTAAAGCTTCTACTATCTACAATACAAATTGTAAATCAAAACGGTAAACCAATTATTAGTAGTGTTAATGGTAGCGTACTACAACCTCTTAGTACAACATATATAATATTAATGTCTGAGCTCTATCAGTCAACTAGTCCAGATGACATGATAACTAAACTTAGAGATTTTGCTGTGAACAATCTAGCTTATGCAAAACTCTATAGTAGAATAACAGGTAACGATGTTAACGATGGCAATTCAACACCTGATCTTACTAAGATGACTAAGCAGCAATCTAGAATAATTACTGCGTTGTGGAGGTCATTTAAAAAACAAGCTCCAGAAGCACTAAATATATTTGTATTTGATGATGGTACTACAGTGGCCCCTGCT
>TARA_Y100000385_G_scaffold254142_2_pt1 | contig 35697 bp, 37 predicted proteins | sample TARA_Y100000385 | Tara Oceans TARA_Y100000385 (sample SAMEA2620980) | marine metagenome | biome: marine biome (ENVO:00000447); feature: surface water layer (ENVO:00002042); material: "saline water (ENVO:00002010), including plankton (ENVO:xxxxxxxx)" | depth 5 m
ATTTAGTTCACAAACAGGAAGTGGGAAAAAATCCTTATGATTATCCTGATCCTTACACAAATATGGGAATTCCTACGGTTGATGTCGGTAAAGCATCAACTAATAAGCCTAAATCAGTTGTTAAAAAAACAAATGAAGGTATGTGCCAGGTAGATTTCTATGAATTCGTATTTGAATCAAGCGATGACGAATGTAATGAAGAAGAATGTAATGATGAAGAAGAATCAACTAACGAAAAAGAATCAACTAACGGAAAGTTTTCAAAAAAGTACGACAATCATCCTAAAATAAAAAAAGGACAGAAAAAACTTCCTGATGCTTTACAAAAAGAAATAGTAAATAAGAAAAAGTAAATAAGTAAAAAGACGAGTATATATTTACTGAATAAATCAGCAAAAGATATAAGTTATAATGAAGAAAATATTTGTTAAATCATTTGATCAGTGGGTTAATATGAATGAAGGATTTATTCCTTCTAAATATTCAATAAACTCAAAATTTCCTGAAGAATTAGAAGAGTACTTTGAAGCAGTTAAGGAGTATGTAAACTCGATTCCTAGCCCAATATCAAGATACGATTTTGAAACAATGATAGATAGATTGATACAAAACAAAGACCCCGAAGATATACGTAGGAACGGAGAAAATGGAACCAACTGGAATAAACTTAGAATGATATTCAGTTTTATGCAATGGTTTGATGAACAATCTAGTAAGTTAGCGAGCGTTAAAGATCAAGATAACACACTAAAAGATATAGAAAAGAAACATGATATTAAATCAGACGCTTCTATAAATGATTTAAATATCGATTTAAGTAGAGACCAGTATTTAGACAACTAATTTTCTCTATTATTTAATTAAGCATATTAAACTTAAAGACAATAACCGCCTATATTAATATAATTTAATTACGTTAAGGTTATCTATTAAATCCAAATTTTTTTTATCAAACTCTTTAGGTTCAATAAAGTTAAACTTAAAGAGTATTGGAAAATATTCTTCCTCAATAAAAACCATAGCATTTTTAATTAAAGAAACTGAAATATTAGAATTCAGATATATTATATTTTTATATTTCTTATTCTTAATATTAACAGCTTTATCTAGTAATTTTTTAATTTCATAATTAATTAGGAAAGATTGAACTTTATTAGGCACTATGAATTTAGAATCAAATTTATCTTTAATAATCTTGTTAACATTTAATATATAATCTTCTTTAGTTTTCTTTGAATGAACTGAAGTAAAGCTTCTAAACTCTCTTATAAATGTTACGTTTAATACTCTGTCTTCTTCCATATTAATAATCTAATTTAGTTACTGATATCCCTGATTCCTTAAGTATAATTAATCCAGTAGCATCTCTATACGTATCTCTATAGAAAATTCTTTTAATTCCAGACTGTATTATTAATTTACAACATTCTCTACATGGGGATAAAGTTAAGTATAAAGTAGCTCCTTTAGCGCTTTGTGTAGATTTTGCAAGTTTAGTTAACGCATTTGCTTCTGCATGTAAAACAAACCACTGAGTATTTCCATTTTGATCTTCGCAATCATTAGAGAATCCAGAAGGAGTTCCGTTATATCCATCGGATATAATCATTTGATCTTTAACAATAATCGCGCCAACTTTTTTTCTATTACAACAAGAGTTTTCAGACCATTCTGATGCCATCTTTAAATAAGTAATATGTTTTTTTAATTCCTTATCTTTCATTTTTATTTCTTTTAAAGAAGTCAGTCTTATTTTTTTCTTTTTTATTATCTGTTGAACTTATTCTGTTTAACATGTCTGCTGGGAATAGCAATCTTATTATGATAGTAATAACTATCCATTCAATAGGGTTAATTAATATTTCAGTTAAGTGATCGAGCCAAAATCTATATAACACGTATATAAAAAGTCCTAGTATTGTGCTAATTAAAGCTTCAGATATTAATATTTTCAATATTTTCATATGTAGTTGTATATAAATTGCATTACGTTATTTTTAGAAGTAAGATTATTTAAATCACTAGCTTCATTTTTCATTACTATATCATATGCGTTAACCATGTCAAGAACCTTTCCTGAATTACTTTGAATTATATCAAAATTAACTTTTGGAGAATTTACAGAAATAAATTCTGATTTTAACATGTCAGATGCGATTTCAAAGTTTTTTTCGTATATATGATATGAATCAACACAATGGGTATATATTCCGAGAGTTAACTCCGGGTATGTTTCTTGTAAATGCAGTAACGTTTGCTGCTGAAGTATAGTGAAAAAAGCAATATCGGTTGGCGTTCCAAGAATAGCATCATTGCTTCTCATGCTAACCTTAAAATTAAGTTTATTATTTCTAATGTGAAATATTCCATACATTGTACAAACAAAATCTTTATTTGATGAGTACTGGTGCCTAGGAAGATTAAAATGCATAACTGCTTGTCTAGAATCCTTATCTTTAATTAGAGATTCTAATGCCCATTCATACTGACTTAAATCGTTTTGAACTATGCTTGGGTTAAATAATAGGTTTCCATAAGAAGAGTTTACAGTGTCATCACTGTTTTTAATATGTTGCCAAAAGGATGCGTATTTTGTGATAAAATTAACGTCATCGCTTCTATTAAAGTACCATAATAATTCAGCTGCAATATATTTTAACTGAGAGCTTCTTCTATTATTTGAATAGAATGCTTGCAGTGGATCCTTGATTACTAATGCAATATCAGTAGTTTCTTTACATGCTAAACCTCTTGGTGAAGACTTATATTTAGGTAAAGTCAGTAGATCTGATAAACTATCTCGATAAACATCAGCAAAACTATTTCCTTCGTAAACTTTCATACATATGTTATATTATATAGATTATTATACCTTAAAAATTAAATAAGTTCTAATGTTTTAGTGTTTTGGATTATCTCTAGTTCTGAAAAATGATTTGGCATCGTTACGTTGATACGTTCATCAAAGTACTCTTCAGGAAGAGTCTCATGTGATACTACGAATATAGTCATGTTATATTTATCTGCATATTCTCGTAATATCTCAACTGCCATGTTAACATTTTTCTTATCTAAACCACTAAATATCTCATCTAAGAACATAACATTTAGTTTATTATATTTCATCTTAATTAACTCGATGAATGAAAGGAGAACAATAAGATTCATTTTCTTTCTTTGACCTGTAGATAGGGCCTCAGTAGATACTTCCATTCCTAAATAATAAATTATAGGGTTAAATTCGTTATCGAATTCGAATTGAAATTTAAACTCTAATCTATTTGATATTTCAGTTATTCTGTTATTTAGTGTAGGAATTATCTTATCGATTAATATTTTCTTAACTCCATTATCAGAGAGTGCATCATCTAATACAGAAAATACTTCTGCGTTTTCTATATACTCTTTTGAATCAGAATTTAACGTTTTTAAATCTTCTTTTATACTATCTATAATATTAGTAATAGATCTTTCTTGTTCTGATGTATCTACTACTTCTAGCTTAGCAAGAGATGCATTTAATCCTTTAATAGTAGAATCTAATGAGTAATATTTTGCTTTTGCTTTTTCCTGTTCAATTACTATCTTATCGAGAATACACTGCTTATCTTTCTGTTCTTGCTTAAACTCGATTATCTTTTTAGCTTCACTATCTTTAATATCTTGTATTTTATTCTTAATTTCTAGTGATCCCTTAGTCTTAAGATCACTTAAGCAATGTGGACACTTATTGGCATCGTGTATTTTTAATTTTTTATCACATTCTCCAATAACTGCGTCAGATTTAGCTATTTTTGTTCTGAATTCAGATATAATTTCTCTATCTTCTTTAACTGAAGAAGTGTAAGAAAGGTATTCAGATTTACTTAATTCCATGTCAGCTTTATTTGTTTCAATATCTAACGAAATTTGTTCTTTTTCTTTAGTATTAATATCTTTAACCTTGCTTCTTAGTAATTTTAATTGACCGTTTGAAGTTTCAAACAAACTATCGTTTTTAAGTATATCTCTATTAAGAGCATCGAGCTCTTTCTTGTTTTCTTTGATATCGTTTTTAATTTTCTCTCGTATATCATTAACTACGTCTAATCCAAACATAGGGTCTACGATTTTACGCTTATCTCCTGCAGATAAATTAATAAACGACTTGAAATCATCAAAAGATAAACTAATAGTATTACAGAATATTGAAAAATTAAAATCAAGTAGCTCAGTCTCTATATACGAATCAATTTTGTTTTTATTAGGTAAGTTATTAGGTACTCCGTTTACTGATATTCGATGAAAGTTAGGATCTATTCCTCGCTCTAATATTACTTGATCTCCATTAGTTGTTTCGAAATCTACAAACGTATATGCAGTTTTATTTATCCAGTTCGGTATATCTTTCATCTTTCTAATAGCAGACTTACCGTATGCGGATATAGTCAATGTTTCTTTTATTGATGATTTACCTGCACCGTTTTCTCCTTGTATATGAACAAGCTTAGGTTTATTTGTAAACTTGTACGATTGCAGCTTATTTCCGTATGAAAGTATATTCTTCCATCTAATTTCTTTAAACTTCATATTTATTATTTAGTTGGGAATGTTTTATCAAGATTTATCTTTGGAAATACTAATCCGGTTACACGTTCTATAGTGTTAATATTTGAATTATAGTCTTTATATTTATATTTGATATTACTATTAGGCATTAGATATGATTCAGTAGTAATAGTATCATTTCTAAACATATATATAATTTTAAAATAATGTTTTGGAATACTTACTCTATTCAATCCTATAGTTTCTAAGCTATCTTTAAGTACTCCTCCAGTATATACGTATAAACTATCATAGTCTTTAACTAGCTTTCTTACGTGTATTTCAAGTGACTTCCAGACTCCTCTATTAAATATAGGTTTTTGTGGAGACATGTTAGACATTAAAAAAGTGCTGTTCATTTGATTTTGATTACATGATTCGTCCGCTGAAGATTTTAAATGTCCACGGTCATATCCAGATTTTACATAGTCAGATAATGATGCAGACTTAGTAATAACTCCTGCGTCTTCTTTAAATTTATTTTTACGTTTAGCCTTTACTTTACATTGAATGTCATTTGAGTCTAATTTATAAAATACCCAATTAGCTTGTTCATGTTCTTCGTTGTATGAAAGAGTATATCCATTGCGTTGATATATTTGATTGTTTTGATCTGTATATAAAGTTCCATATATAAAAAAGCTACTTGTAAATATTAAAAGAGATAATGAAATTAAATATTTAATACTATTCATGATAATTTCTATTATTTTTAATCAAATTATGTATTTCTGTGAATCTGTCGACTGCTTTAGGTAATATTCTAGCAGGAACTTCTCTTGCTTTTAGATATATATCTAAAATTTCAAATATATTATACTCATACGTAGAGTCTATTTGTATATCGTCAGATAGGTTTGTTGAATTAGATGTATATGGAACAAATTCTAACGTTCTATGTCCACATTGTTCTAGTAATTCAATAAAGCTTGTTATTGGGAAATGTTTAGATAATTCACTATCTATTAACACATCGACGTAGTTATTTTTAAATAGATTAGTGATTTTATCTAAGCTCATATTTAATATATCATCTGCTTGATATTTAATGTATTCAGGAGAGTGAGTATTTTCAAAGAATGTTTCTACTATCTCGTCTCCTTCAAAATTAAGTTTGTAAAATCCTTTGGTATTTCCGGCATCTCCTCTATCTAAATGAAATGGAGTTCCTAAATATACCATATTGTTTTTAGATTGTCTAATATGGATATGACCAGAGTATATCTTCTTAAATGATCTTAAATCTGATTGACTCAAGCCATGTTCTAATTTTTGGAATCTATTTAATTTGAAATCTTTAATGTCGGCATGACATAAAATATAATCAACTTTTCCAGTGTATTTTTTAACGACATCAGATAGAACTGAATTATCATGTTCCCAAGGGAGCATTAACATTTTGTGTTTATTATTGATAGTTAATATTTCGGGCTTCTCATATATTTTTACGTTATCATAAATTAAATCTACATCCTTTAGCGAGTGTAAGTCGTTTCTATCTTTATAATATACGTCATGATTCCCAAGTATGATATGAATACCTCTCTTAAAAAAAGAAGTTAGACTATCAAATATTGCTAGAGATAAGTTAGATATTCTAATGTTAGTTGATTCTCTAACGTGATTCCAGTCTCCGGCTTGAAGCAGCACATCTCGCTCCGAATCAAAACCATCCTTAATTAATTGATCAATAAACCAATTTACCATGAAATCTCTCTGTATTTCAAATTGTTCTATTGAGTTATTTCTTACGCCGAAATGTAAATCACCCAATAAATATACGTTTCTAATATTGTCTAGTTTCATTAATGCATCGATCTTCTATTTTTCTTTCCGTCAAGAAAGTCAAACTTTTTGTTTAATTCAGTAACTAATTGACTTTGTATATCTACTTCTAAGCAATCAAATATTTTTTTGTAATTTTTAATAGGATCTGAAGAATTTACATTTAATATACTAGATAATACTTCTAATACGTAGATTGGATTATAAAAACTTTCTCCTTCTACTAATTCATCCATTTTAGTAAGTATTCTTTTAAAGCACCAGTTAATTTCTTCTTTAGACAATTTAAGCTTATAATTATTATCTATTTTTTTAAGTAAAGATTTTAGATCTTTATCTTTTTCAATTAATCTAAATATTTTATCTACTCCAATGTTATAATCTAGAGAGTCTTCGTATTCATATATATCCTTTAAGTATGCATCAGCATATGACGCTGTTACATTTATACTTGATTGGTATTCATATGACTCGTTTCTAAGTCCTTCTCCAGATTTGTATCCATTATTAAATATTTTATCTTTTCTTTTACGAGATGGTTTCTTTTTACGTTCTGACATTATTTTGTATTATTTTATAAACTAGCGAATAATGCATCATAATCAAGATCTTGACCGTCAGCTGCAGTAGTTGATGTTGGTATTGAATTCTCAATTTTATTTACAGGATCCGGTTTATTTTCCGGGATTGCGTTTACTATGTTTGCATTACTAAGGTTAGCATAATCTGCTCTAACTTCGTCTTGTAAATTGTTTGCATTATCATCATCACTATAATATTCACTATTAGGTCCTGATTCTTCAGTTAATCTAAAATAATCTTTTTCCATTTGGTAAAACTTGTAACTTTCCTCTTGACCATTGTCTCTATTCGCAATAACTTTAATTTTCATTCTTCCTTCGAGTGGACTCCTCATTAGTCCATATAATGCATCTACTGTATGTACGAGTCCAAAGGATTCAGCAACTGAATCCATTCCTAAATCAAAATTCTCTACGTCGTCTCTTCTAATTTGAGTAGCTGATATTATACACCATTCATTTCTCATTGCGACTCCTCTTAGCTCTTCACATATCATTTTAACTTTTTCATATAGACCTTGTTGGTCTTTAATAGGTTTTAATAAATTTAAGTAGTCTACTACTATAACTTTAAATTTTCTATTAAGAGTAGATTCTAATCTTAAAAAGTAGTTTTCTATATCTATTGCAGTGGCTCCTCCGGTTGGGAATTCAACTACTTCTAAATGTCCAATTTCTTTTCCTGAATCTTTAAGCTCTTTAATTTTATTTCTAACCATTCCAGCTGATTCGATATCATTAATTTTTTCATAATCATCTTTAGGAATATTCAAAATATTAGATCCTATTCTTTTCATATAGCTCCTATCTGCGAGCTCTACTGTAACGAGACCTGTATTATTTCCGGCTAAAAAAGAACGTGCTGCTACGTTTCCTAATACCATTGATTTTCCAACCTTAGGTCTTCCTTGAAATACTACTAATGTTTTTAAGTTCCAACCTCCTCCTTGAGTTTTATTAATGAATGTTATTCCAGATGGAGTTCCTACTTTTGGAATTTGCACGTGAGATGAGGCATCCATAAAGTTTAAACCTTTTCCTGTATTATTGAAATCAATAGAAAGTTTATTATTAATATCGTTTCGTATCTTCTCGGTAATACCGTTAATATTATTAGGATCTACTGCTGCAGTTTTAAGATAAGCTAGCATATCAAACATGGTAAGATTTAAGTTTCTTAACATGATAAATGATTTAACATACGTATATAGATAATCGTAGTTATATTCCTTAAGATTGAATAAGTATAGTTGGATAACTTCGTTTTCCTCAATAAATAGATTATTTAACTCTAAATAACTTCTAAGTTCTTTTTTATTTGGAATTTTATCAAATTCCTTAAAAAACTTTAATGCTAGCTTATAAGTTTCAAATCTATCTTCTGAGTTAAAATACTTAGGTTCAATCATAGTGATTAAATCCTCTCTAGACAATGACTCATGATTAGCTGGACGTAAATCAGTATTATCATTGTCAGGGTTAAGTATGAAGTTCCATACCATTGATTCTAAAGAATCTATATTTTCCGTAAAGTCTATCATTTAGATATTATAGTATTTAGTAAGTAATTTTTTTGTTATATACATACTTTTATTCCGAGTAGAGATAAGGTTTTCATGTATCTGTTTTTTAATTGTACTAATAACTCTAGATTTAAAATCGTCTTCTTTTATTTTATTTCCAAATATATATTTTAAAGTTTTTGAAGTAAACTTGATATTATCAAAATCCATACCTTCTCCTTTAGACTCTACTTGTAGTATCGTGTATTTAACAATTTCAAAAACAATAGAATCATCATCGATATATCTATCCATGAGATGCATGTTAAGGTGATACTTAATAGGTACACTATTACATATCTTCAAACCCATCAGTAGTGTCTTCAATTTGTAATTCTTCTAATTCAGCAGCTTCTACGTCAGCTAAAGAGCTATACTTGAATTTAGGCATAATAACATTTTTGTCTAATTCATCTATTACAGCGTCAGTGAATACTCTTTCGCTAAATATCTCTCTCCATGGAACTACATCTCCATTGAATTTAATAATAAAGTTACGAGCAGCAGGTTTTGGTAAAAAATAATATTTCTCTCCGTTTACTTCGAATGGAGAACATTTGCTTGCTTCCGGTTCTTTTAATTTATTAAATTCTTTTTCAGTAAGCTTGTTTCCTCTTTCGACTCCACAGTTTTCCCAGCTTAAATATTCCTGTAATCCAACATATGCATTCATTCCTTTGTGAAAGCTAATGTGAAATTCAATTTTTTCAGGTTTAGCTAAACGGTTTTTATCTGTATTACTTCTAACTTTAACTCCGGTTCTTTCTTTAGCTTCAGCTGTAGAATTAGTTTCATCTTCTCCTTTTAATACTCCTCTGCTTAGCATTAACACGACAGATGCTGAATATAGAGGTCCAGATCCTCCAGACATTGCTTTCGGGTTGTATTGATCCATACTTGAGTATGTATGTGAAGTAAATATTAACGGGATTTTTAAGTTTGATAGGTCTAATGTAAATGACTTAAAAAGCTGTCTTAATTCCTTAGCTCTAAGACCCATGTCTTGTGCGTTGCTTCCTTTTGCAATATCATCTACTTCCTTATTTGTTTCTAAGTGAGTTAATGAATCTACTATGATCATTATTTTTAAATCTGGATTTTCTTCCTTCATTTTAATAATATCATACACAAAAAACTTAACTTCAGATATTATACCTATTCTTTTGTAGTTCATTAGATCCATGTTAATTCCAAAATTAACAAAATCTTTTCTATCTAATGCTCCTTCGGTATCTATATAAAATACAGCATAATCCATATCTTGTGCATTTTTGATAGCATTTAAACATAAGAATGTTTTACCAGTACCAGAATCTCCTCCGATACCAAGACTTCTTGCGTTTGGGTATCCTCCTCTTAATGATCCGGATAATTGAGCGTTTAGTAAGAAATTCCCTGAAGGAATAAACTCAGTAACATCGCTGAATCCTTTCAGCTTTACTCTTTTTTTTGTGTTCTTTTCTAGCGTGTCGTTAAACTTACCAAATGCTGCAATTAAATCGCTTGATTTTGACATATATCTATTGATTATTTTTTGTGTTTACGAAAGGTATGAAATTAATAGTAATGATGCAGATAGACATAAAGAATCATGTATTTCTCCATCATTTACTATTTTAGTAAATTTTACTTTCCTAATATTACTATCGTCAGATAGTTTAAATCCTTCTTCATTGGCATATTCATCCATCTTAATACCATAGCATCTATAAGATTTAGAAAAAGGAAAATTATGTTTTATTTTTCCAAGAAAGAAAACATTATTTATATTTACTTCTTCTATTGATAATGAATCAGTAATTCCTTTAGATACTTCAGCAAATTCAGATCCTTCACTATGGGTAGATTCAAATGTAATACATGCGCTAAACTCATTACCATTACTGTAATCGGTATTATTAGTTAAGTATACATTAGAAATTTGATCTCCATTAGTGTCGAACGGAATTATACATACTCCATCTGTTTTGCAAGATAATTTTCTGTGATGTGCTTCTCCGTTAGTTACGGCTAGCATTTTGTACTTGCCATCGTTAAATAGCTCCTCTTGCGATAATTTATTTTTCATTTATTTCGGTTAATTTTATTTCAGGTTCTTTAGTAATTTCTTTTTTAACAGTAACTACTGGTTTAGGTTTAGTTTTTGGGTCAAGAACAGATGTTAATGATTCCTTTACTACATTTCTACTTAAAGATTTTTGTACATAATCAGAAAGCTGATCTAAAAACTTAGCTTTGTCTTCTGCATTGTTATACATCATTTTTAATAATTTTTTATCTGGAAGTTTTATTCTAATCTTAATAGATAAATCAGTTTCATCTGAATTAAACATTTCAAATGGATTAGAGGGTGAAGCGATAGTTGCGTGTACCCTAGGTGAATTTGCTACAGGATCAGTATTTACTTTAGAAGAAGGAGCAGGAGGAGTATGTTGAAGAGGCTTTGCTCCTGGAGGCGGTTCTAACGTGCCTGATACCGGCACCGGTCTTTGTAAAGATTGAACTTCTTCTTTGGTCATAGCTGAGGTTTCTCCATGAATCATCATTAAATCACTATTTAACTTATCTGCTATAATGGAAGACCCATCATCAAATATTGCGAAAAGACTATTGCCTTGCGGTTTAATATCTCTACATGTTACTACTTTACCTATTAATTCAGGGCGTTGAGTTTTAATCCATTGAAACTTTTGTCCAGTAAAGTTCTGTTTGTAACTAATTAATTTTTCTTCTGAAACCATATCTTTTTTATTATTTTTTCCGGTAATCTTGTCCCATAAACGTGAGAGCTTATTATCCATATATTAATTGTATTTTAAATCGCTAATCTCTGCTTGTGCTTCAATTCTTGCATTATATAGTCTTTCTAATATAACTCTAGTCACTGAATCGAATTTACTACTGAATAATGTATTATTTTTAGTTATAATTTCAGTTCCGTCTTCCTTGATCATTCCTTTTTTTCCTAAGTATGAATCTGGGCTAGTATTGTATTGCATCGCTATATTTGGGTACATAGATTTAAAATCATAGCATGATATGTATTTATAATACCCAGGAATCGGTGGCATTACCCAAGCTCCAGCGTATTTAGTATCTTCTACCTCATCGCTTGAATAAGGTTTCTTCATCATATGTTTATTATTTTTTAATAATTCTCTACTCATTAATACTTCTGTAATATGTACTGGACTAAATATTTTATTTAGTTCTATTTGAGCAACATTAGCGAATGCAAATGCTACTTCAAGTAATCCTAGCTTGTCCTCAATTAATTTAACAAGTAAGTTATCAAGAACGTTATACATTACGAACATATAAACATCTTGCTGAAACTCTAGCATGTTTTTATATGGATGCTTTAATTTAGTTGTATTTAATGTCCTATGAGCAATATAATCAAGAGTAAAATTTTCTACTACTTTATATGGTTTATACCCAGGATCTTGCATAAATGCCATATAATCAATGATTCCTAAATGAGTAGGCTGCTTATATCTTTTACTAAAAGTTTTACGTGATGGTAGTTTATCTAAAGGATCTATTCCAATTTTCTTAGATCTAACCATTAAATATTGCCAATCGAAATCAATAAAATTCCATCCGGTAATAAGTGCTTGCTTAGGAACTATTTGATGAAAATAAAACTCCATTAATTCTTTTTCAGAATTAAAGTGCTTATATTTTATTTTAAAATCAATATTAAAAAGCTTTTTGTCAGATTCCTTTAATGGCTCGATATCTGTAAAGTATTTACATACTTCTTTTTCCATCTTAGATATTTCTTCTTGTGATAATCCATTAGGATGTTTTTCGCTATCCATAATAGATAATACATAGCTGACTCCTTCTTCATTACAAAAAGAAATCATTCCGACAGGCATTGCTGCTTTTTCTGGATATGGAAAAGTAGTATCAGTTAGCTTAATTTCAATATCAGTATAACTTATTTTAGGATAGTTTTCAAAGTTATAAATAGTTTGAATTTCGACAGGGGTAAGCTTTTCAAGAATCAATTCTTCAATTCTAGTTCTGCTTAGCCATTGAGCTTTTGATTTTGTTTTCTTTAAAAACTTACCATCCCAGTTTTTTTCAATAGAAGGCTTGTCTCCTTCTTCCCAATTAAATACCTCATGCGGTGCTAATCTTTTATTCATATAAGCAATATTACCGTTAACATCGTAATACGAAATCATTAAGCTATCTTCCTTTGCTTCTACTCCTATAATCATATATTGGAATTTTAAACTATTTAAACTTAGGTATAAACATTTCGTTAATATGTGAACATTTTGCACACGCTATAACTTGAACTGGACTTATTTGATCTTTTTCACTACCAGTCATAAACTTTGATATTTTCTTGATCATTATTTTTTCTTCGAATACTAAAGATCCGCATTTTTCACATGTTAAATCTTCTGCATCTGACATATTTATCTTTGGTGCCTGTGGACCTCCAGGCAATTGTCCTTCATCCATTCCATCTAATATACTCATAATTATAAATTATTTTATTAATATCCTCTTTTTTGACGATCTCTATTTTCTTTATTCTTACTCATGAACATATTAAACATTTCAGAAGAAGTCATTCCGATTGAGATTGCATAATTCATAAAAAAGTGTAACATATCTACTATTTCAAATTTACATTCTATTTGGTCGCTTTTACTTAAATCACCAAATTTTAAAGTATCATACTTAGTAAAATCTTTCTTCCAGTATTTCCATACTGCGTTTCCACTACCGTCTTTTATTCCTCCAAGTGCATCGGTTGCCTCGTGGATCTCATCGACTAGTGAATGAGTGTTAACATGCCAGAAATTCATAACCTCTCTAAGATTCATATTTTCAAAGTTAAAATCATAAGTACTCTCTTGAGTATCTTTTTGAAGATTCATAATATCACCGAGAGTATCTGTACTTTTAGAGTATAAATCATCTATTTTTAAATCTGCACATTCATTATCTGTGTTAGCCATATCTCTTTATTTTAAATATTATACTATAAAATTGGAGTAAGGTTCATCATTATTATAAGTTTTTTTTGTTTATTATATAGCTAGTGGAATAAATAATAAAAAATATCTTTAATAGAATGGCTGAACAAAGAATTAATCTAAATAGTTATAAGGCCAGTGGTGTATATACCATTGAGATCGATGAAAGCGAAAATGTATCTCTTCCTATAACTTCAGGGAGACTTATAATTGGTTCAAGTAGAATTGGACCCTTTAATACAGTCGTATTAATAAATGACCTAAGAACGTTAAAAGCAGTATATGGTGAAATAGACTCTAAGTTAGAAAAAAAAGGTGGATATTTCCATAGATCAATAGAAACAGCTTTAAGAGAAGGACCTGTTTTTGCATTGAATGTATTACCTATAGATGATGCAGCAGGTAGCGGAAACCTAGATCAGGTGTATTTTACTACATTTAACACAGAATCCTCTTCAGGTGATAATGGAGCTGCTATTCAGAATCGTATAGTTGATTTCTTTAACAAAAGAAGATTATGGTTTGCTAGTGATGAATTCTTAAATAAAACTAAAAACACGGTACTATCCGGAGCAGCTGCAAACAAAATATTATCTTTTGTAAACACAGGTAAATCAAACTCTACAGTATGGACTCGAAGAGCAGCTACTACTGGATTTGATATTACTGCTAGTGAATGGTATAATACTATAGGAGGAGGAAAATCAATTGATTTTCCTAACTTTGTACATAAGGATGATTTCATATCTGATTACATGATTGAAGCAATGATAGTAAAAGGAGATTGGACAAATCATTTAAGATTAGCTAAAGATCCTATATACGGACAGTTTTTCGATGAAACGGGGTTAATTGAAAGCAAATCAGCAGATTTCTTTGCATTAAGAGAAATTAAAGTGATTAATAGAACTATTGGATGCTTAATTCCAAACTTTGTCGATCAAAGTGGAAACTCACTATCTATTGACTTATTAATTAACAGGTTATTTCCAACTACAGGAATATTAGCAGCGCTAGATGTAGATAAATTAGATGATATTGATCTTGAAGAAGATAATTTTGTTGATACATCAATAGCTACTCATAGAGTAGATTTAGTTGGTCATGGTTTTGACGATTTAGGAGAGACAATTGATAATGGCGGAGTTGATACCGATGGTGCAACGGTAGTAGCGGCTAGTAAATTAATCGAAACATTAAGTTACAGCAGACCTGCAGATAAAGAATTAGTTTATAAAATAGAGGCTGCGAATGATATTGCAGAATCTGCTTTTGTTGATCCAGATGTTGCTAAAGACAAGATTTATCTAATAGATCCTACCAGTGGTGAAGATTATATTATTGCAACTGAAAACAGTAAATTATACGATGCATTTAAGAAAGGATTTATTAAAACTGGAGATACTATAATTGATGCATCTAACAGCTATTATATAAGAATAGAAGATAATTTAAGCATAGTTTCTGCTTCAGTAACAATACCGTATATTAAGATATTAGTTTATACAGATAATCAATTATCTACTGGAATCAATGTAAATACTTACACTGACGGTACTGATAAGTATTTTAAAATAATAACCTTAACTGGTGAAAACTTTAAAAATGAATTTGATTTAACAGATACTTCTTATTTCGAAACAGTAGCGGTAACTCAACCAAACATTCTTACTGTAACTATGGATGATACAAACACTGCTCAAAAAGCAATCATTGATGATTTCATTAAAGTTAACAGTTTAATTAAAGCCAGCACGGATGGAACAGTTAGAGATAGGTATTTAAGAATTATTTCAGTAGTTTTTTCAATCCCTGCAGTAGGAAAATCACAGTACGTAATTACAACGATGGCACCACTAGACAGTACGGTAATTGGAATAGATATTACAGGGAACAAACTTAATGTTATAAAAGGAATTGCAAACTTCTCTACTAGTATTAAAGGACAATACTTAAAAGGATTTAAAGTAAGAGATGGTTTATTACCTAACTCTACTGCAACTAGACAGAGTGATATATTAAAATATTTATTTGATTATACTTCTATTCCTCAAGCATTAGCTGGAAAAGAATTAATAGATTTTAGATACGTAGTAGATACATATGAAGGAGAAATTTCATCTAGTTCTAAATATTACCTTTCTAAGATTGCAGCTTTGCATGGACAGTCGATGGCTATTTTAAATTCTCCATCTATTGAGCAATTTGAAAAATCAGTAAATCCTAGTTTTATTAACCAGACAAACAAATTGGTATCTGCAGAATTAATCTCTAAGGGCGGTGATTTAAGCTTAAATCCTGAGTTTACGTTTAAATTTGCTGAAGAAGATATTAATGGAATTCCATTATCTTCTTATTCGTTCTTTAACTTCCCTAACTTGATTATCAGGAATGGAAACAGAAACATGTCAGTTCCACCAGCAGCGTATATATCTAACTTATATGTTAAGAAATTTAAAAATGGTACGCCGTTCTTAATCGTAGCAGGTGGAAAAAGAGGAGTTATTAATTCACCAGAATTAAATGGAGTAGAATATGAATTAACAGACGAAGACAGAGCCTTTTTAGAACCTATTGGACATAATTTAATTATTAGAAGAAGAGGTTTTGGTACATTACTATTCTCGAATAATACTGCTTATCAAAGAATTAATTCTGCATTAAACAATGCTCATGTAAGAGATAACCTTTCAACAATTGAAAGAGATATTGCGAGAATCTTATTTAACTTCTTGTTTGATTTTAACGATGAAATCACTAGATTAAGAGTTAAAAGTATAGTTTCAAACTATTTAGATTCAGTAGTTAATGCATCAGGATTAAGTAGCTATTCAGTAGTGTTTGATTCGTCTAATAATACTACGGAAGTTATTTCTGCAAATACGGCAATAATTGATATACTTGTTGATTTCCCTAGAGGAATTCATAAGTTTATCAACAGAATTACAATTACAAGAGTTGGAGGACAATTAAGTTCAGAATCTACTGGGTTTACTCCAAGCTTTTAATTAATTCTAAAGATTATAGAATAAAAAAGGGGACATATGTCCCCTTTTTACAATTTACTAGTTTCCAAAGATATTCTATTTAATTAAGCTTTTTATTTCATTGTGTAGCTTATCACATCTTGAATCTATAAGGGATTCAGCCTTTTGAATCGTGTTGTAAATCTCCGATTCTTTTTGATTTATTGATTCGATCATATTTCTCATACTGTTATGTATGTCGTTTAATTGATCGGTAAGGTTTCTAATATCAACCTTTTTTTTCAACTTGATAAACATAACCACGATAGCTGTAACTAACGCAACTACACCTAGAGTTGATAAAACTGAAATTATAATTATTGTTTCCATATATAATTGATTTTTTTACGGAAACTAGTAAGCTGTTTATTTATAATACTGATTCCAAAAGAAAACTAAATTTACAATGTATTTGTGGAGAAGACTCTGCAGTTCCTTCAATTCCTACAAGTTCTATTGAGTCATAATCAATAAAAAAATCAACTCCCTTGGTTATAGTTAAAGAGGAATCACTAAAGTTTTTATTATAATCTAAAACTTTAGGTATACTAGCAGGAATAATTGCAGCATGTCCACATATAACAGTATATACGTCAGACTGGAGTGATTCTAGATCGCTTTTTTGGATAATTTTATCTTTTGAGTGAATAAAATTAGTAACTCTGTTAAAAAAATAATTATCTAGTTCAGCGATTAAATTCTTTTCTGTTTTTTCATCTATATTAATATCATTAACATTCTGTTGTATATCTGATGTGACTGAAATAGAAATAAAATGTTCTTCTAAATTTTTAGAAGAATCTGATTTTATTTGAATTAACTTTTTAAGTTCACTTGATTCTAACACTTCGTTAAAAATGTTCTTTAGTAAAGAAGGTTCAATTTTTTTCATAAGATACATTAGTTTATTCATATTCTTCTAAATCGATATCGTTAATATCGTCTAAAACAGCTATAATTTCATTAGATAATACAACGTGGCATTTAGATCCTTTGAAAGTTAGCTCTGTTCCAGCGAATCTATTACATAATACGATGTCTCCTACTTTTACTAGCATAGGTTGATGAGGAGTTCCTTCTCCTACTGCGATGACAGTTCCTATATTTGGACGCTTAACTGCTTTTTCTGGAAGCATTATTCCTGATTCCAAAGTAGTTTCTTTTTCTCTTGGCTTAATTAAAACTCTTTCGTATAATGGTCTCATATTATATGTGTGTTATTTTTTAATATATCTAAATTTTTCTGATTAAACTTAGTGATATTTCTTGAGTTAAAATCAGATTCTATTTCTTGTACTAGCTTTTTAGGGAAAAGTTTAGTATTTAATCTTATTAATTTTGTGTTTAATTTCATATGAGTGACAATATCATTTTTCATATCGACATCAGTGTCTTTTAATTTATGTAAAGTTGATATTGATTCTAATAAAAATTCTACGAAATCTTTATCCCAATCTGTAATTAAGTCTATTGATTTGTCTCCATATGATTCTTTAATAGATGCTATAAGTTTTCCAGTTTTAATAGGAGTCATTTTAGTCATTTTAGAAATATTATCTTTTGGATCTCCTCTAAATATCTTAGTAAATAGCTCGGTTACAGGATCTACTATGTTTTCAGTATGTGAGCGGCCTACTAAGGTCTCTATTACGGACTCTAATTCACCGCCGGTTAGTTCATCATTGTCCATAGAAAAGAAGTCATCTAGTTCATCCGTAGACTCACTAACGATCTCAATAAATTTCTCTGCTCTATATATTCTTTTACTTGGAGTTCTTTGCTTTGGGAACATAAATAACCTATTGTTATTAGCTGAATGAGTAAGCTGCCTCATGTCTCCATCTACAGTATAAATTAAACAATTACATTTAAGTTTCTCAACTAGGAATGTAATCATGTCATCTCCTTCTGTTCCTGGAATTCTATAATAATTAATCCCAGTCCTTTTAATAAGGACTGGGATAATTACATCGTGAAAATAATCAAAAAACAAATGAATCGCTTCATCTTTTGTTCTATTACCCTTGTATGTATAATCATCAGGTGCGAGACTAGAAGAGAATGGCTGTTCTTCAAAGAATTGATTAATATAATCTTTTCTCCAACTTCTAGTATCAAATACCATATGGACATTATCTATTCGGTTACTTATTGGCCATAACATTGAGTTAAGATAAGTAATACAAAAATCTCTAAATTGGATCCTGACTGGATCTTTCAATATAAATTTTCCTTCGTTAAATAAATCCTCAACATAATAAGTATTTCCTAGAGAACGGTCTTTAAAAACCATTGATTTAGAAACTCCTATCGCAACATGTAAGAAAGCATTTCCGTCTATAATAAAGTCCATTTAGATTATCTTAAGCAGGTGTAACGGCTTCATCAGTTACTACTTCATTTTCAGATGTAGTTTCTTCAGGTGGCTTAGATTGATTTTTAATTGTCTTAATAGCCTTTATAACTAATTCAGCTTCATCTAAAGAATATGCTCCTTTAGTTTGAGCAAACGTACATCCAGATACTAATACAAATAAAGCTTGATTTACATCTAAGTTGTCTAAAAACTTATTGTAGTCGTCTAGATTTTGGTACGATACACTTCCTAGTAATACGTTAGTTGGAACTTCTTGTTTAGTAGAATCAACAGAAGCTGCTTCTGTTTGATTTGTAGCTTCTACTGGAGCTTCTGTTTGGTTTTCTGTTTCGTTCATTTCTAATTGTTATTTTATTTTTATAAATCTCCAAATAATGCATCATACTCATCAGTTTGAGCTGGAGTTGCGGTTGTTTCTACTAGTGGAGCAGCTGGAGTAGACTTAAATTCTAATCCATTATCAATTGATGCTGCTTGACTAGGTGATGAAGTAGCGTGTGAAGATATTGATTCTTTACTGTTAAGCTTTTCTTCAATTATTCCTTTAGTAACCGTATCCTTAGTTCTATCTAAGATCATTTTAATTACTGCTTTGTTTCCAATACATGAAATGATTGCATCTGCAACTTTATCATGAGTCTCTTGAGTCCATTCTTTATGGAAATATTCATCTAACTTAGGAGTATTCTTTTTTAAGAATTCAGTTACTAACTTAATTGAATCTGCAGAGTTTTCTACGATAACATTTTGTTCTCCAATTTTAAACATGAATGGAGTAACTTCATCCATAAATTTACATTTGGACCAGTCTCTAAATGTTTTAGTTTTCTTTCCTACTACGCAAAGAAAATCTTTTCCTTGAAGTAAGTGAAATGGGTTTACTGAAGCAACATCAGCAATTAATTCATTTGCTTCTGGATGTATTTGATCTTCAATAAGATTATTTAGCATTGCTGCATATTTTATAATCTTAACTTGGCCTTCTAATTCTGGTCTCTGTGGATCCTTTTTGATATATACAGGAGAGTAGTTATTATGCCATCTTCCAAATGATTCATCTAATTGCTTATGCAAATCAGGTTCTTCATCTTTAAGGCTTTTAATAACCGTTTGAATGTCCCATAAAATAGAAGGCTTACCTACGTTTGAAGGGCAATCTACATATAATGCTTCTTTAGTTAAGCTATTGTAGAATTTACCAGCATACTTTGTAAGCTTGCTAAGTTTTTTATCGAAAATATACGGTAGGTATCTATATACCGATTGATATTTTCCGTTAAACGCATTAGGATCAGGATTATAAATATTCGTGTCCGTAGTACGTGCTGTCGATGTGCTTTTCTTTGCGAATGCATCATCTGATAAATCAAAAAAGTCTGTCATAATCGTAATTATTTTTTATATGTAAAGTAATTATACTATTAAAATAGATAGTTCTATATTCATTAATAAAAATAGACAATAATTACTGTCTATTTTTATTTTAGAGATTCTCTTAACACTTTAGCTCCTCCTTCAACTGAAGACATATGAGTCCTGTTAGTTGGGTGATGAATAGCTTTTCTGATAAGTTGTAATTCTCTTCTTAGTCTTCCAGCTGCAGATTTAACTCCTTTTTCGTAGAATTTTTCTACGTCGCCACTTTGTTCGATTTTTTCAATAATTGAATCAATCTCTCCGAATACTGAAGTCTTTGCTTCTTCAACGGATGCTTTAAATTTTTCGAATTCGTTCATAATTATAGTATATTAATTTACTATATTATACAGTGAGTAAAATAAAAAGTTTTAAATTGAATCAATAATTTGTGAAGTAAATGAGTCCTCGCTAAATATTACATCAGGATATTTCTCTAATGCACACTTAATCCATATCTCTAAAATTTCATCTACTTCTTGAGGAGTTATTTTACCATGTTTAATAAATGGATTTAGATACGATCTGAATATATCGTCTATATTTGAATCTTCTTTTTTAGATCTAACATACATACCACCAACCATAGCTTCAACTTCTTCTGGAAGTTTAAAGTATTCGATTGGATCATTAACTTTGTCTCTGTCTTTCGTCGGGTCAGTATGTCCTGGCTCTTTATTCCATCCTATTTGTTTAGCATGTAATAATTCATGAGTAACTAAATCTATTAATCTATACTCTAATTCTTTATATATTAATTCTTTATAACTTGAATTGATTAGTATATGAAAAGTAATTTCTGGAATTAAAGTATCTGGGCTCATATATGTTTCAGCATCTATTGAGTATCCATTTTTATCAAAGTTAAGTATTTCCCAACTTAAATTTACAAAATGTGAATCTTTACTAAAATTAGCTTTAGATTCTTCTTTAACTTTTATAATTGCATCAAAAGAGGTTTCAGAGTTGTATTCTAATTTATTAAGAGTTTGATATTCTCCATTAATAAGATTAGCGTTCTTAATTAGATTAATAATATCATTAGCACAAAGAAGAGCTTCAGAGTGATCAGATATTTTTTCGTTAAGTTGTGTATATGATTTTATAAATTTCATTTGTTTATAGTGATAAAAGTAACGTCTACCATTTCGGTAGTTGGAACTTTAGTCTTTCTAGCAAAATAAACTTCAGTGCTATCTACTTGTTTACCTATAATATCAGATTCAACCGCGGTCTTAAAACGTTTAATATACGGTTGATCCGCAGATTGTACTTTGTTTTTCTTTCCTGAAAAATAATTGTATAGAGTCTGTCTTTTAACTATAGCAGCTCCACTAGTAAGAGCCTTTCCATCTAAATTAGTAATATTTTTAGCTAACCATTTCTTAAGTGCAAGTTCTTTTATTTCATATGTATCAAATATTGAACTAGTACTTCCGTCTGGGTATTTTTTATCTCCTACTTGTCCTTTTTTAAGAAATGAAAATCTAAACGTTGATTCTTCAGGTTCAGGCAGAGGCATTCCATTTTCATCTACTTCTTGTTCGTTTAAGAAATTAGAGTACGGTTGTACAAATTTTAAAGATTTAATAGGATTAGCCATTATATATTCACTTTTTATTATTTATTAGAAAGAGGAGCTAATATAATTAACTCCTCTCAATGAAACGATCTATATACAGATCTTACAATGCGTTAATAAGTAGAGTTAGCCATCACATGATAGACAATCTTCCATAGCTTTAGCTGCTATATCTCCTCTTAGTACTGAATCTGTTCTCATGTAATACAGCGTCTTTATTCCCTGTTTCCATGCTTCTATATGAACTTGATTAATCCATTTAGGTGTAGCTTCATTAGGAAAAGATAGGTTTAATGAAACAGACTGATCAACATACGGTTGTCTTATTCCGGCCTGTTTAATAAGATCTAATTGATTTATTTCTCTAAACGTTTTAAATACATCTTTAAATGCATTCCATTCGTCTGGAAAACCGTTAAAATCTTTAAGTTTCATTAGTTCACCTTTATGGAATCCCCAATCTTCTAGAAATTTTATATCTTGAATAGATCCTTCATCTTCTAATATTTTGTTCCATACTTTCTTGTTGTCATGTCCCATTTTAACTAACATTTCTTCTAGTACCGGATTCTTTCTAATGAAAGTACCTTTAGCGGTTTGCTCAGTAAATACATTACCAGGAATAGGTTCTATTCCTGCGCTTACGTTTCCACCTAATTTAGAGTTAGATACTGTCGGGGCAACTGCTACTCTATGTGAATTTCTAAATCCAGTTCCTACGCACCATAACGGTTCTCCGTATTCTTCGGCTAGCCATCCACTTGCTCTATCGGATTCAATTTTTATTTTAGAAAATATCTCTCTTGTTTTATATTGAGCTGGCATTCCTTCGAATGGTATACCATTCTTTTGTAAGTAAGTATGCCATCCAAGAACTCCAAGTCCTAATGCTCTACCTTTTTCTGCGGAACGAACAGAGTTTTCAAATCCTCTCATTCCTTTTGCTTTTTGTATAAATTCTTCTAACACTCCGTCTAGGAATATAGTTGCATCGTAAATAAGATCAGTGTCTTTCCATTCTTCGTATCTAGCTACATTTAACGAGCTTAAGCAGCATACAAAAGAGTGGTTTTCATCAGTATGTAATACTATTTCAGAGCAGATATTAGTCATGTATACCTTTAGGCCATTTTGTTTATATGCTTCAGGATTATTTTTGTTTACATTTCCTTTAAACATAATATATGGTTCTCCAGTAGATTTTCTTTTTCTAATTAATGCAGTCCATCTCTTTTTAGCGTCAGGATCTCCATCAGATAATCTTCTCATGAATTTATCAGATACTATTACACATTGATGCATATTTAAGCATTGGCGATTAATATCTCCTTTAGGTTCTCTGATTTCTAACCAATCAAAGAAATCTCCATGTTCAATACTTAGATTAGTACTTGATGCTCCACGTCTAACTGCTCCTTGATTAGTGGCTAATATTGTTGAATCGTTTATCTTAATAAAAGGAACAACTCCATCACTAGTGCCATTATCAGTAATAACTGCACCTGCTTGCCTAATTTGATTATGACCTATTCCAACTCCTCCGCCGTATTTTGCAAGAAGCATTAATTCTAAATTTTTCTGTCCTATATCTTGAATTGAATCTGCAACATCAATTCCAAAACAAGATATTGGTAAACCTCGTTCGGTTCCAGTGTTAGATAGAACAGGGCTTGCTAAACATAGCCATCCTTTATATATGTAATCAAAAAACTTACTTGCTAACTCGGGTTTTTTTAATCTTCGAGCAACAGTGGTAGCTACTCTCCAATAAGCATCTTTAGGTTTTTCACCTTCCATTAAGTATCCTCTAGATATTGTTCTTAAATAAGTTTCAGTGTGTCCCCATACCGGGTAATCAACTCCTTTTTCCCAATTTAATTCTGCAGCGATGATGTCTGCCGCTGTTTTTATTTCTTCGCTCATTATTTACAAATTTTATTTTATCGTGTATGGACCAACATATGGTTTTTTAATTGTTGAATTTACTGTACTATCGTCTTTAATTTTAGCATTAAATAAACTATCACTTGATTGATTTATTCCGTTAATAGGAACAAGATTTTCAGGTTTTTCACATGTTACTATGAAAGGATTCGGGTCATTAGGAAAAGTAGAAGGCACTGGACTAACCGTAGTTATGTTTGGAATACGATCACTATTTACACTATTTAATTTTTTTCTAATTGTGTGTAATTGTTTTTTTGAAGGCACTCCTTCTAAGGCATCCATAAATCCTTTAAGCCATGATGTAAATTCAATTGCGTTCATATTATTGATTTAGTTTGTTTTAAAATATATCGTCCCAATCTTCATTCTCTCCAGCTTTAGAATAATCTGTGCTTCTAATTGCAAAGAAATCAGTGTGAGTTTTTCCTCCAGTCAAGTGGTAAAACCAGTCTAAATTGGATGCTTTTTCCTCATCGTATTTAAAATTAAAGACTCCTTCGTATCCAAGCTCTAATATTTTTTCGTTAGCTCTCTTTTTAATAAATTCCTTTAGGTCTTCAGCTTTTAAGTTATCTAGATCTCCCATTTCAAACATCTTGTCGATAAAGTTTAATTCTAATTCTACTATTAACTGTGCCGCTTCTATTATATCCGCTTCTACATCTCTATGTAATTCAGGATATTCGGCACACATTTGTCTAAATAAATGAACTCCCATTTTAGAATGCAGAGATTCGTCTCTAACTGACCATTTCATTTGCTGGCCTACTCCTTTTAGGAGGTTTCTCATTTGAAATGAGTATAGAACAGCGAAAGATGAATATAGAGAAACTCCTTCAGCAAAGGCAGAGAATACAGCTAGAGATCTTGCTACTTCTTTCCTAGCTTCACTAGATGTTGCTAGTTGCTTATGCGTATAATCAGAAGAAGTCTCTGTTAGTAATTCAAACTTAGCTGCAGTTGCAGGTTCATGTAAAAAAGCTTTAAAATCGTCTAATCCTAATGTTTCATTTAAATATGAATATGCAGTAGCATGAATAGTTTCTTGAGATCCGAATACCATTGCCATTTGTTTAATCTCATGTTTAGGGAACCATTTTAATACCATTCCAGTCCAATAGTCACTTACTGCACACTCGGTTTGAGCAAATCCTAATAGGATGTTTCCAACTAAGTTTTTTTCAGATTTGTTTAAATTTTCATTCCAGTCTTTAACATCTCCTTGCATAGATATTTCAGTGTGTAACCAAAAAGCTTGCATTTGCTTCATCCATCCTTCATCGTTATATATAGGATATTCAAAAGGTTTGTATTCAATTCTGTTTTCAAATATTTTTGCCATAGTGCTTGTTTTTTTTTAATTTCGTACGATTAGAGTCTAGAATGCCGCTCTAAAATAGAGCGGCATTCTAAAAATTAATAGATCAAAATATGTGTTGGTGTTAAGTTCATTTGATTTATTTATCAACACCTTTGTATGATTCTATTATGAATATTACACTGTAAATTCAAATTTAAGTCTCTGGTTAATAGGGTCTACTTTTGATATTAAAACTTTAGGAAATAATTCAAGATTTTTTTCCAAGTCTCTTTTTTTCAATGCTATTTCATGATAATTTCCATCAATATTAAGAGTCATTGAACTATTGTCGTAGTTAATTACATAGTCTACTTTTGTTCCTTCAATCTTATCTTTAAATTCAGTCCATTGCTTTTTTACTGGGTCAATCGACTCTTCGTTTAGAGTTAATACTACTCTATATTCTTTTCCTTTATTAGTAACATTTTTTATAAAAAAGTTAATTGGATCTCCGGCTCTAAGATTTTTTTTAGCTTCATCATAGTTTTCAAATTCTGAAGAATGTATTAATCCAGTAAAATAGTCATCAAATTCTACAAATACTCCAAAATCGTAAGGTTTTGTAGTTAACATTCCAGCTTTTTCAGGACCAAACTTTAATTCTGATACCATAAGAGGCATTGATTTCTTGATGTATTTTTTATAAGATAGTATAAATAAATCATTAGATTTATCATAATTATCAACCATTACATTCATTGTTCTATTTAATAATTTAGAAAAATCTCTAATTACATTAGCTCCAGCGTGTGATCCCGGTATAAAGCAGTCGACTGTGTCTTTATAGGTGGCAACATACCCTCCTTTTATTAATTTAGTAATTTTTATTTCAAACCATTTATTATTGTCGAAGTTTTCAAATAATTCCTGTTTGTAATTAATATGTAAACATTTCTTTTCAGAACAGGTATATCCTCCATGTGCATCTGCTTTTAAAACTATAACATTAAACACTGTTTCACCTCCTTTAGTTAAATCATCTATTGATCTAGAAAATTCCTTGAATGGAATCATTATTTCTACTTTAGAATTGACCTCTTGAGCAAGTATTAATTGATCATTAAATGATATCCTCGTTGCTTTAACACTGTATAATTGTCCAACTTCTAAATCTTTAGATGATCCTATAGGTACCCCGGATTTGCTAGCGTATGCGTTCATAGAATCGTATAGTTCTTGCGCATATGATTCGCTACATAGTATTTTTACTTTGTTTGAGATACGGTCTTCTTCTGTTAGTTGAATAGAGCTGTTGTATTTTTCTGTTTTTAAGAAAACAGGCATTTTTGCTTCGTTTATATCTTTCATTATTAGTATTTTATATTAGATTGTACAGTTATAAAAGAATAAAGTTTTTAGTTATTTACAAAAATGCTCGATAAAAACCAATATTGTCAGCAGCATTAGTTATAAACTCATCTATGAATGCTAATAATAAGATATTTTTAGCAGTAAGTCTTTCCCATGGTGGGATATCGTCTTGATTTAAAATAGGATGTATTAAGCGTATTCCTTCAATTTGATTTGCTACTCCAGCAGCTGCTACTATTGGGTATACAATAGGAGAGGATACTATAGGTTTTAGCACTGGTTTAATTAATTTGAGTGCAGATTTTAATGCAACGTCATCGATACGAAATTGCATACTAGAATTAGATTTTTTCATTTTAAGCAATCCCTTAGCTATAAACGCGGTTTTGATTACAGTGCCATAAGGAACAGTCGAAAATACTGCTTTTTCTAGTATATTTAGATCAATTCCTTTAGCTGATTTCGCAACGGATACCAGTTTATAGAATGGTTTTATTGTATCTTCTACTGATTGCATATTGTCATTAATAGTAGATTTTAGGTAAGATTTTAAATCATTAGAACTAATATAATTAAAATCAGTATTTATGTTTTGAGATAGAACAGTGTCTATATTTGAACTTATTGATTTTTTTAATATATTTTTAAGTGGAGCTTTTACCACGTTTAAATCTATATTAATTTGTTTAGGCATTGATAATGCTTTCATTGCGGATGGAAAAGAAGCCTGAGGCATAGACATGGATCCTAATAGTCCTCCAAACATAGATGCAACTGAGGTTAAATTAATAGGAGGCTGAGGAAAACTTAATCCTTCTGGGATAACGTTCATAACTATAGATAGCATTCCTAACCTAATATCTCTACTAGATACATTAAGCTTTCCTCCAAATAGAGATTTGAAATCATTAGATGAATATTCTTGTATTTTATCCTTAACTATTTTAGATCCTGCTTTAAGAGCCTGTTTAATCAAAGGATTTAGAGGAGGAGAAAAACTAAAACCTATTCCGCTGCTCTTGCAGCAAGATGCGAATGGGTCAAATGAAATAGATATATTTGCAACCTTGCTTATTAAAGCTGGAGTTATAGCAAGACCTTGTCTTACTAAATCTGAATCTAATTTTCTAGATAATTCTTTTTCTAATTCTTTAATTTTATTTAGATTTTTAGATTTTTTAGCTTTATTTATACTTGCCGATACATCTTTAGATTTTAATGGTGAAGAATGGTTGTCTAGTTTTCCTATAGATTTATCTGCTACTTTATCTATCATGTTAGACATAGCTTTTCTAAGATCATCTAGGTCGTCGTTAACATTCAAAGTAACATTACCTATTACTTCTTCTATTTCACTTTTATATTTAGCAATAGCTAGTTTAAAATTACTAGCTACGTTTGATTTTTCTTTAGAAGCGAGTTCATCTAATTTATCAGATGACGATGTTTTAATACTAATATCCAATGAATCATTCCCAGTAAGTTTTGGATTAATTTTTCCTTTTTCTTTTGGAATAGTTAATTTAGGCATATCTAATCTATCAAAATAAGCAAGTAAATCTTTAGAGATAGCTTCCTTTTTTTCGTTGATATTTAGACCATCAACCTTCATTTTTTTTCTAAGTTCTTTTTGTAATTCAGTGTTTCCTTCTTCTACTGCTTTAATGTATTCAGTACGTAATTCACTTTTTCTGTTTTCTATTTTTTCTTTTAGTTTATTTACACTATTTAATACAGGTTTACCTATATCATCCATTCGTTTAAATATTGATTTTTTAGTTTCTTTAATAGTGTCTTCTATATTTTCTTTCTTATCTACAATTTCTTGAGCTTTTTCAGCATCAGATTTTTCTCTATCAGTAGCGGATGATTTAATGTCAGAAATTCTTTTTTCTATTTTTTCTATTTCACTTTCACTGGCTCCGTCTTTTTTACTTTCTAATATATCAATTTCACTTTTTTCTTTTTTGTTTAATAATTTATCTATTGATTTGAAAGGCCGTTTTGCTTTTTCTAGCTTAGCAAAAGTCTTAAGTGGAACATTAATTATAGATTTAATTGTATCGTCGTGGCGATCGTACCCGAATTTATCGCTAGATCCTTTTAACATTACTTTATGCTGCTTAAGTCCAGATGATGAGATAAAGAACATCACTGGTGATATAAACAAACCGTTAATGGTTAGGAATAACACAGTAACTCCACTAGGTCCTGAGAAAGTAATCAAAGGAATCCAAATAATAGGTAATGGAATTTTAATTTGAGCAGGAACAAATAATACTAACCCTACAGGCCAGTATCTTAATTCAGTAGGACCATTTGGTATCGGAAATAATCCCATTTTATTTACTATTTTAGAAAACTCTTTCCAATAACAAAGTTGAGTAAAGTCAGGCATTCCTCCGGTTGCTCCACCTATTGAATCGAAAAATGGATCTGAACCTAACGCATCATCTGCTTCACTACATAGATCTGAAGTAGATGAATCTGAAGTACTGTGACTTCTTTTATTTGGAGGTCTATCTATATCTTTAAAGCATTCAATATTTCTTTTCTTTAGATCGGCTTTTATTTTATCTGGAGTAGGTAATAATTCTTTAATTATATTTGAAATTCTAGAAATTTCACTATTTAAATGTCCGATAACTGACGCAAATTTTGAATTAGAATCTTGAATAGAATCTGTGATAGTTTTTAGATTGACATTCTCTTCAGGTAGATATAAATCAACTCTACCAATAGCTAAGATAGCGTCTACATCTAACCTAGCAAGCCTAGTAAGCGTTGCTTTCATTTTAGTAGTTCCGTTTTCTACTATTTTATCACGTATAAATTTTCTACGAGCAGTAAAATTTTCATCAAAGTTTTCGTAAAACGATTCCATCTTTTTAAGATCACTGATGTAATATTCTTTTTCTCCTTCTGTTTTAGTTATATGGTCAGATCCTTTTAATAATGGATCTAATAATGAAACACTATCAGTTAAGCCCCGATCAGTTAAAGAAAAGAAATTATTGATTGGATCTTCGAGTAAGCTATAATACTTTTTATATAAATCTCCGTTAGGTTTGTCTTTTCTATCAATATTTTTTATAATGTATCCGGGAGCTCCAGTGAAGAATATATTTTTTTCTAGCAACGGATTATTCTTAATAAGTACAGTCTGAGTTATGTCTTGAGATTTTCCAGTGTCTTTATTAATAACTTCTTTTTCAAATTTCATTACGTTTAGTTCTTGAAAATCTACTTCAAATTGAATTAAAGAAGAAGATAATATCTCAGAAAAAGAAGATCTATTTGAACTGTATTTTTTAACTTTTACGAATTCTGAATATTTTTTTAATTCATTGTTGATTTCACGTAAGTCTGAAGATGATATTATTCCTTTTGACGCTTTGTTTAAACTTGAAATTGATCCAAGCGCTCCTTTTGCATCCTCATTATTAAAACTAGAATATTTTGAAGTTTTACCTTTAATTATTTCCCTTTGACGTATATTGTCTAGTTTAATTTTTTTATTTTCTTCATTTAATTTTTGTATTTGAGAATTAAGTGCACTTACTTCAGAGGATGGAACAACTGCATTAGATATTCGTAACCTCTTAGTAGTTATATTTTTTTTGTTTGAGGCTATTAATGCATCGTTGTTTTTAATAGCTATTAAAATAGGTTTAAAATCTTTAAGAACTGCACCTGCTCTTTTAATCCTTTCAGTAAGATAATAATCTATACCTACAATGTTGTCCTTTAATTCATTCATTCTCTCTAAAAGAATTCTATACTGAGTAACTAGATCTAAATTTGCTTCTATTTCTTTGTTTAATTCAGATACGGTTTCTACGCATTTTAATACCTCTTCTGGAGATCTAGCATTTGTTTTATTTTTACTTTTTAAATCTTTAGATATTTTATCAAGATCTGTAACTGGAGAATCTAAAGGTAATGGAGATCCTAGGTCTTCACATGGAACATCTAAGCTATCAAATAATGGAGTAGTAGAATCTAATGGCTCGCATTTAGAATGTTCAAGAAATGTTTCTAATTCAGCCTCAGTGAACTTAGCCTCTACCTCTTCCAGAGTAAGATTTAGAATTGAAGCTATTTCATTAATAAGTATATCTAGTTTAGCCAACTTTATTTTTATTTATCTTGTTTAGATGGTCTATTGATTATTTCAATATATTCATCAGAAGTAATTTTTTTATCTAATAATTGTTCCAGTGCTTCACTTCGATCGGCTACTGATTTAAGATCGGAAACTAGAGAGGAAATTTCTTTTTTAATTATGTTACGATGTTTTTTAAGTCTTGGATCGATAGAATCTCTTATTTCTTTTATTTGTTCATTATCTCTATAGAAATATAAAGCCTCTTTAAAATCTATACTAAGTTCGTATTCGATGTCTAATGCTAGACGTTCGATTGTTTTAAATGCGTGATTATAATACCCTGCGCTCATAACAAATGATTATTTTATAAATCAAAAAGTCTCGTAGGGATACCTACGAGACTAATTGATGATAAGTAGTTTATCTTGATTATTTATTCAGAAACTTTATTATCAGATTCAATTTCCATAAGTACACATTCAGTAGTCATCATTAATCCACATATAGATGACGCGTTTTCAAGAGCGGTTCTAGTTACTTTAGCCGGATCAATAATTCCAGAATCTATCATATTTACATATGCGTCTTTCCTAGCATCATATCCGTTTTCAAATTCATTTCCTAGTTCTTTTGCTATAACTTCTGGAGTTTTTCCAGCGTTTAATATAATAGTATTAAATGGATATTTACAAGAGTCTAGTAAAACTTCAGCTCCTATTTTTTCTCCGTCTGATAAATCATCAATATTAACTAAGTCAGCAGCTCTATATAACGCTATTCCTCCTCCTGGTAAAATTCCTTCAGCCACTGCGGCTTTGGTAGCAGACATTGCATCGTCGACTCTATCTTTTTTCTCTTTAAGTTCGATATCAGTGTATGCTCCGACTCTGATTATAGCAACTCCTCCTTCTAATTTAGAAAGTCTTTCTTTAAGAATTAACTTAGTAGATTCATCGGGAGAACCTCCTATTTGAGTTTTAATTTCTTCAGCTCTATTTGATATTTCAATATTTTCTCCTTTACCATTTATAATAGTAGTAGATGATGCACTAATGATAGCTCTTTGAGCTGATCCAACTATAGATGGAATACTTTCAGGGTTTAGTTTTGCAATATCAAATCCTTCAGCTTCAGATAAATAGGTTGCTCCGATTACAGATGCGATATCTTTTAACTGATCAGATCTAAGTCTTCCATGTCCTGGGCTATTTATAGCTGCTACATCAATTACACCATTAGATTTATTCATAATAAGAGCCTGTAATGCATCTCCTTCTATATTGTTTGAAACTATAAGTAAAGGAAGCTTCTTTATGTTAGAGTGCTCAAGTAAGTGTATGAGCCCCTTAAGTCCTTTTATTTTACCATCGAATAAGAATATTATTGGATTTTCCAAATGAACTTCCATTTTAGAAAGATTGTTAATAAAATATGGAGATAAATATCCTCCGTGAAACTGCATTCCCTTAACTATCTCTAATGTTGTTTCATGGTTTAAACTGTCTTCAATAGTAATTACACCATCGAATCCAACTTCTCCCATTGCATTTGCGATGATAGATCCTATTATGTCATCACCATTTGCTGAGATAGTTGCTACTTGTTTTATTTGTTCAACTGAATCAACTGCGACTTTATTATCAACTAATACTTTTTTTATTTTTTCAATAGTTTTATCTATTCCTAGTTTGAGGTCCATTGGATCAAATCCAGCTTCAATCATTTTAATTCCTCTAGTTAATATAGCTTGAGCTAATACAGTAGCAGTAGTAGTTCCATCCCCAGCGTCTAGTGCGACATTTGAAGCAACTGCTTTTACCATTTGTGCTCCTAAGTTTTCTATTGGATCTTCTAAGAAAACTTCTCTTGCTACGCTAACACCATCTTTGGTGATTGCATATTGGTTTTGTCTTCCTAGTACTACATTTCTTCCCTTAGGACCTAAGGTTACTTTTACGGTGTTTGCTAATCTATCGACTCCCTCTTTAAGAGAGTTTCTTGATTTTGAGCTGAATGATATTTTTCTTGGGTTCATAGTTTATATTTTATTATAATGTATTATACAGTGAATTAGTTATTAGTTCTATAATCCAAAATTATTTTCTTTTAAAAATAATTTTATTCTATGTCTTAAGTCTAGTGTTTTGTACATTTCACATCCGTTTGGACCTAACCAAACTATGAATCCACCATTAGTCTCGAACCCTGCTTCTTCTAGCATTAATCTATATGTGCTAACTTGAATAGAATATCCATTTAAACTATTATCATATAAATCAGTGAATGGATATAGCATTTTCTGTCTTCTTCCATCTTTATGCTTATCGTGAGTAAATTTTTTATTAGTCTTCCAATCTCCAACATAAAACTCTTTATCATGTAAGCTAAATAAAATATCAAGAGTACCAGCAATTCCCCATTCTCTACTGAACATTCTAAATTCCTGTTCAACTGGTTTAAAATTTGAAAGCTTAGTTGCAATAGTATCTTTAAACATGTCGATTCGTTTGCATGCTTCATTTAATTCAGGTAAAGGTGGATTCTTGTCATCATAAAAATCTTCAATCCAATCGTGAACAGTGGATCCTAATGTAAGCCCTTTAACTTTGGCGATATCCCATTCAGCTAATACTTCTTCTTGAGTTTGTTGACGAGACTTTGCTACGTATTTTGATATTTGTTGAGCATCAAATGGTTTTTTAAACTGGCTTATAAAACCTGAAACTGATTCAAAAATTTGAATAGGCTTTTTAGTTTTTTCATTTAAATAAGTGTATGAATGTTGAACAGGATCGAATATAAAATTAGGATCCCTAAAATAATCTAGTTTTTCTAGCATATTAATATTATATAGATATAAGTAATAAAGGTTTATTTATGCTCAAACCCGTCTATTTCTGGAAGCTTAGATATTTTTAATAATACGTCAGCTAATGCTTTTACATCTCTTGAGCAGTATTCTGCAATTCTCATATGATCGCCAGTTTCCCAAAATACTTCACTAACTTCTTCTCCTCTGATATCACTCTTTGGAGTAGGTAATCCAAGAACAGATGTGATTAACTCTAAAGATGAAAATCCTTCTTGCCATGCTCCAAATGACCATATATCTCCAGTATCGATAAAGGATAATTCCCAAGGTTTAGTATCATAAATCATCAACGATTTAGGAAGTGATAATCCATTAATCAAAAATCTTTTTCCCATAACAGGTATATCAAATCTCTTTATGTTATGGCCACATAGACTCATCTTATTAAACTTGGTTAATACATTATTGATTCCTTTAAGTATTTCAACCTCGTCATCACCTGAATAGCTCTTAACTACCATATCGATAGGGGCATCTCCTCCTCCTATTACTCTACCAAAAGAAGCGCATACGATTCTATTGAATTCAGAAGTTAAAGCTGCTTTTTCATCGTATAGCTGCTCGTCTGTTTTATCCCTATTTTCTTCGAATTTACTTCTAAGATATAAGCATCTTTTAGACCATAATGATGCTAAATTTGGATTGTCTTGGTTTAATGTGTCAAGGTTTTTATGACCGGATGCTGTTTCTAAATCAAAAAATACTATGTTTTTAATTTGTTCTAATGTGTACATATTGTTAGTCTTGAAATTTTAAGTCAACGATTGTTTCTTGTTCTAATTCCTGTTCTAATTCTATAGAAAGAATATATCCAAGTTCAGGAGTGTATCTATATATTATTTGATTATCACTAGGTTCAGCTAGTAATTCATCTTTATAAAAGGTTGAACATTCAACTTTAGTCCAATCAGATGGAACAGTAGATTCTTCATACGATAATTGTAATGGGTTGCTTGGGTTGTAATAAAATACTGGGTTTTCAAGTCCAATAGTACCTGCCGGTAATTTAAATTCGTCTCTTTTAGAAACTGCTCTTCCTTCCATTTTTTCCCAATCTTTATTTGTTCGGTTAAGTCTGTTAGTTAAATCTGCTCCAACTAATGTAGGAACTCTAATTTCGCGTTTATCTGCTAGGTGTAATATAGCTGACATGTCTTTTGGAAAACAATGTCCTCCGTATCCTCTATCTCCGTCAGGTCCCGGTACTTGATTGTGAGATTTTCCTATTCTAGGATCTAACATGACAGCTGACATTGAACTATTAAAATCTACTTCTAATGATTCACATACAGAGTACATATCATTAAAGAAGCTAACTTTGGTTGCTAAAAATAAGTTAGTAATATATTTACTCATTTCAGCTTCTTTAGAGTACATATATATAATGTTTGCATCTGGAAAGGCAGATATAAATACATCTCTAAGCAAATCAACTAATTCTACATAATCAACACCTAATATTATTCTATCTTGTTTATCAAAATCTTCAATAGAATTTGCTTCAGTTAAAAATTCAGGACTAAATGCTACAGTAACTAATTTAGAGATATCGTTTAATTTCATAGTGGTTCCAGGTGGAACTGTAGATTTTAATATCACCGTCACTTGTTTATCGCCAAGACTATTGCATATTAAAGATATTTCTTTAATAACAGACTCAACTATAGTGGTGTTACATTCACCATCTTCAAACATAGGGGTAGGTACACATAAGAAAACAATGTTGCATTGTTCAATTAGTTTATTTAAGTCATTTTTTTCAAAAAGTTCTGATTCTGCTGTATATGTATTACTAAGATCAGTACTGTATTTGTCATACGTTAACACAGTGTTTGTTTTTCTAAATTTTTCTCTAACAGCTGTTCCTACGAAGCCCTGTCCTATTATAGCTAATTTTTTCATATTATTTTATACTATTTTTTATTTTCAAGTTTTATTATTTAATTTTGTTTTTATTCTTGATTTAAGCACGTCGTCAAGTTCATCCGATGTATAGTACCATTTCATATCATGCTGTGCGCATCCTATCAAAAGAGACCATAGTGTTTTTGCGTTTACTTTGAATTCCTGTTCTTTTGAAACAAGGTCATCGAACTTTAGTAGTGTGTATTGTCTTATAAATTTAAAAGGAATAAAGAGGTACCATCTGTACCTCCATATCTTTACTATTCTATTGCAAT
>TARA_Y100000385_G_scaffold37666_1_pt1 | contig 35452 bp, 43 predicted proteins | sample TARA_Y100000385 | Tara Oceans TARA_Y100000385 (sample SAMEA2620980) | marine metagenome | biome: marine biome (ENVO:00000447); feature: surface water layer (ENVO:00002042); material: "saline water (ENVO:00002010), including plankton (ENVO:xxxxxxxx)" | depth 5 m
TGCTGTCACTTATGGTGACCAAGATATGTTAGGCGAAGATAGTTGCTTCAATAATGCTTGTACACATATAGTATACAATTACAATATGTCTACAGGCATGCCTTACGATACAATTACAACTTGCATATCTTATACTTTAACAGACACATCAGGTTATGTTGACACAATGAGCTGTTGTTTCAATCAAGTGTGGGACGGACAAGCATGGATGTTAATGAGCAACGTAGGAACACCAACTGCAATATTAGAATATGAATGCCAAATGGGATGCAGTTGTTGTAGAAGCAATAAAATATATGATATGCTAGGTAGAGAGTTAACAGAAATACCTAGAGGTAAAATGTATATCAGAAATCAAAAACTATATATTAATAAATAAAAAAAAAGGTTATAAACATGTATTATTTAGCAAGAGTAAAAGTAGCAACAGACAATGGAAAAAAAGTTGTTTGGAAAAAAGAAGCTTATTTAGTTTCAGCAGTATCAGTAACAGACGCAGAAGCAATCGTCAACAAAGATTTTGAAGGAGACATGGTAGAATTTGAAGTTGTCGAAGTTAAGAAATCTGACGTAATCAAGGTGTTGTAATATACACCTAGTTCTACCAAAAAGGCCACCTTCGCGTGGTGTAGAATGTTAAGAGTTAAAAATCCTCACTACTAATTACGATTTATTTAACCAACCAAGGGCCTTTATTTTTAAACCAAATAAAAAGAAATATTATGAGAAGATTGACAGTACACATAACAGGAGCAAGAAAAACCTCTATCGTAACAGGAACAAAAACTGTTGAGGAAAAAGGTAAAAGAAAAACTGTAGATGTTAAGAAAGAAATTTTAGTTAATACACTTTCAGTAAAAAACTTGAAAGGTAATAAAGAAGTAGAAAGTGCACTAAATGAAATAAGAAGTAAGCATACAATCGCTATAGCCAAAGTTACCAAAGGACAGTGGAAAGGCGGAGAGGAAATGTATTATACTTCTTGGCAAAACTAAATTTAGTGTATATTTATATTATGTAAAGCGTACTAAGTAGGCGCCAAACAATTAAATTATTTAAGGAGATTTATTATGACAAGACACTTATTAGGTGAGAGACTCTTCTCAACCGACTTATTATTCAAAGATTTTTTCGATAGAGATACTGCATTTGGTTCTATAATAGAAACCAAGCCTGCTTATCCTGTCGATATTTTTTTGCAAAACGATGACCTATGCTTTGATATAGCTTGTGTAGGTTTAGAAAAAGACGATATTAACGTTTCAGTAGAAAGCAATACTTTAAAGGTAGCTTATAGGAAGCCAAATATCGAATCAAATCCATCAGATGTAGAAGCACCAAATTATGTACATAGAGGTATTACAAGAAGGAGCTTTGATATGGGATGGAAAATTAGTGCTGATTACGACCTAAGTAAATTAGACGCTAGCATGGGCAAAGGCTTATTACAAATTACTGTACCTAAGTCAGAAAATGCTAAAACAAGAACAATAGAAATAAAATAAAAACCTGCCTACTTAGCACGCTTTTTATTTCTATATGTCAAAAAAAATTGTTATATTAGATATATGAAACAAAGTTATATAGAAATCTTAAAAACTCTTAATGAAAATGAACATAAAACTCATGAACCAAATGATAGAATTCTTTTGGTTGATGGATTAAATACTTTCATTAGAGCATTTGCCGTTAACCCCACTACAAATGAGGACGGCATACATATTGGAGGCATGACAGGTTTTTTGCAATCTGTTGGTTATGCAATTAAAAACATCAAACCTACAAGAGTAATTGTTTGTTTTGATGGCAAAGGTGGTTCTGCTAAAAGACGAAAACTCTTTCCTGAGTATAAGGCAAATAGAAAAGTCAGAAAGCGATTAACCCGTCTTGACTCCTTTAATAATCAAGAAGACGAACGAGTGTCTATGAAAAATCAAATTAGTAGACTTACTCAATATCTTAGTACTTTACCGTTAACAGTACTGGCACCAGAGAATATTGAAGCTGATGATGCAATGGCTTATATTTCTCAACAAGTTTATCCTGAAAGTCAGTTTTATATTATGTCTACAGACAAAGACTTTTTACAATTGGTAGATGAGCGTGTACAGGTATGGTCACCAACAAAGAAAAAGTATTATTTTAAAGATACTGTACATGAGGATTTTGAAATCCCTGCATGCAACTATTTACTATACAGGACAATGAAAGGTGACCCATCAGACAATATTCCTGGAATCAAAGGTGTAGGTATTAAAACTTTACAAAAAAGGCTACCTATATTATTTGATGACAAAAAAATTACAATTGATGAATTTATAGAGCATGTAAAACAAATCGACGATAATTCAAAGGTTGTAACAGAAATAAAACAAAGCGAAGATATTATTAGATTAAATTTTGACCTTATGCAGCTTGCTGATGTTGATATACCAGGTAATACAAAATCTCATATTATGGACGTTGTAAGAGAGCCAATAAATAGATTGGTAAAATATAAGTTTCAAAAATTAATGTTAGAGGACAAAACATATACTGCAATTAAAAATCCTGATATGTGGTTAAAATTATGTTTCTCTCACCTAGAAGCAATGGCAATAAAAAGTTATGAGTGATAGATTAAGCGAGTTTGGTTATACGTTTCAGATAAAAATAATTACATGTCTGTTAAAAAGTAAAGAGTTTTTACAACAGATAAATGATATATTGCATTCTGAATATTTTGAAAATGAGTCAAATCAATTTTTGGTTGACACTATAAAAGAATATTTCATGCAATATAAATCTATGCCATCAGCTGAGGTTATGAAAGTAAAAATATCTGAAATATCAGATGATGTACTTAAAAAGAGTGTAGTATCAAATATAAAAGATGCTTACAAATATTTAGATTCTCAAGACCTGGAATTTGTAATGGAGCAAACACTCGACTTTTGTAAAAACAAGGTACTTAAAAATGCAATTATTGATTCTGTCGAATTACTTAAAAATGGTAAATATGATGATATAAAAAGAAAGATTGATAGTGCAATGACAGCTGGAGCTGAAAGACACGTAGGTCACGATTATGTAGAACTTGTAGAGGAAAGATATACAGAAGCAACAAGACATATAATACCTACAGGTTGGGATGTAATAGATAACTTAATGGATGGAGGTTTAGGAAAAGGTGAGTTAGGAGTTGTTGTTGCACCAGCTGGTATTGGTAAATCTTTCTTACTTGTTAACTTAGGCGCACAAGCAATTAAAAAAGGTTTAAATGTATTACATTATACACTAGAATTAAATGAGGCTTATGTTGGATTGCGATATGATTCTGTAATTACAGGAATAGCAAATCAAGAACTTAAGTATAATATAGAAACAGTAAAAGAGACTGTTGAAAAGATACCAGGTAATCTTATTGTAAAATACTATCCTACAAAAACTGCAGCTATTTCAACAATAATGTCACATGTAGAAAGATATAGAATATTAGGTAAAGAACCTGATTTAATTATCTTAGACTACGCTGACCTATTACGAGGCTCAGGAGGAAATAAAGATTATAGATTAGAGCTTGGTAATATTTATGAAGAATTAAGAGGTCTTGCTGGCCAAATCGATGTACCAGTATGGACAGCATCACAGGCAAACAGATCAGCACTACAGGAAGACGTAATACAGGCAGATAAAATTGCAGAATCATATTCTAAAATTATGACAGCAGATTTTGTAATGTCATTAAGTAGAAAAATCGAAGACAAGGTTGGAGGTACTGGTAGAATACATGTAATTAAAAACAGGTTTGGTCCTGATGGTATTACATTCCCTAGTCAGATAAATACAAACAATGGTAGCTTTGATATCTTTGATGAAAATTCTGTTACAGGTAAAGAACTAAAAGTACAGATGAGTAATCACGAAGAATATACAAGAAAAGAAATGAAAAAAAGATTTGAAGAACTGGACTAGCTCAATATTTATAAGGGCCGGCCAACACCAACAGTCGGCTCATTCAGTCTAATAAGAAAAATCAAATAAAGGAAAGAAAAAGAAAATGGAAATATCAAATCAAATATTATCAGAAATTACAGTTTATATGAAGTACGCAAAGTACGTACCAGAATTAAATAGAAGAGAGACATGGGAAGAATTGGTGACTCGAAATAAGGAAATGCATCAAAAGAAATTTCCAATGTTGAAAGATGAAATAGAAGAAAAATATAAACTTGTATATGATAAAAAGATATTGCCTTCTATGCGTAGTTTACAGTTTGGTGGTAAGCCAATTGAAATATCTCCAAACAGAATCTATAACTGTGCTTATCTTCCTATTGACTGCGTAGACGCGTTTAGCGAGACTATGTTTTTATTACTAGGTGGTACTGGAGTTGGATATTCAGTACAGCGTCACCATGTAAATAAATTACCAGTGATACAGAAACCTTGGCCAAAAAGAAAAAGAAGATTTTTAATCGGTGATTCTATTGAAGGATGGGCTGATGCAATCAAAGTTCTTATGAAATCTTATATGAATGGTGGTGGTAGTAAAATTGAATTTGACTATTCAGATGTAAGACCAAAAGGTGCAATGTTAGTTACATCAGGTGGTAAAGCTCCAGGACCTCAACCACTAAAAGAATGTATACTAAAGCTTACTGGTATATTGGAGACTAAAGAGACAGGTGAAAGACTTACAACTCTAGAAGCTCATGATATTGTTTGTCATATAGCTGATGCTGTATTGGCTGGCGGTATTAGAAGAGCTGCACTTATAAGCTTATTTAATGCTGATGATGACGAAATGATTAGCTGTAAATCAGGTAACTGGTGGGAAACTAATCCTCAAAGAGGTAGAGCAAATAATTCAGCTTGTTTAATGAGACATAAAATAACTCAAGAATTCTTTATGGACCTATGGAAAAGAGTAGAACTTTCAGGTGCTGGTGAACCTGGTATTTATTTTAACAATGACAAAGATTGGGGAACTAATCCTTGTTGTGAGATAGCATTAAGGCCAAATCAGTTTTGTAATTTATGCGAGGTAAATGTAAGTAATATAGAGTCACAAGAAGATTTAAATGAAAGAGTAAAGGCTGCAGCTTTTGTAGGAACATTGCAGGCTGGATATACAGACTTTCATTACTTGCGAGATGTATGGAGAGAGACTACAGAAAAGGACGCACTCATTGGTGTATCAATGACAGGTATCGGTTCTGGTACAGTCTTAGGATATGATATGAAAAAAGCTGCAAGTTTAGTTAAAAGAGAAAATACTCGAGTTGCTAAAATTATAGGTATTAACAAATCAGCAAGAACAACTACAGTAAAACCTGCAGGAACAACATCTTTAGTTTTAGGTACATCATCAGGTATTCATGCATGGCACAATGATTATTATATGAGAAGAATTAGAGTAGGTAAAAATGAATCAATATATAATTACCTAAATACAAATCACAGTGCACTTGTTGAAGATGAATATTTCAGACCGCATGATACTGCAGTAATTCAAGTTCCTCAAAAAGCACCTGTAGGTTCTATATTAAGAACAGAGTCTCCATTTGACACGTTAGAGCGAGTTAAGAAAGTTGCTAGTGAATGGGTAGTACCAGGACACAGAAACGGAAGTAATACTCACAATGTATCTGCAACTATTAGCTTGAAAAAAGATGAATGGGATTTGGCTGGTGAATGGATGTGGGAAAATAGAAATTATTATAACGGTCTATCTGTACTACCTTATGACGGTGGAACATATACACAAGCACCATTTGAAGATATTACAGAAAAAGAATATGACACATTAATGAAAACATTAACAGATGTAGACTTATCAAATGTAATAGAGGTAGACGACAATACAAATCTATCAGGTGAACTTGCATGCGCTGGAGGAAGTTGTGAAATCAGTTAAAGACGATTGGCTTTATCAATTGTGGGTTCAGTATATACAAAATCAAAAAGATTTTTATTGGGAAAACGGTAAAAAGGTAATGACAGAAAAATATCACATAAAACGTGGCTCATGTTGTGATTCAGGATGCAGACACTGTCCTTATAAAAATAAGTCTTAAAACATTTTTATATGTCAAAAAAAATTGTTATATTATTATAAATAAAAAAGGTTACAGATGAATACAAATTATATATTAGGAGCAGGACCAGCAGGTTTAATAGCTGCATATTATAATGAAGACTATAAGGTTGTTGATGAAAAACCTTTAGGTCAACTCAATATGCCATTTATACCAGGACCTAGGCTTTTACAGTCAAATCAAAATATGAAATGGTTTGTTAAAGAAATTGCAAATGATTTAGAATTAAAAATCGAAAAATGTGTTATAGGTTATCATGAAAAAGAAGGTGTATACGACTCACCTGATGAAAACTTCAAGAAAAAATATAGCATGAGAACAAGAGGCAATGAAGGTGAAGGCAGCCATCTGTCAGAAGGTAAGACAGAAATTATGCATTGTGAGGTTGGTGAATTAGGTGAAGATAGTTATAAAGAAATATTTACTCGATTACTTAAGATTATAGAAGAACGAGGTCAGCTAATAAAAACATCTGTAAAATCCATAAGCACGTCAAGTAAAACAATAGAATTTACAAATGGCGTTACTGATAGCTATGATGAAATTATTTCTACGTTAAATGTTAATATATTAAGAAAAATATGTTCTAATGTAGATACTGAATGTACAGAATTAGGATTTAATTTTGAAACAACCAAAAAATCATTTTACAAATGTAGCTATGGATATACAATACCAGAAGCTATGGACAGCAAGCATCCATCACTAACATACGACTATATATATTCAATACATGCAGACTGGACAAGATGTACATTTTTTAAGGACTATATTGTATATGAATCAACAGAACCTATTGAAGGTGATGAGATTGAAGGAAATAAAATAGAGATGAAGTTTGAAAATCTACCTATACAAATAAAACAAAGCTACAGAATTAATGAAATATGTGGAATTGTTTTACTAGGAAGGTTTGCAGAATGGAATCATAAAATAAAAGCTAACGAAGTATTAGACAAGGTGAAAGAATGGATAGATTAAAAGAAGTATTTAAGATACAAAAAGATTTTACTAATAGATTTTTCGAAAAACAAGGTTTATCGTTAAATGAGGTAATGAAGGATAAGGAACTTAAGATTAAATGGAACAAGGAGTACGTTCTAGCGCTGTCTAAAGAGGTATATGAAGTCCTCGATGAAATAGATTGGAAAATGCATACATCAAAAGATTCTGAAGATATTAACGACAATGTATTAGAAGAATGCGTTGATGTTATGAAATACCTGTTTGGTATTATACAACTAAATGGATTTAATGTAGATGATTTATATGAAAAGTTTATTGATAAGTCAAAGGTAGTCGAGGCCAAGTTTAACCAGGAAGAGGTGATGAAAAAGATAAAATCATCTGATAAGAAAATAGCATTTATCGATATTGATGGTGTACTTGCAGACTGGCCTGGTGGATTTTTAAAATGGCTAGGTGATGAACATGGAATGAGGTTTAGTACACTTTCTGAGTTTAAGCGTAGTGTCGATAAAAAACAACAATATAAATTAAAATCAGAATATAGAACGTGTGGCATAAAATCAAAGCTTGATGTATTATCAGGTGTAGAAACATTTATGAAAAAAACATGTGAAAAATATAATGTTGTATTGCTTACTGCCAGGCCGTATAAAAAATACTTTAGAATATATTCAGATACAATAAAATGGCTAGCTGACAACGACATTTGTTACGACGCTATAGTTTTTGATGAAGAAAAAGAAAAATATATCATTAACAACTTTGATACAGATAAAGTAGCTTTCTGTATCGATGATGATATACAAAATGCAAACAAACTTCATGACAGTGGATTTAAGGTATACCTAAGAAAAAACTTAGGCATATACACGCAGGAAACACTTAGCAGAAAGTTAAATGATGGAATTAAAATAATTAACGGAAATATAATAGAGGTAACATACAATGCAGATTAATATTAAAAAACTAGACCCAACAGCAGAAATACCAAAATACGCAAAAGAAGGCGATGCAGGTATGGATTTAAGAGCAGTTTCAATGAAAATTAAATATGGTGAAGATAAAGAAGGCTATACATCAAAAGAAATTAAATATATAGAATATGATACAGGCCTTGCTATGGAAATACCTAAAGGATATGTAGGTTATTTATTTCCACGTAGCTCTGTATCTAAAACTGATTTAATGTTAGCTAATTGTGTTGGTGTTGTAGATTCAGGATATAGAGGTCCTGTAAAATTAAGGTTTAAAAAATCTGGTTGTTCAGCAGATGTGGCAAGATACTCACCAGGTGAAAGAGTAGGTCAGATAATTATTATGCCGGTACCTGCTTTTGAATTTAACGAGGTAGAAGAATTAACAAATACAGACAGAGGAGATGGAGGATTTGGTAGTACAGGAAGTTAAATTAACTTATTGCTTTTACGAGAATCCTGCAGCAAAACAAGAAATTAAGTTTTGGGAATCTTTGGTTGAAGACAGTATAAAATCAAAATCGTTTATAGGTGACAACTGGGGATATAGGTTGGAAAAAGATGGCGAAATAGAATTTGTATGTTGTATACCACTTCAAGACTTGCACTACAACACGGTTGTAGAAAATACTGCAAAAGATGTTTTTGAGCTTCACAAGAATAAAAACGAAATATTAAAATATCACAAAACTCTCATATTTGGCAAAGTAGAAATTGACCAAATAAGATTTATATCTACAAAAATGATACTATGGGAAGAATAATACACATTGACGGACCTGATAAAACAGGAAAAGACTCTATAAGGCGACAAGTTGTTAAAAACGCAAAAGGTACAACATTGGTTTATATTAGGTCTTTTTTATCACAAATTGTATATTCAAGGTTATATAGCAGAAAGATTAACGAAGACTGGTTTTTTGCAAAATGGAAGTTGGCATATAATCTTGGTGAAGAATTTTACTTTGTTGACTGTTCATATGAGCTTGTAAAAGAAAGATTTATAAAACATAACGAATCAGATTTAGATATAAAAGACTGGAAAGAACATAGACGTGTATTTTATGAAGTGCTCAAGGATGCATCTGAAATAGGAATACACCCTACAAGAATAGACACGACAAGAGATACAATAGAACAATCAGCAATTAAAATACAGGAGATATTATGAAAAAATTATTTATTACAGGAGAAAGTGGTATGTTGGCCACATCAATTATTAAAGCTTTAGAAGAAAGCGGCAATACTAGATTCGAGGTTATGGACAACACAGACCTTGCAGAATATACAAATGATTTTAGTTATCTTAATGGAAAGCTTGTAAAGCCTAAAGAGGTAGATGTAACTGATAGAAAAGTACTTGCAAAGATTGCAAAAAGATTGACACCAGATGATATTATTATACATACAGCTGCATATGTAAACACTGACAAATGTGATGACTTTTCATATGAGGCGGTAAATTCAAACATTATTAGTACTCAGTTCTTAATTGATATTGCAAATTCAGTAGGATGCAAACTAATTTATTTTTCTACAACTGCAGTTTTTGACCCAGATGAATATATGAAAAATAATGGTGAATTTGATGAAACTGCACCTATAGACCCTAAAACGCTTTATGGTCTTTCAAAATATTCTGGTGAGCTTGCAACAAAGCAATCGATGGATTTTGACAAGATGATGGTAATCAAGCCTGTATTTATTTATGGTGACGCACCATTTGATAATTCGTCTATGATTAGAAAAATTACAGAAAAGGTATATTGCGACATGAATAACATACCTTATACATTGTCTCCACTTAACAAAAATGGCAAACTTGATGTATTACTTGACCCTTCAATAGAAAAAGACTATATGAGATATGAATATTTTGCAGATATGTTTTTGCAATTATTGCTTATGGATAATGGATGGGGAAAGGACTTTATTATAAGTAAAGATGCTCCAATGCCTTTTGAAAACTATCTATATTTGATAGAAGAAATAACAGGCTGCAATGATTTAACACAACATATTAATATAATTTCTGAAGGTGATTATCTTGCAAGGCATAATGGCAAGTCAAAAAACTTTTACGATTTATATCAACACTATAATCTGTCAGCAGATGCAATGAACTCTAAAGAAGGCATATCAAAAACATATTTATCAATAGTAAAACATTATGAAGAAAATAGTAAAGAAAATAGAAAGTCTGTTAAGCAAACAAGACTCTTCCACATATAGAGAAGTATACAATTTTAATTACGAGGTAGAGGTCGATTCAGACTTTATGGATAAAAAAATACCTCCTGCTTTAGAAGGCGATGAGATTGAAAGAAACGAGATTATAGAAGACATACTTCAGATATGCGAAACAAAAGGCATCGAGTCTAGACAGTGTGTACTTCATAAAGCTTATCAAGATAATCCAGATTTAGCAGCATGTCTTTCTACAATACAGACAATAGCAAGAGATGGAAAGATAGATTTACATGTTTTTGTAAGAAGTCAAAACTTCGATAACAATTTCTGCTATGACAATCAGACTTATATGATGGTTATGTCTGCACTTATAGCTTGTTGGCCGAAATATAGGCCTGGAAAAATATATGTTAAGATAACATCTCTTCATAGGTTTATGGAGAATGGAAATAAGCCGTGGACTTGTTGTTAATAACTTTTGCTAAAAATCCTTTCGTATCTCGGTAAATTTTGTTATATTAGATATATAATTAAAAAGGCAAAAATATATGTGCAATAAGTGTGACTACAAACTAAAGTATAAAAAAGGTAATAAGTATACAAACTATATTCCTTTACATGGACACTCTACTTACTCTCAAGGTGATGGTGTAACCAAAATAGAAGATATTATCACTCGTGCAAAAGAAGTTGGCGCACCTGGTATATCATTAACTGAACATGGAAACATGTCTTCATTTTATAAGTTTTATAATAGTGCAAAAGAACATGGAGTAAATCCTATTGTTGGATGCGAACTATATACAAATGACTTATATCATTCAGATAATGAAAAATTTCTAGAACTTAAAAGAGGTACATCAGAAGTAATCGGCGATGCAGGAGAGCACCTTGACAAAACTGCAGCCGCAAATAACCATACTTTGGTTTATTCTAAAAACTATGAAGGTGTTAAAAATTTACTTAACATTTCAAATGAAGGATTTGACAATTATTATAGAAAGCCTTTATCAAGTATGAATAGAGTGTATGAAGGTCTTAACGAAAACAACATTATTACAACAGGCTGTCTTCAGTCAAAGTGGAATCAATTGGTACTTGCAGGTAATGAGGTAGAAGCATTAAAGTTAATTAAAAAGTTTAGAGATAAATTTGGTGAAGACTTTTACCTCGAGGTGCAGCTAAACAACCTTGATATACAAATGACATGCAATAACTTCTATAAAAAGGTTTATGAAAAAACAGGAATAAAACCTGTATTTGCACTTGATTATCACTACGCAAATAAAGATGATTGGTACATACAATATTTATTATATGTAATTCGTCAAAGAGAAACTGTACAATCATATACACCAGACGACTGGTTTTATACAGTACACTCACTTTACATTAAAGAGATTGATGAAATCTATGCAGAGGCAGAAAAATATGGTATGGATAAAAAATTCCTTGAATTAGCTATAGATTCAACATTCGAAATAAATGATAAGGTAAATATTGAAATGCCTAAATATCCTGACAACTTCCCTAAATATCACGAAGATAAATCATTAAGCGAATCTGAATTTATGTCAAAGCTTAAAGTTAAATGGGTAGAAAAAATAGGCAATGGACTTTTACCTCAAGATGACAAACGATATACAGATAGATTAAAATACGAATTAGATATTATTAAGTCAAAAGGATTTATTGATTATTTCTTAATTTTAGATGACTTACTTAACAACTTTGTATATAAGGTAGGTGGTGCAACTGGTGCCGGCCGTGGTTCTGCTGGTGGTTCACTTGTACTATTTGTGTTGGATATTACAAAAATCGATCCGATAAGACATAATTTAATTTTTGAAAGGTTCTTAAACCCCGCTAGAATTGACCCTGCCGATGTAGATTTGGACATTGATTCTGATACTCAAAAACTATGCGAAGGTTATTTAAAGGAAAAGTTTGGTACTGAACGTGTTTGTCATATTGCAAACTTTGGTAAATTCGGTGCAAAGACAACTGTAAAGGATTTGTGTAGAATACATGAACTTGACTTTGTTTTATCAAACAAGCTTACAGGTTATTTTAGCGATGACCCAAACTCACCTATTGATTTTGAAATGAAAAACGCTTTTAACATTGCACAGAAAAAAGGTGAAAAAGATTTAATGGCGTTTATAAAAGACAATAAAGAGCTATTCTTAAAAATTGCACCTAAAATGGTAGGCATGGTTCGACAAACAGGTAGACACGCATCAGGTATATTGGTAAGCAACAAGGACTTAAATTGTTCAGAAATACCTTTATTAAGACTTAAAGGCGAAACTGTTACAGGTGTACAAGAAGGTGGTGATGAACGCGAGGTTAGTGAACTTGGATATTGTAAACTCGATATTCTTGGTCTTAAGGCTGCATCTGTAATAAACGATACATTTAAGCTTATTGAAAAAGAACATGGTAAGTTTGGCTTAGAAGAGGAAATACTAAAATCTGATTTTGATGATAAAATGGTTTATGACGAATTTGAAACAGGTAATTGTAAAGATATATTCCAGTTTGGTTCTGACAACATGATTAATCTTATTAGAACAATTAAGCCAAAAAGCATTGTAGATTTATCTTCTATTAACGCAATGTTTAGGCCAGCAATTATACAAGCTGGTGGTATTGATGAATATATTAAGAATAGAGAAAACCCTGTAGAGGCAAAAATGATATTGGATAACAAATCACCTTTGCTTTGGGATATATTAGGTGAATCATTTGGTGTGCCTATATTCCAAGAGCAGATTATGTTTATTCTACAAAAAATAGGTGGATTTACACTTGCTGAAGCAGATGGTGGTAGAAAGATTCTTAAATTATTGCATAAAGGTAATCAAGAAAAGAAAGGTAATTTTTATGACATGCTTGACAGGTTTAAAAAAGGTGCAAAAGCAAATGGCATGCAAGATAGAGATATAGATGAGTTGCTTGATGTCTTAGGTAAATATTCAGAATACTCATTTAATAAATCTCACTCACTTGCATACGCTATGAATGCTTATATATCAATGTGGCAGAAGGTTCATTATCCAAAAGAGTATTACGCTTCGCTATTAAACCATTCAACAAATGCAGAATTAAGCTGGTTTGTTAAACAGATTAAGAAAAAAGGTATAAAGTTTAATGAGTTTGAAATAGGCCAAACAGGTAATAGCTTTGAAATAGATAGAGAAAACAACTCAATTAAGTTTGGCTTAAATCTTGTAAAAGGCATACCAGATAAAGATGCTGCAATTATAAACTCTGCAAATCGTGGTGATATAAATACAGTAAAAGATTTGGTAGAATTTATACTAAGCAAAAAAATAACAAAGCGTACATATGAACCTCTCTGTAGATTAGGATATTTTAAAGGTGTTATGAAAAATTCTAAAATATTGGAAGATATTATTAATGCGTGTAGAAATAAAAAGAAAGCAGACACAATCGACAGTTTAATACAATCAGTTACTGAAGCTAATATAGGTGAAAAAGATTGGGACAAGACACAGAAGTTTGAATGGGAAAAAAAGTACTTTGACTTTTACTTTAATGAGCATCCGTTTTCAAAATATAAAGAGTTTTTCTATGAACACGCACCTGATATTATTGCTCAGCTAACTAGTCCTAAGCAAATACCAGATGATATAGAAAAAGGCAAGTTCCAGCTATATGGCATTATCAATAAGATTATTATTAAAAAATCTAAAAAGACTGGTCGAGAATTTTACAAAATAGCTTTGGAAGATGATTTAAAACAATTGTTTATAACAATATTCAACACAAGAGATATTGCAGGACTATCAGAAGGTGAGTTTGTGTTAATTCCTGCATCGAAGAATAAATTTGGTTTTACAAAAAGTAAAAACTCTTCGATAAAAAAGTTGATATAATTTCTCTATGTCGCAAAGATTTGTTATATTTATATTAAATAAAAAGGTTATAGAAAATGCAAGATAAATTAAGTTATGATGTGGTAGAAAACCTGAGAATTGTAATGGGAACATTACCTGAGGAACAACCACTACTAAAAACAGAATTCAAAATACTATCAGACGAGGTTGAGGTGACATTAGAAGACCACATGTCAAATCCTTATAAATCTATGTTTGTTACTAGTACTTCAACATGGGGTAATAATGAATTTAAAAGAAAATGGCCGCTAACTTCACCAGAAGGAAAGCTTGAAGTTGTAAAGGCTGTATTGACTCATAATACTTTACCACAGGCTAGAGAAATGGTTCAGTTTATATTTAGAGTAAGAGGCATTCCAAGATGGTTGTTTGATTATCACACACAAACACCTTTTACTAGTTTTATGAGTATAGGTTGCCGTGACAATAACAAGTCAGATGTAGATATCGTAACTCTTTCTTCTTTAGATGAAAAAGAAATAAAGGTAATGGAAAGGCTAAAAGCACTTTATTCGCGAGCACTAGATACAGACCAGGCATCTTGGCAATCTGCAAGGTCATTTTTACCACAATCATACCAACATTCATATCATTTCGGCCAGAATTTACTTTCACTTGTAAGTATGAGAGGTTTTAATGCATCAGGTAATTTTAACCTAGATGATAATAAAGATTGGGCACTTAATGAATTATACAAAAAGGTGGTAAAATCTGTTGAAGAAAAATTCCCTTTAATAGGCGAATACTTAAGAGTTATTACAGAAGATACAGAAACTGTACTAGATTTTATTAAAAATATTAAATACGAAGATTTAAAAGAATCCGATAAAAAGCTATTTGAAAATGAGTAATATTAAAATTAAAAAAGGCATTGAATGTCTAGATGTTGAAATACTAATGTGGAATCCTGATTCTCAGATGATAACATATAAAGTAACAGGAACACCTGTTTGTCAATTTGACCAGCATTCAAGAGCTAGAGTTGGAATTAAGTTTAAAGACTACAAGGTAAGCGAAGAACCAAATTATGTTGTATACACACAGGTGTGGGACACAATGGAAAAAGACCCTGAATTTAAAAAAGAGGTTATAGAAACATTGGAGCAACTTGAAGAAATACGAGATGAACATGAATTAAATTTATTTTCTCAAGTAGAAATGTCTGCACTTAATCTTATGTCAAGAGAATGTAGTTATATTGTAGAACAAAATATAGGCTCGTTAAGAGGTCAGATGACACGAAGGCTTCAGTTTTGTGAAGAGGAATTTATTGTTGGTTTACATTGGCTATTGCGAAAAAAGATGATAGACGCAGGAATAGGACTTGCTGAAGGTTTTAAACCTATGTGCGATATTACAAAAAAATGTGAATATGCTAAAGCCGACTATCTTTCAAATGCATTTGGTTGTTTATTTGCAGGATGCGGAAGATGGAAATCACATACAGAATTTGCAAGTTTCAATCAATCATGTACAACACCAGAACTTGTTAAAGAGCAAACAGGTGTTACATGTACAAAATCAGAATATGAATTACAATTAGAAAAGGAGAGTACAGATGTTTAATCCAATAGACCAAGGAGTCATATTAAAACAAGTAGAGCAAACAGGACAAACTGCAGGTGGTGTAATCATACCTGACACAACAAATGAAGGTACTGAAATTGCTGAGGTAGTTGCAGTAGGACCTGGAAGACAGTTAGAAAATGGTGAAAGAGCTACACCTCAAGTTAGCGTAGGTGATAAGGTAGTAATACCTAAATCAGGTTTCCATAGACTAGATGTTGAAGGTGAAGAATACTACATCATTAGAGAAATCGATATATTAACAATAATGGAGAAAAAGTAATGGCAAAGGAATTACATTTTGGAAGTGACGCAAGAGGCGGAATGCTTACAGGCGTAGAAAAACTATCAAACGCTGTTTCAGCAACATTAGGTCCTAAAGGTAGAAATGTTGTATTTGAAAAATATGGTGAATATCAATCTACTAAAGATGGTGTTACTGTAGCAAAACAAATAGAATTAGAAGACACAATAGAAAATGCTGGTGCACAAATTGTAAAAGATGTATCAAGCAAAGTAAATGACGAGGCTGGCGATGGTACTACTACTGCTACAGTTTTGGCTCATGCTATGTTGAAAGAAGGGTATAAAAAAATATCTAATGGAAGTCACAATATAGAGCTAAAAAGAGGCATGGACAAGGCAGTGACAGCAATCACTGAAAAAATAGAAGGCGTAAGAACAGATGTTTCTAAGCCTGAGGAAATATTTCAAGTAGGCACAATCAGTGCTAATAATGATGAGATTGTAGGCAGGCTTATTTCAAATGCAATGGAAGAAGTTACAACTGAAGGTGTAATTACAATTGAGGATTCTCAAACAGGATTAGATGAACTAGAAATTGTAGAAGGTATGCAGTTAAATCAAGGTTATCTTTCACCATATTTTATAAATGACCAAACCAACATGCAGGTTTCTATGAAAGAACCACTTGTTCTTATTTATGAAAATAGATTAAATAATCTTAAAAACTTGGTAAAGCCTTTGGAATATTGTATTGCTCAAAACAAACCGCTTTTTATTGTCGCAGAAGATATCGAAGGTGAGGCTTTAGCTGGACTTATTGTTAACAATTCTAGAGGTACATTACAGTGTGCAGCAATAAAGGCTCCAGGTTATGGAGATTCTAAAATTGATATTATGGAAGACATAGCAACTATAACAGGAGCTACAGTAATATCACCTAAAAAAGGTATGACTATGGATAAATTTGATTCTTCATGGTTAGGTGGAACATCAACGTTAACAATAGATAAATCTCACACTACAATTGTAGATGGTAATGGAAATGAAATAAGCATTAACGAAAGAATCGACGAGATTAAAACAATGATTGATAATTCACAATCTAATTATGATATTGAAAAAATGCAGGAAAGACTTGGTAAACTTACAGGCGGTGTTGCAATAATTAAGATTGGTGCTGAATCTGAAATTGAAATGAAAGAAAAACGTGATAGAGTAGAAGATGCATTAGCTGCAACTAAAGCTGCTGTAGATGAAGGAATTGTTTCAGGTGGTGGTATTGCACTAAGAAGTATTGTTGAAAATATAGAAAATATAGATACAGACAATGAAGACCAGAATCTTGGTGCACAAATTGTATTAGATGCTTGTAAAGCTCCATTTAATAAAATAATGGAAAATGCAGGACTTAATGCTGATGTAGTATGGAATAAGGTTAAAGAATCTGAAATCGACAACGCAGGATTTGATGCAAGAAATGAAAAGGTTGTAAATATGTTCGAACAAGGTATTATCGACCCTGCAAAAGTAACTAGAATTGCATTGGAAAAAGCTGCATCTGTAGCAGGAACAATGCTAATTACTGAATGTGTATTAACCGAAATACCTTCAGATGATAAAGCACCATCTAATCCAATGAATGGTATAGGGATGATGTAATGAGTAAGACAATAAATATGAATCAAAATCAACAGCAAAACATCAACATAAATCCTAATGATTTAGAAGATGTACTATGTGAAGAGTGTGGACATCAAACATTTGAGCCTGCATTTTTATTTAAAAAACTATCGGCAGTAATGTCACCAACAGGAAAGGACACTTTGATACCGCTTCAGGTATATAAATGCACCCACTGTGGCCATATCAATCAAGGCTTTTTACCAAAGGACAATCCAAATGAGTAAAATCGAGGATTCAGTTTGTAAAAAAATATTGAAACGAGCAGAGGTAGGTAAATCGAAGTACGGAACTACTATGGAGAGAGACGACTTATCTTTGCTCGAATGGCTAAAACATACTCAGGAAGAACTAATGGATGCGGCAGTTTACATTGAAAAATTAATGCAAGAAAAGCAAAAATAATTGCTAAAAAGTTTTTTTATCTCGGAAAAATTGCGTATATTAGATATATAAATAAATCATTATGAACATCAAAACACCAAAAGACCTAGCAATTGCAGCAAGAAAACAAGGTAAAACTACCATTTCTTATAGTCAAATCAACATGTACAAAAACTGCCCACTACAATGGAAGTTAACATACGTAGACAAGATAAGAGACTTCGAACCTAGTATGTTTTTGGTTTTTGGTACTGCAATGCACGAGGTTCTTCAAACATATTTAGACACAATGTATAAGGATTCTATTGTAAACGCTAATAAGCTTGACCTACACAAGCAGCTATCAGACACAATGAAGCTAGAATACAAAAAAGCAGTCGATGAACAGGACGGTAAACACTTTTCATTTTCAGAAGAAATCAATGACTTTTATAACGATGGTGTAGAAATTATTGAAGAATTCAAAAGGCGTAGAGGTGCTTATTTTTCTAAAAAAAATACAGAGTTATTAGGTGTAGAAATACCTATACTGTGTCCTGTAGATGGTTCAGATAAAATAATGGTTATGGGCTTTGTCGACCTTGTAATGAAAGAAGGCGACAGGATAAAGATTATAGATATAAAAACATCTATGTTTGGTTGGAAAGCAAAGAAGAAAAAAGGCGAAGGTGACCAGCTTCGTATATACAAAAAGTATTTTGCAAAACAATATGGTGTAGACGAATCAGACATAGACATAGAATACTTTATTGTTAAGCGTAAGTTATATGAAAACCTAGACTTCCCACAAAAACGCATACAGCAATATAGACCACCAGCTGGTAAGCCTTCTATGAATAAAACAGATAAGATACTTAAGGAATTTGTAGAAAAAGCATTTGTAAACGGCAAGCGAAATCCAGATGCAGAATATCCTGCTTATAAAACAGGTTGTACATATTGTCCTTTTAAAAAGCGACATGACTTATGTAATCCTAAACAAAGGTTGACTGTATGAAAATAGGCATAACAGGAAGCAATGGCTATCAAAATTATAGAAAGGTAAAAGATACTATATTTATGCTAAAACAAAAGTTTAAAGAAGATTTAATAATAGTATCTTCAGGAACTTTAAACGGCGCTGATAAATATGCTAAAAAATATGCTATGGAGCTTGGATGTAAATATGTAGAATTCAATCCTGCTCACACACCAAAAAACTTATATTCAGCGCTTCATGAAAATTACTATGGAAAAAAATATAATGTAAAATATTTCTTTCATAGAAATCAAATGATGGCAAAGTATATAGACTATTTAATTGCTTTTATTCCAGAAGGTAAAAAATCTAGTTCGTCAGAACATACCATTAAGGAGTCGAAAAAATTAAATAAAAAAATTGTTATAATTTCATGATTAAAGATATATAAGTATATATTTATATATGTTATTCAGGAGATTAGTTATGGAACAAAAATTAACATCGGTAAAAGTTGATATAGATTCTTGGAATGATTTTAAGAAACTATCAATAGATGAAAAAATTACATTTAGACAATTGGTTCAAATATCAATTGCTGAATTTATAAGCGACAAAGGTTTTAGAAATATAATAAAAGAAAAGGTTACAGAAAATGGCAACAAGCAAAAAGAAAATATTACTGCTAGGTGACGACATGAGACTGCACTCAGGTGTAGGTACTATGTGCAAAGAGATAGTGACAGGAACTCTTCAGCACTTTGATTGGGTTCAGCTAGGTGGTGCAATAAAACATCCAGAAGCAGGAAAAGGCTTTTTGGATATTTCAAAAGATGAATTTATAATAGAACAATCAGGCGTAACAGACGGTTACGTAAAGATATTACCAGTTGATGGTTATGGAAATCCTGATATAGTTAGAGATGTAATCACATTAGAAAAACCCGATGCTATATTACACTTTACAGACCCTAGGTTTTGGGGATGGCTTTACGGCATGTCACATGAATTTAGAACTGCAGGTATACCTCTTATGTATTATAACATTTGGGATGACTTACCTTATCCTCATTGGAATGAGCCATTTTATGAATCTTGTGATTTACTAATGGGAATATCAAAGCAGACATATAATATAAATAAAAATGTGTGCCAGAGAAAACCTAGAACTGACTGGGATTTAACTTATGTACAACACGGTATAGATGAAAAGAAATACTTTCCTATAGAACCTACAGATAGTAAATATGTTTCTATTAAATCTAAACTATTAGGCGAAAAGGATTATGAATTTATAGCATTCTTTAATTCAAGAAACATACATAGAAAAGGATGCAACAGCTTAATTCAAGCATTTGGAAAATTTGTAGAATCAATACCTAAAGATAAAAAAGACAAGGTTGCTCTTTTAATGCACACCGATGTTGTAGACCAAAATGGTACTGATTTATTAGCTACAGTAGAAAATCTTTATCCTGACATAAATGTTATATTTAGTACTGCAAAATTAGACGTGTCAGATTTAAATGTTTTATATAATATTTCAGATATTGTATGCCAACCTAGTTCTGCCGAAGGATTTGGTTTAAGTCACATGGAAGGTATGATGGCAGGTAAGCCAACAATTTCTACTGTTATTGGCGGTTTACAAGACCAAATGGGATTCAAGGTTGGCGGCAAAGAGTTAACTAAAGAGCATCTGACAGCTGAAATACCAAGTAATTCTACAGGTAAAATTTCAAAAGAGCATGGTGAATGGGTATATCCATTATGGCCTAATTTAAGTCTTCAAGGTTCACCTCCAACTCCATACATTTATGATTCACGACCAGATATAAATGAAATAGCAGAAGGATTAAAATTTTGGTATAATATGGATTCTGAAGAAAGAAAAAGAAGAGGTTTATCAGGTAGAGATTGGGCAATTGATAATGGATTTACAAAATTTGGAATGTGTAGCGTAATGTCAAAATCAATAGAACAGTTCTTTAGAAAATGGCAAAGACCAGAAAAATTCTCATTGAAAAAAATTAATAAACAAAAATTAAATTATCCTACAGGAGTATTATAATGATGAAACCAAATTTAGTTATTAGCTGTCCAGCTTCTAGTAGAAGTGGATACGGAAATCACAGTAGAGACTTAATAAGAAGTCTAATTAAAATGGATAAATATAATATTAGTATAGTCGATCAGAGATGGGGAGCTTGTCCTAGAACTGAATTGTTAAAAGAAGAGTTTAGTGATATAGCAGCTTTTGTTGCCAAAACTCCTCCAGTTCAAAGCGATATCGATATATGGATTCAAATAACTGTTCCTAATGAGTTTCAACCTGTAGGTAAATATAACATAGGTATCACAGCAGGAATTGAAACAGATAGAGTTGCACCTCAATGGCTTGAAGGAATGAATAGAATGGACTTGACACTTGTGCCTTCTATGCACTCTGTAAACGGTTTTTCTATAATGTATGATAAAATGAACCAACAAACAAATCAAAAAGAAGGCGAGCTTAAATTAGAAAAGCCTATTCATATATTAATGGAAGGCATAGATTTAGATGTATATAATAAAACAGATAAAATAGAGCCTTCAATACAAAAATATTTTAAAGATATAAAAGAAGATTTTTGCTTTTTAGTATGCGGCCATTGGATGCAAGGTGAGTTTGGACACGATAGAAAAGATATTGGTGGCACAATACAAACATTTCTTGCAACATTTAAAAACTTATCACAAAGAAATATGCCTGCATTAATACTTAAAACAGGCGTTAATTTTAGTGTTATTGAGCAGCATGATTATGAAACAAAAATAAGAAAGATTATGGAATCTATTGGCTCAGAAAAAATGCCTAGTGTATACCTTCTTTCAGGTGATTTAACTGATTCTGAAATGAATAGTTTATATAACCATCCAAAGATAAAAGCTATGGTTAGCTTTACTCACGGTGAAGGATATGGCAGGCCACTTGCAGAGTTTTCAGTAACAGGAAAACCTGTTATTGTATCTGACTGGTCTGGCCACAAAGACTTTATATCAGCAAATGGATTTTTAATACCAGGAGAAGTAAAACCTGTTCACCCATCATCTGTTTGGAAGGACGTAATTAATTCTGAATCTCAATGGTTCTTTCCTAATTATGGATATGCTTCAGGTATTATGAAAGACTGCCATAAAAATTATAAATCATATTTAGAAAAATCTAGAAAACAAACTCAGTACATGAAGGATAAGTTTTCTTTAGAAATTATGGACGAACAATTTAAAAATCTGCTTGATGAAAATGTGCCAAGATTTGATGTCGAGCTACCAACATTAGAGGAGTTACAGACTTATGAATAAAGAAAATTGGGGCAAAAGCCCGATAACAGGAAAAGATATGGTGCTTCAAGAATTTAATGAAAAAAACGGAGTATCTAAAATGGATTTAAGTTCAGGATATTATACAAACGAATTTCCTTTAAATTATAAAAAATATCCTGACTTTAATATTAATGAATTTGAAGAAGGAATGCCTGAATTAATGAAAGATTTAAGGTACGATGATGGTGAATCATATTGGTACCCAGCAACAATCCAAACAGCAGAATCACTTGTATTTCCAGTAGGTACAGTACAGGCTGTAAAGGATGGAGAAGACGTAGGCAAAGAATTAATAAAGTGGTGCTATGCTCCAGTAAAAACATTGACAGAAGAAGAAAAATCTAATCTTTCTGAAAATTCAAACTTTGAATCTAAAGTAGATATGGAATCAGCAGAATATTTTATTAGCTATTTAGACGCTTGTAAAAAAGTAAAAGGCTTTGCATTAGGTGATATATAATGGCAAACTATTTTAACCAACATTTAACTAGAATGGAATCAATGGTTGTTATACCTAAAAGTGACTTACAAAAAGGTATGATAATAAGAAACAAATATCAGACCCTTGATGATGGTTTAAAAGAATATTTCTTTTTGATACTTAACCCTCTATATAGTGGTGATGGTAAAGTACATGCACTAAGTCTAAACGAATTTAGTATCTTACAGTTGATGAGAATTGCAAGACAAACAAACATAAGGATTATACCTAAATACAAAAAACGAGCATTAGCAATTCCTAAGCTTGTAATGGAGCAAAGCTCATATAGATTTTATATGGGTAGTATATTAGGCGGAGGCCGGGAAATCAAAAAGTTTTACAACAACAGCTACAGAACTTTATTTCCAGAACAAATGAAGATGGCGTTTTTAATTGACTATAAGTTTGATAACGATATAAAATTAATAACGTCTTAATTTAAAATAAAAAGGTTATATGAAGAATATTATTTACATTTCAGATTTTTTCTCAGATGAAGTACTAGGTGGTGCAGAATTATCTGATAAAGTTTTAATCGATTATTTGGTCGAAGAAGGCCATAATTTAAAAACTGTCAAAAGTCAAAAGTTTGACCCGACCATACATAAGGCTGATACTTTTATCATTTCTAACTTTGTTGGCTTAACAGAGGTGAATAAGAATTGGTTCTTTTCAGCAGGGGTAAAATATATTATTATTGAGCGTGACCAGAAATACGTTAGGTCTAGAAACACTGCAATGCATAATAATTTTATAGCACCTGAATCAGAAGTGGTTAATCAGACATTTTATCGAGGTGCTCATAAAGTATTTTGCCTAACAAATCATTCAGCTGACATATTATTAAAACATATTGATTTGACAAACGTCGAACCTCTTGGTTGTACTCAATTTTCTCAAGAGCAATTTGACCATATAAGAAATTGTTATCAAGAAGAGAAAAATGGCAGGTGGTGTATTGTACCAGGTAAAAGAAGTAATCTAGGAATACAACTTTGTGAAACACAGAAAATAGATTTTGATTATCTTAAAAATTACAATTGGAAAGATTTAATGAAAACAATTGCTGAATATGAAGGCCTGGTATTTTTCTCTCATGCTGTTGAAACATGTTGTAGACTTGTTGTCGAGGCAAGAATGTTAGGACTTAAAATAAAGACAGATAACAGAGTTGGTTGTACATATGAAGATTGGTTTTCAAAATATAAAGGAAAAGAGTTAATAAATTTTCTAGAATCAAATAATTTTGTTATATTAGATAAAATACAAAAGGAATTATGAAAAATAAAATAGTCAATTGGATAAAAGATTATTCAGAAAAAAGCAGCCTTAATTGTTTAATCATAGGTATATCAGGAGGTGTTGATTCAGCATTGACATCTACATTGTGTGCAGAAACAGGTATAAAAACAATAGTTGTTTCAATGCCAATACATCAAAATGAAAGCGAACTTTTAAGAGCTAGAAATCATATTGATTGGCTGCGTTCTAAATATGATAATGCTGAAGGTATTGAAATACCACTTTCTCATATCTATGACAGCTTTGCAAGATTTTTTGCTGATAATGTTAATGGATTAGCATTGGCAAATTCTAGAGCAAGATTAAGAATGACAACGCTATATCAAATTGCTCAAACAAATAATGGACTAGTTGTAGGAACAGGTAATAAAGTGGAAGATTTTGGAGTTGGATTTTTTACAAAATACGGCGATGGTGGTGTCGACATTTCACCTATTGCAGATTTAATGAAATCACAGGTTAGAGAACTTGCAAAGCAGGTTGGCGTATCAGATGAAATTACAAATGCAGCACCGACAGATGGACTATGGGAAGATTCAAGAACTGATGAGGAGCAGATAGGCGCTACATACGAAGAACTTGAATGGGCAATGACATCTACAGATGACGTTATGGATTTGACAAAGCGTCAAATAGAAGTTTTAAGAATATACGAAAGATTTAACAAACAGAATAAACATAAAATGGTTTCGATACCTGTTTGTAAAATAGGAGAATAAAATGAAAAAAGCGGTAGTATTAGGTGCAGGTGGTTTTATTGGCAGCCACATGGTTAAACGATTAAAAAGCGAAGGCTTTCATGTTGTTGGTGTTGACTTGAAAAAACCAGAGTTTTCTAAAACAGAAGCAGATTTGTTTGTTGTAGGAGATTTAAGAGACCCTAAACTTGTTTCTCAGGTGATTGGACCAGATGTAGATGAACTATATCAATTTGCAGCAGATATGGGAGGCGCTGGTTTTATATTTACAGGTGAAAACGATGCAGATATTATGCATAACTCTGCATTGATAAATCTTAATGTAACACATGAATGTGTAATTAAAAATGTAAAGCGAGTTTTTTATTCTTCTTCTGCATGTATGTACCCAGAACATAATCAGTTAGACCCAGATAACCCTAATTGTACAGAAGATTCTGCATATCCTGCAGACCCAGATTCAGAATACGGTTGGGAAAAATTATTTAGTGAAAGATTGTTTTTGGCGTTTATGAAAAATAAAGGCCTTGATGTTAGAGTTGCTAGATACCACAATATTTTTGGACCAGAAGGTACGTGGCAAGGAGGTAGGGAAAAGGCTCCAGCAGCATTGTGTAGAAAAGCTGCACTTGCAAATGAAGGCGATGCGATTGAAGTTTGGGGACCTGGTACACAGACAAGGTCTTTTCTTTATATTGATGAATGTATCGAGGCAACATTAAGACTAATGAGGTCTGACTTTGTCGGCCCTGTTAATATTGGTTCTGAAGAGATGATATCAATAAATGATTTTGCAAATATGGCAATACATGTTTCTGAAAAAGATTTATCAATACATAATATAGATGGCGAAGAGTTTGTTGAAAAATATGGCCACGAATGTCCTATAGGTGTTAATGGTAGAAATTCTAATAATACACTTTATTTTGAAAAAATAGGATGGGTTGTATCTCAGCCACTTGTTGTAGGAATGAAAAAAACATACGATTGGATAAAGAGTCAGATAGATGATTAAAATATGTTGCGATATAAATCAGTATGAAGGTGAAGGTCTAGGTTCTAGAATTCAATGTCACATTGCAAGTAAAATCATTTGTAAGCATTTAGGCTTTGAATATTTAGAAACGCCTGTTAAAAATCTTGCTCACAATTATGAAAATGTAGACGATACAGAATTTTGTAATCAATACAACAATTATTTTAATATAAAGAAATCAAATTTAGAATTTCCGATTGTTGATATAAAACCTTATACTGTTCAAGAATTAAAAGATTTAGCAGTAGATGAAAATGTAGTTTATAGATTGTATATGAACAGTCCTAAAAAAATATTAGATTCAGATATAAAAATACTTGAATCGAAAAAATATTTTATAAATGATAGGCCAAAAAATTCATTGATAAATATTGCTATACATTTAAGAGTAATAAATAAAGTAGATACTGATTTTGTAGCTATAAGAAATTATTATGCTCAAAACAATCCAATTGAAGGTAAGATAAAAAATATAATTGATAGTATGAATTTAAAATACGGAAGCGAAAATGTTGTATTTAATATTTATACTCAATCAGGTTTTACTGATGGTACAAAAACAGAAGTTGTCAATTTTAAAAATCTAAAAAATAAAAATGTTGTATTTAATATAGACTCTAATGTTATAGATTTAATCGAAGGCTGCGTAAATTCAGATATATTTATAATGGCAAATAGCTCACTAAGTTATATATGTTATCTTATGAGAAAGGGTTATACTATGGCACATGGTAATTTTTGGCACATTTTAGATAAAAATGTAGGGAGAATATAATGAAAAAATCTAGCGTAATAGGAATAGGTAGACTAGGTCTTTGTTGGGCACTTAATCTTGAGACAAACGGCTATGATATAGTTGGTGTTGATGTAAACAAAGAGTATGTTGATTCTTTGAATAATAAAACGTTTCAATCAAAAGAACCTCATGTAAATAACATGCTAACAAAATCTATAAATTTTAAGGCAACTACAAATATTGAGGATGCTGTAAATCATTCTGACATAATTTATATTGTGGTTGCTACAAACACATTAGAAGATGGACATTATGACCATTCAATAATTGATAGCATTGTAAATGACATAGAAAAGTTAGGAAATCAGGAAAATAGAAAGCATATAATTTTGCAATCGACAACGATACCAGGATATTGTGACGCAATCGAAGATAGATTAGAAAAATGCAATTATTCATTGAGCTATAATCCTGAATTTATTAGACAGGGAAGTATAATTGATGACCAAAAAAATCCTGATATGATACTTATAGGCACAAAAGATAATGAAGCAAGAAAGCTTTTATTAAGTGCATATGATGATATGTGTAATAATAAACCAAAGTTTAACATCATGGATAATTTAAGTGCTGAAATTACAAAACTTGCACTTAATTGTTTTCTTACAACAAAAATATCTTTTACAAATATGATTGGTGATTTGGCGATAAAAGTAGGTGCTAATCCTGATAGAATATTAGAAGCTGTTAGTTCAGATTCAAGAGTAGGTGAAAAACTTATGAAATATGGCTATGGATATGGAGGTACATGCTTACCAAGAGACAATAGAGCTTTGGCTGTATTTGCTAAAAAACACAATATGCCTATTGATATAAGCGTTGCGTCTGATAAAATAAATAAGCAGCATTTAGAATTTCAGGTTAATGAATTTGTAAATAAATTTCCTGACAAAAAAGGTTTTTATTTCTTTGAGGATGTTGCTTTCAAGCCAGGCTCTGATATTATAGAAGAGTCTCAAAAACTAGCATTAGCAGTAAGTCTTGCGGAAATGGGATATGTAAACATAACAATATCAGACAATCAAATGGTTGTTAATAATATAAAAGAAAAATATGGAAAGTTATTTGATTATGAAATTAAAAGATAAAATATACAACTCCGTACCTGATGGTAAATGGGATTTGTTTTTAGATATAGGTCTTTCTTATAATGCACCTGTATCATATGAAAAATTAAGAAGCAATACAAATGCTTTTGTTATAGGTTTTGAACCAAATCCTCAAAGCTGTAAAGAAATACAGGCAGAGCCTTTTGTAAAAAGACATGATTCTCACGTAGGTGGCATACCAAAATCTGAAAAAAGATTTTTGTTATTAAATTATGGAGTAGCAAATGTAAAAGACGTTGAGACCAGAACTTTTAATGTTACTAACGAAGACCCAGGCTGTTCTAGTTTTTTGGAAATACAATCAAGACATACAGTTGAAAAATCTATTGATGTTAATGTAATAGGTCTTAAATATGTTTTAGATTCTTTGCCTTGGGATAAATTTAATTCTAAATATTTTGAAATAAAATCTGATACTCAAGGATATGAGATTGAAGTTTTGAAAAGCTTAGGTGACTATATAAATTATGTTAAAGATATTTTAATTGAAGAGTCAACATACGGACAATATAAAAATGCACCAGATACATTTGAGATACATCAGTTCATAAAAGAATCAGGTATGAAATGGCAATACTCAAGTGAAGGAAATGCAAGGTTTACAAGATGATAACATTTACACAGTTAGGAAAATATGGCAGGTTAGGAAATCAGCTATTCCAGTATGCAGCATTAAGAGGTATTGCTCTTGAAAAAAATTTAGAAGCAAAAATACCTGATTTTAATAATTCTCATTGGCATGGTCAAAAATGTGTACTAGATAACTTTAATCTTTCTCTAAAAAAATATACTCAGGAAGATGTTAACAAATTAAAATACAGATATACTGAAAGAAATCCTGAAGGATTTGATGACATAAGTATTATTAAAGACAATACAGATTTATTTGGATTCTTTTCTAATACAAATTATTTTGAAAAATATAAAAAACAAATAATAAATGACTTTTCTATAAAAGAAAGCATACAAGAAATATCGGAAAAATATATTGAATCTCTTAAACAGCAATATAATGCTGATATAATAAGTCTTCATTTAAGGCGTGGAGATGTAACGGACGGCACAAATAAATTACATGGAGGCATTGAAAGGTATATAGGAAAAGATGGTAAATTAGAAAAGACATCTGTACTTGGAAAATATATTGAAGATGCAAAAGAAAGATTCGAAGGCTGCAAATTTCTTGTTTTTTCTGGAGGTAGTAGAAAAGGAAATGATTTTAACAAATCTGATATCGAATGGTGCAAGGAAAATCTTATAGGAGATGAATTTATATTTTGCGAAGGTGGAAGTGAAATACAAGATTTTTGTACAATAACAAAATGCGATGGAAATATAGTTGGACACGCATCTACATTTAGTTGGTGGTCTGCATATCTAAATAAAAATAATAATGTTGTTGCTCCAAGATATTTTAATATAAATCCTGATAACTATAATTTTCAAAAACAAGGATTCTTTCCTAAAAACTGGAGACTAATATGATTTTACTATGTTTTGGAACAAGACCTGAATGGTTAAAAATAAAACCTTTAGTTAAAATATTAGATAGAAATCAATATAAACTTTTATTTACAGGTCAGCATAAAGATTTATTAAAGCACATTAAACCTGATTATGAAATTACAATAAAACAAAGCTCAAATAGATTAGATTCTGTAATTTCAAGTTGTATGCTACAATTTCCTGAAGGTGATTTTGATAGTGTACTTGTACAAGGTGATACAGCTTCAGCATTTGCTTGCGCATTGGCAGCATATAATAGAAAGTTAAAAATATATTATATGGAAGCAGGTTTACGAAGTTATAATTTAGACCATCCATATCCAGAAGAAGCCTATAGACAGATGATAGCAAGAATATCTGATGTAAATTTCTGCCCTACAAAAAACTCTCAGTTGAATTTGATAAATGAAAAAGTTAGTGGCTCTACATTTAGTGTAGGAAATACTGTATTGGATAATTTAATAGAATATAAAGATAAATGTGAATATACAGATAAGGTTTTGGTTACATTACACAGAAGAGAAAACCATCACATAATGGATAAATGGTTTGGTGAGGTTAATCAACTTGCAAAAGACTTTGGTGGACTTAATTTTATTTTACCAATACACCCAAATCCGAATGTACAAAAACACAAGCATTTATTGACTCATGTAAATATTGTGGACCCTATGTCTCATGACGAACTATTAAATGTTTTGTGTAAATCAAAGCTTGTAATTTCTGATAGCGGTGGACTTCAAGAGGAAGGTAGCTTTTTTAATAAAAAAGTTATTGTTTGTAGAGAAGTAACTGAAAGACCTGAGGCAATTGAAACAGGACATTTACATATTTGTAAATCACCAAAAGATTTACCTAATTTGTTTCATAATGTCGTAAAAAATTATTATATTAATAATATATGTCCTTATGGTGATGGATATGCAAGTAAAAAAATTAAAAAATTATTATGAAAAAAGATTTTATAGAACATTTCTATATGTTATCAACTAAATTAAGGCTAGGTGAAAACTTCGCATTTTCAAGATTTTCTGATGGTGAAATGTATCTTTTAATGGATAGAAGTACTACATTAGGAAAAGGTTATTATGAAATCGATGGTGCAAGAAATTCTGGTACATACGACCCGATAAATTACAAAAATGTAGATTCTAGTAAACATGGATTTTTTTATGACGCATTAAAAGATTCTTTTAGATATCATGCTGAAAATTATTTTGTTGGTCTTAGTTGTCGATGCTGTGTTGGTGAAGAAAATTTTCAGTGGCAAGTAAATTTAAGAGGTGGAGATGATGAACATCTAACTTGGTCAAATCTTTTTATAAACGGAAACTTTGATAGATTTATAGATAAAATGGTACCAATGTTTAATGATAAAAAAATTGTTTTTATTTGTAATGAAACTCTTGACTTATCAATGCTGCCTTTTGATGTTGAAAAAGATTTTAGAGTTGGAAACAATTGTATGATTAACAACTTTAATATATCTGATGAAATAATTGGCTGGATAAAAGAAAACAACATAAAGAATCATGTATTTTTATTTTCGGCATCATCATTAAGCAACGTTTTAATACATAAGCTATTTGCTGAAGAAAACGAAAACACATATATTGACGTAGGTACAGGATTAAATCTGTATTTTGGTGTTGATACACATCGTGGATATTTACACGGACATAATAGAAAGATGTGCATTTGGTAATAAGAGGTGATTATGAATATATACAGTAAAATAGATAGTGATAGGTTTGGTTACAAAATTGGTAAAATCGATGAAACATTTTTTAATGATAAGACTATCGACGAAGCAATACAATATTTCAAAAAAAATGATTATGAATGTATATTTTCAAGAATTGACCATTCAAGACTTGATTTGATAAACGGACTTGAGCAACGAGGCTTTACAACAAAGGATATGCAATACACACTTCGTAATTCATTCAGAAATTATAAAGGTGAGCTTCTTTTCAAATCAACAAGCAGAACAGATGGCTATATATTTAGAGAGGCTTTAGAATCAGAAACAGACCAGATAGTTAACATAGCTAAAAATTCATTTAGTGGATATGGTCATTATTCAACAGACAGTAGATTAAATAAAAAAGATTGTTTAGATGCGTATGTAGATTGGACATATAATTCCTGCATCAATAAAAATGTTGCAGATAAAATATTTGTAGCAGAAAAAAATGGTGAGGTTGCTGGTTATATAGCATACAAAAAGTTTACAAAAGAAAATTTAACATACGCAGCAGGAGTACTTGGTGCAGTAAATCCTAAACATAGAGGTAACAGATTGTTTCCAGATATTGATATAGCTGGATTGGAATGGGGAATAAAAGAAAATATGAGTTGGCACGAACATAATGTATTACTAGACAACTTTGCAGTATTTAAGGCGCACATGAGTGTAGGATTCAAACCACACGAATTTATGATAACATTACACGGATGGATGGACGAGGTAAAATTATGAGAAATAACAATATAACAATATTAGGTACAGGTTCTTATTTACCAAGCAATATTGTAACTAATGAACAACTTTGCAAACATATCGATACCACACCTGAATGGGTTGAAAATAAATTAGGTATAATAGAACGCAGAATAGTAGTAGATGAAACTACAGCAGATTTAGCATACAATGCAGCAATAAACACTTTAAGCAATGCCAATATTGATAAAGAAGATTTAGACTTAATTATGGTTGTGACCTCGAGTCCGGACCAAATATCTCCATCAACTGCATGTACTTTACATAATATGTTAAACATCAAAAAAGATATTCCTTCATTTGATATCAACGCTGTTTGTGGTGGTTTTGTTTATGCAATGTCATTTGCTTCAACATTGATTAGCAGTGGGGCTTACAAAAAAATATTGATTATTGCCAGTGAGACTTATTCTAAACATACAAATGTATATGATAGAAATTGTGTATTTTTCGGTGATGGTGCTGGAGGTTTGGTATTAGGTACATCTAAAAATGGTTGGAATGTTGGCCATATAGCATCAAACGGTTCTGGTTCAGGTATGACTGGTTTTAGAATGCCACTATCTGACCCATTTACTATGATTGGCAAAGAAGTTTGGGAACAGGCTGTTAAAGTATTGCCAGAGTCAATAAAAATAGTAATGAATGAAGCAAAGCTTGAGGTAGATGATATTAAATTATTAGTACCACATCAGCCAAGCATCAATATATTAAAGGTTGTTGCTAAAGAACTTGGTATGTCTATGGACAATGTAAAAGCTGTACAGCATAAATATGGAAATATTGCTGGTGCATCAATACCAATAGCATTACATGACGCATTTGTTAACAATGAAATACAAAAAGGTGATAAGATACTTTTATCAGCAGTAGGCTCAGGATGGGCATGGGGTTCTATGGTAATAAATTATGAAGATTAGGAGAGTATAATATGAGAAACAATCCATATAAAATAGTAAAGATGTTCGAAGATGAAATATCAAATTTTACAGGCGCGCCTTATGTTGTTACTGTAGATAGTTGTACAAATGCATTATTTTTGGTATGTAAATATCTTAATGTAAAAGATGTCACAATACCATCACAGACTTATTTATCTGTACCTCAATCTATAATTCACGCAGGTGGCAATGTCATATTTGATAAAAGACCTAAAACAAATCATTGGAAAGGGATATATCAATTAAAGCCTTATCCTATTTATGACGCTGCAAAAAGATATACATCAAATATGTATGTACCTGATTCATTTATGTGTCTGTCTTTTCATATAAAGAAACAGCTTCCTATATGGAAAGGTGGTGCAATATTATGTAGCGATAAAAAGGCATATGAATGGTTTAAGCGAGCAAGGTATGAAGGTAGAAGTGAAAAATATTACAAGGATGATGATATAGAATTTCTTGGATGGAATATGTATATGACACCTCAGCAGGCTGCACACGGTCTTTCAATGATGCAGAATTATCCAGAACATAAAGAAGATATGGCAGAGCTTAATGGATATAGAGATTTAACAGAATTTACTGTGTTTAAAAATAATAAGGTTATAGAATAATGGAAAATTTAAAATCAACTGTTAATGGACAAGGCGAGGTTGTAACTCAGATTATACATTTTGTAGGAGGTATAAAAAGAACATATCACGGTATACTTTCACGCAGTATTAAACAAGGCCAATTTACAAAATTTAAGTGTATAGATGGCACAATGATAATGATTAACGATGCAAATGTATTATGTATAGAAGTATTTAAGGAGAAATAATGGTAACAGTTATATTAAATTGCTATAAAAGACCTCAGTATTTAAAAGAACAAATCGAGGCTATAAAAAATCAAACTATTGATGTAGATGAAATAATTGTATGGTACAACAAACCTGAAGATGAAAAGCAATATAACATATCAGGCTTAGGTGCAAGAGTTATAATGTGTGACAGCAATTTTAAATTTCATGGAAGATTTGCAGCGGCACTTTTAGCAAAGTCTAAATATGTAGCACTGTTTGATGATGACACAATACCAGGTACAAAATGGTTTGAAAACTGCATTAACTGCATGGAAACACACCCAGGTATATATGGAAGCTCAGGCGTTGTATGTGAAACAGAATATTACGAACCTAATTACAAAGTTGGTTGGAACGGTAATCCTAATAACGAAGAGATAACAGAAGTAGATTTAGTAGGACATGCTTGGTTTATGAAAAGACAAGATGTTGAATATCTTTGGAGAGAAGAACCATATAGCTGGGACAATGGAGAAGATATGCAATTATCATATTATGCTCAAAAATACGGTGGAGTAAAAACTTATGTTCCTCCTCACCCAACATCAGACATTGAAATGTGGGGCTCTAAAAATGGAATGAAATATGGAAATGATTTTAAAGCATCTTGGAGAAAATCAAACCACATGCAATTAAGAAATGAAATAGTAAATAGACAGATAGAGAACGGATGGAAAACAGTAAAACAAAAGTAGGTATAATAGGATATGGTGAAATAGGTTCGTCTCTTGCAAAGGTATATCATGAAAAAGGTTTTGTACCTATGATTAGAGACTTAGATATTAATACAATCAGAGGAGAGATTGATGTTTTAAACATATGTCTTCCTTATGGCAAAGAATTCGTAAATATAGTCAATGAATATATCGATGAGTATTTACCAAAAATTACAATAATTCATTCTACTGTACCTGTAGGTACAACAAAGCAAATAAAAAGACCTTGTGTGCATTCACCTGTTAGAGGTGTGCATCCAAACTTAAAAGAAGGCATAGAAAAATTTGTTAAGTTTATAGGATATAATAATGATGTAGATTTAGTGTTGGCTGAAGAACATTATCGAGAATTAGAAATTATATTTTATCCTGTAAAAGGTTCCGATGCTTCAGAACTTGCAAAATTAACAAGTACTACATATTATGGACTATGCATTGCTTGGCACGGAGAAATGAAAAAAATGTGTGATAAGCACGGTATTGATTTTGATGTAATCAATAAATGGACTCAGTCATACAATTTAGGATATTATGGTTTAGATATGCAACAGGTAATTAGACCTAATTTATATCCACCTGAGAATGGAATAGGTGGTCATTGCGTAATAGCAAACACAGAATTACTTGCAGAAGAATTTGAAAGTAAAGCTCTTGATTTGATATTGGAATATAAAAAATGACATACTATATAATGCTTCCTGGTGATTCTGAAAAAGAAGTTTATTTTGATTCTAATTTACTTGGTGAGAATACTGGATTTGGTGTATTCTGGGCAGGTTTAGGACTCAAAGTTCTTATGGAGATGGTAGATAAAAATCCTGATATGCTTCCTGATGTTTCAATTAAAACGGACAAAGGCAAAACTCTTTCAGTAGAAGAGTTTCTTACTCAAATAAAAGGACTTAAGGTTCGAGTTAATTAAAAAAATATATATTTATATATACTATGGGAAAAAAAGAAAAATACGGAAATTATATTTGTAAAATAGGTTACTTAGACATTAGACAAAGTATTGTTATGCCTAGAAAACGAAAGCTTAATAATGGTGAAATACAAACAATGCCAGGAAGTGTAGAGGTTAATGTATATCACGGAAAGAACAAAGTCTCAGGTCCTTTTAAGTCACACAAGATAGCAATAGATTCTGCTGAAGAATTAATTGGCAGAGGTTATAAGTA
>TARA_Y100000385_G_scaffold49076_1_pt1 | contig 35083 bp, 31 predicted proteins | sample TARA_Y100000385 | Tara Oceans TARA_Y100000385 (sample SAMEA2620980) | marine metagenome | biome: marine biome (ENVO:00000447); feature: surface water layer (ENVO:00002042); material: "saline water (ENVO:00002010), including plankton (ENVO:xxxxxxxx)" | depth 5 m
TCTCAGCTAGGTTTGAGGATGGAAAATTTATTAGTGCTGCCACGAGGGGAGATGGTGAAATTGGTGAAGATATTACTCAAAATGTTTCTGTAATAAAAGATTTTCCTCTTAATTTAAACATTCAAAATCCACCAAAAATTTTAGAAATTAGGGGTGAGATTTATATGTCAAAAAATGACTTTAAAAATCTTAATAAAAAGCAGGAGAGAAATAATTCTAAAATTTTTGCCAATCCTAGAAATGCTGCTGCAGGATCTTTGAGGCAGTTAGATTCTCAAGTTACAGAATCTCGTAATTTGCAATATTTTGCCTATGGTTTGGGGGAATATTCTGATGATTTTGATTGCAATTCTCAGATTAATTTACATCAAAAATTATCAGAATTTGGTTTTAAAACTGAAAATAATGCTAAATTATTACAAAATATTAATTATATTATAGCAAATTATCAAAGCATATCAGATCAAAAATACCTTTTAGATTACGATATTGATGGTATGGTTTACAAAATTAATGATTTTTCTTTACAGAAACGTCTGGGCTTTATTTCTCGTAGTCCTAGGTGGGCAATTGCTCATAAATTTGAGGCTGAAAAGGCTAAAACTAAAATCAACAAAATAACAATTCAAATTGGTCGCACAGGTTCATTAACACCGGTAGCGGAGTTGGAGCCAGTTAATATTGGCGGGGTTTTGGTTTCTCGTGCTACTTTGCATAATAGTGATGAAATTGAAAGAAAAGATATTAGGCAAGGTGATATTGCTGTAATCCAAAGAGCGGGTGATGTAATTCCACAAATTACTTCTATTGATAAGGATGCTCGTAAATTTGACTATCCAAAATTCGATTTTCCTAAAAATTGTCCATCCTGTTATACAAAAGTTGTGCAGTTGGACGATGATGTGGTTATAAGATGTCCAAACCATTATGGTTGTGATGCTCAAATTAAGGAAAATCTAAAACATTTTATTTCTAAAGATGCTTTTAATATTGATGGTTTTGGTAAAAAACAGATTGATAATTTTTTTGATGAGGGCAGGGTAAAAGATTTTACTGATATATTTACTCTTGAAAAACGCGAAAAAGATAATTTATTTACTGATAAATCTCTTTACAAGAAGGAAAATTGGGGAGAAAAATCAATTAATAATCTTTTTACTGCAATTAATAATCGTCGTCAGATAGATTTACATCGCTTAATTTATGCTATTGGAATTCGTCATATTGGTCAAAAAAATTCCAAATTATTAGCTATTCATTTTATTTCCCTTGATAATTTTATAGAAAAATTAACTCAAATGGTTAATTTAGATAATTTTGAGCAATTACAGCAATATCAAGATTTTGCTAATATTGACGGTATTGGAGAAAAAATTGCTAGATCAATTATCCAATATTTTTCGTTTCAAGAAAATATCGATCTTTTAAAAAAATTATCTGATGAATTAAAAATTATTGATCATAAAATTATAGAGTCTGATTCAAAATATGCTGGTAAAATCATTGTTTTTACTGGCGCAATGGAAAAAATGAGTAGAGCTGAAGCAAAAGACAAAGCTGAAAAATTAGGATTTAGAGTTTCTAATTCTATTTCTAAAAAGACTGATTTTTTAGTTGCCGGTGAAAAATCTGGTTCAAAATTAAAGAAAGCTGAAGATTTAGGGATAAAAATTTTATCTGAAGAAGATTGGGTTAATATTGTTTTTAAAAGTTAAGGAGTAACTTATGACAATAATAATTAATAAAAAAATGTGGTAAGATTATTGTTAATATAGAATAAAAAAATACTATTAATGTCCACTATGATATGGGTGGTTATTAGAAATTGTATAGCTTCTATAAATTTGTTCAATTAACACACATCTTGCCATGAGATGAGGTAGGGTAATTTTACCAAAAGAAATCACGCGATCAGCTCTTTTTTTAATTTTTTTACCAAAACCGCTAGCACCCCCAATTGCAAAACAGATTTTTTTCCCCGAATGTCGATAATTAGTTATAATTTCTGATAAATCTTCGGTTGATATATTTTCTCCTCCCAAATCAAGACAAATTAAAATTTCATACTGATCTATTTGATCTAAAATTAACCTCTCTTCCTTTTCAATAATAATTTTATTGGAAATTTTTTTGCTATTTTCTTTTACTTCTAATTCTTTTATATTAATCTTCCATTTTATTCTTTTTTGATAGATATCAAAAATTTCCTTATATGGGCTATTATTAATTTTACCAATTGCTAAAATTTTGATTAACATTATTTTTCAAAAATTTATCAGATTTATAATATTTTCTGTCTGTTTTTTCACTTTTTCTGTATTTGCTAACAATAAAATTACCTCAATTGCTCTTCTAGAAGCAGGTAAATCAGCTAATATTATAATTTATAGCAAAAAAAAACCAGATTTTAAGAGTTTTTCTATTTCTGGCCCAGAAAGATTAGTAGTTGATTTTAAAAATAGTAAAAATTTTAGCAATTTTAAATTAGGTAAAAGTCATTTTTTTATAAATTTTAGAGAATCAGAATCTGATCTAAGTACAAGATTGGTTTTTGATGCAAAGCAAAAAATTAGAATTTTTCGTACAGTTTCAGAAAAAATTCAACTTTCTGTATCTGATGAATATTATAGGACAACAATTAAAATTATTAATGAAACAGTAAAGAAAAAACCCAAAAAATTAAAACCCGTTATAGTAATTGATGCTGGACATGGAGGTAAGGATCCAGGTGCAGTTAGCCCAAGAAAAACCAAGGAAAAAACAATTACATTAGCTTATGCTTTAGAGTTAAAAAAATATTTGGATTCAAAAAATAAATATAAAGTATATTTAACTAGATATTCTGATAAATTTATCCCCTTGTCAAAAAGAGTTAATATTGCTCGTAGAAAGGATGCTGATTTATTTATTTCACTTCATGCTAATGCGTCGCGCAAAAAGGATATTTATGGTTTTTCAATTTATACATTATCCAACAAGTCATCAGATAAGGAAGCGGAGAAATTAGCGCAAAAAGAAAATAAGGCGGATATTATTGGGGGTGTAAATTTAAATTCGGCATCTGGTGATATTTTAGATATTTTAATTGATTTATCACAAAGAGATACTATGAATCGTTCATCTTTGTTTGCGGGTGAGTTGATTAAAGTTATGAAAAATCGCGGAGTTCATATTTTACAAAATACTCATCGTTTTGCTGGATTTAAAGTTTTAACTGCTCCTGATATGGCTTCCGTTTTAATTGAAATTGGTTATTTGACCAATAGGCCAGAAGAGCAAAGAATGAAAAAGGATTTTTACAAGAAAAAAATATCAAAGGCAATTGTTCAAGGAATTGAATTATATTTTCAAAAATATTTTAAATGAAAAGAAAGAATAAATTAAACTATATTCCATTATTTTTAATAACTATTTTGAGTATTTTGTGGTTTGACAGTGCAAATAAGAAAAAATCATTAGAAAATACCTATAATTTATTAGAAATTAGTGATAATGAGGTAAATAATAATTTTTATGATATCACTGGTTATTTTTTTGCTATTGATGGAGATTCTTTAAGAAAAAAAGATATAGAAATTAGATTGCTAGAAATTGATTCTCCAGAGTATAGGCAAACTTGTTTTGATAAAAATGATAAGGAGTATGATTGTGGTAAAATTTCAACCAATTTTTTGCGTAAATTAGTTAAAGACAGTAAGTTAAATTGTAAGTATCAAAAAAAGGATATGTATGATCGTTACTTAGCAAATTGTTATGACGGTGATAAAAATATCAATCATGAAATGATTAAAAATGGCATGGCAATTATATATAATATAAATCAGGCAAGTCATAGAGCGAAAGAACTTGAAAAACAAGCCAGAGATAATAAAATAGGAATTTGGCAAGGTAAATTTTTGTCACCAAAAGAATTTAGAAAAATGACAAAGAATGAAAGATAAGTTAAAAATAGCAATTATTGGCGCATCGGGCTATACTGGTTTGGAATTAATTAGAATTCTACAAAATCATCAATTTTCTGATATTCAAATCTTAATAGGTCAATCAAATGCTGGTAAGAAAATGTTGGAGATTTATCCACATTTGGATATTATTGATTTACCAAAATTAATTACGTTAGAAGAGGCTGATTTTTCTAATATGGATATAATTTTTTCTTGCTTACCTCACGGTCATAGTCAAAAAATTATTACCAACATTTTTTCTTCCAACCATAAAAAATCTTTAAAAGTTATTGATTTAGCTGCTGATTTTCGTTTAAAAAATTTAGATGATTATCAAAAATGGTATGGTGAGCATCAGGCAATTAATTTGCAAAAGGAAGCAATTTATTCTTTACCAGAAATAAACCGTCAAAAAATTAAAAAAGCGCGATTAATTGCCTGTCCCGGTTGTTATCCAACTTCAATTTTATTACCCCTATTGCCACTTTTAAATAGTTGCTTGATTAAGCCGGATAGTATTATTTCTGATTCAAAATCTGGGGTCACCGGGGCTGGACGATCTTTAAAATTGGGTAATTTATTTTGTGAAGCAAATGAGAATATTTTAGCCTATGGCATTGCTTCTCATCGACATATTGCTGAGGTTGAACAAGAAATCAATTTAATTTCCAAATCAAATGCAAAAATTGACTTTACACCACATTTAATTCCAGTTAATCGTGGCATTTTGTCAACTATTTATATTGATTTGATGGATGGATTCACCGAACAAGATTTAACTAATTGTTTAAAAACAAAATATGAGGATGAATATTTTGTTAAAATATCTGATCATATTCCTGCAATTAAAGAGGTTAATGGTACAAATTTATGTAAAATTTCTGTTAGCAAAGCTAGGTCTTCAAATAAAGCAATTATTGTTTCAGTAATTGATAATCTTATTAAAGGAGCATCAGGACAGGCAGTACAAAATATGAATATTGCATTTGATATTGATGAAAGGGAGGGGTTAGATATTTTGGGTCATTTGACCTAGATAATATATTTACCTGGAATTTTGTTTTATTTGCTTGTTTAAGAATTTCTAATATTAGTAGATGTTTGATAGTTATATCTGACAGAACTTTCTATCAATCAAATATTACTTTAGTTATTGTAAATCATTTTTTACTATTTTAAAAGAAATTTCTTTAAAATTTACTTTTAATTCATAAAATGTCTATATTGTAAAGTGTTAAGAAAATAACTAAAAATGACTCAATATTTAATACAAGGTAAAAAAAATCAATTCGAAGTGACTATTGGTTGTGAAATTCATGCTCAATTAGCAACTCAATCAAAATTATTTTCACGAAGTGCTACCAAATTTGGTAGCCCACAAAATAGCCAAACTTCCTTTATAGATGCGGCAATGCCGGGAATGTTACCAACTATAAATAAAGAAGCAGTTAGATTGGCGATAAAAACAGGTATTGGAATTAATGCAGTTATTAATAAAAAATCTATTTTTGATCGTAAAAATTATTTTTATGCTGATTTACCGCAGGGTTATCAAATTTCTCAATTTTTAGATCCTATTGTATCCGGCGGTCATATTGATATTAATCTAGAAAATGGCAATAAAAAAACTATTAAAATTGAAAGAATTCATCTTGAGCAAGATGCAGGTAAGTCAATACATGATCAAGATCCAAAACTAAGTTTTATTGATCTTAATCGGTCTGGTATACCATTAATGGAAATTGTTTCTGAGCCGGATATGTCCAGCCCTTTTGAAGCCTCTGAATATGTCAAAAAAATTCGTTCTATTGTCCGCTCTCTTGGAACTTCAGATGGCGATATGGAGAAAGGTAATCTAAGATGTGATGCAAATGTATCTGTTAAAATTAAGGGTGAAAATCAACTAGGTACAAGATGTGAGATTAAAAATCTTAATTCTACCAAAAATATCATGTCAGCAATTGAGTTTGAAGCTAATAGACAGGTAAAAATTATTGAAAATGGAGGGATAATTGACCAAGAAACTCGTTTATTTGACGCCATAACTGGTGAAACAAAAACTATGAGATCAAAAGAAGATGCTATGGATTATCGCTATTTTCCTGATCCTGATTTACCTCCTTTGGTTATTTCTAACGAGATGATTGAGGAAATTAAAAAAGAAATGCCTGAATTACCAGATTCTAGAAAAGACCGTTATATTACTGACTTTGGCGTGAATGAATATGATGCTACAATTCTAACCTCTGATTCGGTTATTTCAGAATTTTTTGAGGAGTCAATTAAAGAAAATGATTCAAAAACTGCTATCACATGGATAAATGTTGAGCTTTTAGGTCGCGTTAATAAATTAAACCTAAAATTTTCTGATCTTAAATTTGGTGCAAGAGATCTGGCTGATTTACTTTTTTTAATCAAAAATAATGTTGTTTCTGGAAAAATCGCTAAGGATGTGCTGGATATTATGATTGAAACTGGAGATAAGGCAGAAAAAATTGTTGAAGAAAAAGGGTTAAAGCAAGTAACTGATATTAGTGCAATTAAGGAGCAAATTTCTAAAATTTTAGAAGCAAATCTTGACAAGGTAGAGCAATATAAATCAGGAAAAGATAAATTATTTGGCTTTTTTGTGGGTCAAGTTATGAAAGAAACTAAAGGAAAGGCAAGTCCAAAAATTGTAAATCAACTTTTAAAAGAATTACTATCATAATTTAAATGTCTAAATCTAAATATTACCCAGAACCTGATCAAAAATTTAGTTTTGCTCAAATGGAAAAAGATATTTCTAATTTTTGGCAAGAAAATAATATTTTTGAGCAGTCAATTAAAAATAGAGAAGAAAATAAATCATCCGATTTTGTATTTTACGATGGTCCTCCCTTCGCTAATGGTTTGCCTCATTATGGCCATTTATTAACTGGCTTTATAAAAGATACTTTTGCCCGCTATCAAACTATGATTGGAAAAAAAGTTGATCGAAAATTTGGTTGGGATACTCATGGTTTACCTGTTGAAATGCAAACGGAAAAAGAATTGGGTGTTTCTGGTCAAATTGCTATCAAGGAATTTGGAATTGAAAAATTCAATGATGAATGTCAAAAATCTGTGATGAAATATGCAGGTGAATGGAAAGATTATGTTACTAAACAGGGTAGGTGGGTTGATTTTGATAATGGCTACAAAACCATGGATAAAAATTTTATGGAATCTGTTATTTGGGCCTTTAAGGAGCTTTATGATAAGGGTTTAATGTATGAGGATTATCGTGTTATGCCTTATAGTTGGGCTTGCGAAACTCCAGTTTCTAATTTTGAAACTAAAATGGATAATGCTTATCGTAAAAAAACAAGCAAGGCAGCTACCATTTTATTTGAAATAAACTCTTCTTCATTAAGTAATGAATCAAAATTACAAAATGATTTGATCGGTTGTAAGATTGCGGTTTGGACAACAACTCCGTGGACATTACCATCAAATTTAGCTTTAGCAGTTGGTACTGATATTGATTATGATATTTTACAAAAAGATGGTAGAAAAATTATAATTTCATCTTTATTAAAAGAAAAATATAAAGAATTAGCAGATTTTAAAATTTTAAAAACTATAAAAGGTAATAATTTAGTTGGATTAAAATATCAGTCATTATTTGATTATTTTGCCTGTGATAAAAAAGTAAAAAATTCTAAAAATTCTTTTACAATCTTACCAGCTGACTTTGTAACAACCCAAGATGGAACGGGAATTGTCCATATTGCACCAGCTTTTGGTGAAGATGATAATGAATTATGTAAAAAATTTGATGTTCCAACTATTTGTCCAGTTGATCAATCTGGAAAATTTACTGACTTAACTTATGACTTGGAAGGTTTATCTATTAAAAACCGTCAAGTTTTTGAATGTAATGATGAGATTATAAAATACCTTAAATTAACTAATAATTGGCTAAAAACTGAGCAATATATTCATAATTATCCACATTGCTGGAGGACTGATACTCCATTAATTTATAAAGCTGTTTCTTCTTGGTATGTAAAAGTTACCGATATTAAGGACCAGATGATTAAAGCCAATCAGGATATTAACTGGATTCCTGATCATATCAAGGATGGGCAATTTGGTAAATGGCTCCAGGGGGCTCGTGATTGGTCAATTAGTAGAAATCGTTTTTGGGGCTGTCCGGTACCAGTTTGGAAGAGTAAGTCGGGTAAAATTAAGGTTTTTGGTTCAATTGCTGATATAGAAAAGGCCTCTGGTCAAAAGGTAGAAAATCTACATAGACCTTTTATCGACAACATTACAATTGAAGAAGGTGGTGAGATTTATACTAGAGTTAGTGATGTTTTGGATTGTTGGTTTGAGTCAGGCTCCATGCCATTTGCTCAAAAACACTACCCATTTGAAAATAAAGATTGGTTTGAAAATAATTTTCCGGCTGATTTTATTACTGAGTATATTGCGCAAACTCGTGGTTGGTTCTATACTTTAACTGTTATGTCAGTTGCACTTTTCGGAAAAGCACCTTTTAAAAATGTTATTTGTCATGGCACAATTTTAGATGAGAAATCACAAAAATTATCTAAGAGATTACAAAATTATCCTGACCCAATTACAATCTTTGATAAAATTGGTTCTGATGCTATGAGGTTTTATTTGCTTTCAACCCCAGTTATGAAAGGTCAGGAATTAAAGATTTCTAAAGATGGTAAGGAGATCACTGAAACCAGTCGCATTTCTATAAAACCACTTTTAAATGCATACAACTTTTTTTGTCTTTATGCTAATTCAGATGGAATTAAAGCTACAAGAATAGATGAAGATTATAAAATAACTAATATTATGGATATCTATATTCTTAGTAAATTAAAAGAATGTTGTAATAATATGAAAAAATCATATGATAATTATGATTCGGTAATCACCTGTTCTGAATTTAATAAATTTTTTGAGGTTTTGAATAATTGGTATATTAGACGATCTAGAGAAAGATTTTGGAAAAAAGAAATCGATCAAGATAAAAAAGACGCATATAATATTTTATATACTATTATTTTAACAATTTGCGAAATTTCTGCTCCTTTATTACCTTTTACTAGTGAGAAAATTTGGAGAGATTTGAATAATACCAAACAACATTAAAAATTAACAGCATAGAAAAATATTTTTTCTTGTTATTTGTAAAAAATAAAGACAATAATATCCCCATGTTCCTCAAAACATAATGCCACTTTTTAATTTGAAGTGATCTTAAGATACTACTTAAACTAGAAAACCGGTAGATTTTTTTTGGAAAGTTTAGATGGATTAATTATTAATTACTCAGATTTTTTTTAAAAGATACTTGATTATTTATAGTGGTAATTGTTAATATATATCTTATCTGGGAGTGAGGCTTAATAAAATAGCTACTTATTGGTGAATATGTCTCTATGTAGGCTTTGCATAGTGGTAGCTCCCGGTGTTAATTTTCCTGCCTTCTTGATTCTAATATAGCCTAACTTAACTCTTTGATAAAAATAATAAAATTGCTTTTTGGATATGAAGTCTATTTTCTGCTTCTTCAAATATAATAGAGTTTTTGCCATCTATAACTGAACTTGTTACCTCCATACCTCGAAAAGCTGGTAAGCAATGGGTAAATATTGCATCCTTATTAGCAATTTTCATAATATTGTCATTAATTTGCATAGGGGCTAATAATTGTTTTTTTCTTTGATCATCATCACATTCTTGACCCATTGAAAACCAACAATCTGTAATTAAAATATCTGAATTTTGTGCAGCATACTCCGCTTTATCAAATATTTTAATATTAGCACCTGAATTTTTAGCTTTAGCAATTTCTTCATTACTAAAATCAAATTCTTTTGGAATTGCTATATTTAATTGATAGTTTAATTTTAGTGCAGCATGAATATATGAATTAAGGACATTATTTGCATCACCAAACCAAGATAATGTCTTGTTAGATATATTGCTATCAAATCTTTCCTCAATTGCCATAATACTAGCTAATATTTGACAAGGATGACTAAAATTTGTTAAAGCATTAATGATTGGCTTAGAAGAATATCTAGACATTTGTGTTAAAATTTCATGCTCGTGACATCGGATCATGATAAAATCAACATAACGCGATAAAACTTGTGCAGTATCAGAAATTTCTTCTCCCTTATCAAGTTGCATATAATTATGATTCATAACAATTGCATTTCCTCCTAATTGGTTAATCGCAACTTCAAATGAAACCCTTGTTCTCGTTGAGTTTTTAGAAAAAATCATGGCAAGATTTTTACCATATAATTTATCTAAATATTTTTTTGGATTGTTTTTAATATCCTTTGCTGAATTTAGAATAAATCTTAATTCATCCTGTGAAAATTGATTTAAGTCAATAAAATGCTTCATCTTTCTATTTGTTGTAATATATTGTCTATTATTTTTGTATAATTATCATCATTAGTGACAATTTTAAAACTTGCTTCTGCATAAAGTTCTTTCCTTTTTTTTTTTAAATCTATAAGAAATTTTCTTTTATTACTACTTTGTTCCAATTTTGGTCTATGAATAGAATTTTTTGTTCGAGATATTATGGTATCTATATCAGCGTCAAGCCAAATTATTATAGATTTTTTATGTAATAATTCTCGGGTTTTTTTACTTATAACAGATCCTCCGCCAAGAGAAATAACCATTCTCTCTTCTCTGTTAATTAGTTTTTTTATTATGTCCTTTTCTATTTTACGAAAATACCCTTCCCCATCTTCAAAAAAAATATCTGCAATTGATTTTTTTGTATAGTCTGATATTTCATTGTCAGAGTCAAAATAATAATAATCTAATTTCTCAGCTAATTTTTTTCCTATAGTGGTTTTTCCTACTCCCATCATTCCAATAAGGCAAATAATTTTTTTATTTTGAAAAATATTGTTATTATTTTCTAAATTCACTTGAAAATATTAAAAATTATATATACCATAGATATTGTATGTTTGTTGATTAAATTAATCAACTTGAATTTAATTCATTTAAAATATGTCTAATATTTATAGAACTCCTTCATTTGCGAAGGTAGATAATGCTAGTTTTGATGCTGGTTTAAGATCTTATATGCAAAGAGTTTATGCCTTCATGTCAATGGCTTTATTTTTAACTGCTGGCGTGGCATTTTTTGCCTCAAGAAGTGAGTCTTTAATGAAGTTAATTTACACTACGCCATTATCTTTTGTAGTGATGATTGCACCTTTGGGTTTTGTTATATTTTTTAGTCTTAAAGTTCAATCAATGTCAGCTGCAAAGGCAAAGAATTGTTTGTGGATCTTTTCAGCTTTAATGGGTTTGAGTCTATCTTCAATATTTTTAGTATATACTGGTATATCTATAACTAGAATCTTTTTAATTACTGCTTGTACTTTTGGTGCTACTAGTTTTTATGGTTATGTTACTAAAAAAGACCTCACTTCTCTAGGATCTTTTTGCATGATGGGTTTGATTGGTATTATAATAGCTTCTTTGGTTAATTTATTTTTACAAAGCTCTGCTTTAGAATTTGTAATTTCTATCATAGGGGTCTTTGTATTTATAGGTCTTACTGCGTATGATACTCAAAAAGGTAAAAATATGTATTATCAAGTTGCATCTTCTAATGCAGAAATTATTCAAAAGACTGCTATCATGTTTGCATTGAGTTTATATATGGATTTTATTAATCTATTTATAATGTTATTAAGACTTTTTGGTGACAGGAGGTAATTCTGGTACAATAAGTTTTTAATTTTGGCTGAGTAGCAAAGTGGTAATGCAGGGGCCTGCAAAGCCTTTATCGTCGGTTCGATTCCGTCCTCGGCCTCCAATTTTATTAAAATGAAAAAATATAGCTCGCTGAAATCAGCAAAAAATAGACATAAAGATTGTAAACTAGTTCGCAGAAGGGGTAAATTATATGTTATTAACAAAAAGAACCCAAGATTTAAAGCTTACCAAGGTTAACACTACTTTATAATTCTCAATGGCCAAATTAAAAGAAATTGTAATTGGCAGTAGATCAAGTAAGTTATCAGTTGTTCAATCTAATATAATCAGGGACTTAATATTAAATTCTAGCTCTGATTATGTTAAAAACTCATCCTTTATACAAATAAGAAGTTTTACTACTAAGGCTGATAGAGTTATTAACCAACCTTTATCTGAAATAGGTGGCAAAGGTTTGTTTACAAGTGAAATTGAATCATCTTTAATTTCTGGGTCTATTGATATTGCGGTTCATTCTATGAAAGATATGGCTACCATTTGCCATGATGATTTAACTATATCTGCTGTATCTGATAGAGAAGATGTTAGAGATGTTTTTATTTCTAATAAATATTCCTCCTTGGAGGAGATGCCTAAAAATTCTGTCATTGGCACTTCGTCTCTAAGGCGTAAATTAATTATTTTACAAAAAAGACCAGATTTAAAAATTATCAATTTTCGTGGTAATGTTTTAACAAGATTGGCAAAATTAGATGATAGTCAAGTTGATGCTACTATTCTTTCTTATGCTGGTTTAAGAAGGTTAAATTTGGAAAGCAGAGTTACTAAGATTTTTTCTATTGATGAATTTTTACCAGCTCCTGCTCAAGGTGTTATTGCAGTTCAAACTAGAAAAAATGATCAAGATATTCATTCATTAATTTCTAAATTCAATAATAATAAGGTAAGAATGGAGGTTGATGCTGAAAGGCTATTTTTAAGAATTTTAGATGGCTCTTGTAAAACTCCAATTGCTTCTTTTTGTCAAATTAATGATAATAAGGTTGATTTTAGGGGGTTTATAGGAACTTTAGATGCTAAGAAAATATTTAAATTAGAATTTTCTAGTAAACTAGATGATTATATTGATATAATTAGCAAAAAAACTTTGGAAATTAAGGCCAAGTATGACAATTATAATAGGAATTAGTGGTGGAGTTGCTTCCGGCAAAAATTTTGTTTCCAAGTGTTTTATAGAATTTGGTGCTAAAATTTTTGATGCTGATTTAGAAGTATCAAAGATATTTTCTGGTGACAATTATTTCTATGAATCTATTCAAAAAACTTTTCCATATTGTATTTTAGATAATAAAATAGATAAAAGTCTTTTGGCGGAAAGAGTTTTTGAAGATCGTAATAAGTTAAAAATTTTAGAATCCATTATTCATCCAATTGTTAGTTGCAAAGTGGATAAATTTATTAATAATTGTAAAATACAAAATATTCCAATTACTTTATTAAACATTCCTTTATTATTTGAAAAGGAATCTTATAAGAAATGTGATCTTGCAATTTTAGTAATTTGTGATTTAAATTCAAGGAAAGATAGATTTATTAGAAGAGAGAAGGTAAAGAACAAAAAAATATCAGATCAGTCGCTATCTAATAAATTTGATAATATAATTATTAATCAAAAAACTGATGAGGAAAAGAAAAAATTAGCAAATGCAGTAATTTATAATGACTCTGATCAGGAACATGTTATTTTTCAAATAAAATTAATTTTAAAAAATTATGAAGACAATAATTGCTAATTGGAAAATGAATAATTCTTTTGAATATGCCGAATATTGGCTTGAGAAAGTATCAAATCATATTAATAACGAAAAATATAAAATTATTTTAGCCCCACCAACAATTATGATTGATCATATTGATGAAATTTTAATGAATAGTGAGTTGGAAAGGTTAGAAAATGCTTCTAAAAATGTTGGAGAATTAGATGAGAAGGAACTAGAAGAATTAATGTCTGAAATTCGTGATATTTCTATTTCTGGCCAAGATTGTCATCATCAAGAAAAGGGCGCTTTTACTGGCGATGTTAGTGCAAAGATGCTTTCTGAGGCAGGTTGTGAGTATGTAATTATTGGCCATTCTGAAAGAAGGAAATATCATTTTGAACAAGATAAAGTTATTTTAGAAAAAGTAAAATCTTCTTTAAAAGAAAATCTAATACCAATTCTTTGTATAGGTGAAAATTTAGAAGTTAGAAATAATGTATCTCATATAGAATTTATTAGGTCTCAATTGGAAAATAATATTCCAAAAGATCTAGAAATTAAAGATCTTATAATTGCTTATGAACCAATTTGGTCTATTGGCACAGGTAAAGTTCCTGCTAATGATGAAATTGCTGAAATTGCTGTATATATTAAAAACCATGTATATGACAACTTTCCTAACATTAAAAATTATAAAATTCTTTATGGTGGTTCTGTAAAAGCTGAAAATGCTTCAATTGTTAATATTGCTAATATAGATGGCTTTTTAGTTGGAGGTGCTAGCGTTGATGATAAAAGTTTTATTGATATTTTAAATAAGATATAGCTTATTTATTGAGGTTATATAAATAATAAATTTTACCTTATATCCAATAAATTTGTTTATTATTTAAAAACAATTATTTTACAAAGCAATTTTTTAATTAATATATTTTGGAAAAACAGCAAACTTTAAAAAATTACATTTTAGAAATTGCTTATAAATATAAAGTTTATTTTTTATCTTTATTCATTATTTCCATTTGTGCATCTTTTTTAGAGATCTCTATTCATTATAAAATTAAAGAAATTATTGATATAATTGCTGCTAAAGAAGTTGATTCACTATCTTTTATTATTTTTCTCTTTATTTTATATAAACTCATGCACCATAGCATGTTTTTTATTGTTCGTTTGTTTGATATTAGATATGCTCCTAAGTTAGTTACTCAAATTACTAAGGATATTTATAATAAAACAGTCAAACATTCTTTGCACTGGTTTGACTCTCATATGTCAGGTGAAATTTCTGATAAAATCAATAAATTTCAGGCTAATTTTATTGATATTGTCAGGCATATTTTTAGAAGTTTTGTGATTTTATGGGCTATTATTATTGGAATTTTATTTTTATTTAAGATTCATTATCTAACTGCCTTGGTACAATTAGCTTTTTTGCTTATCTATTCACCAATTATCTATGTTTTATTAAAAAAACAGCTTAAGTTAAATGAATCTTTTGAAGAGTCGAATCAAAAAACAACAGGTATTATTAATGATTCTATCGCTAATATTTTTGGTATTAAAACTATTGGTAATCTAATTAGTGAATTTAAGATTCAATTAACTCCTTCTTTATTAAAAAGGCAAGAATGGGATAAAAAGGTTAGAGAGTTTGACGCTTACTTTGTTGACATGATTGATACTATCATGATTGTTACAATGTCATCGGTACAAATTTACCTTTTAGCTTATTTATACCAAAATGACCAAGTTTCTGCTGGAAGCTTTGCCTTCGTTGCTATGTTAATGCTAAAATTACATGGTGAGGTTAATAATATCTTGGATTCAATTTTATTTCATATCAATCCTTCCATTGCTGGTATGAAGGCTTCTTATCAATTTATTAATGAAAAATATGATATAATTGATTGTAATAAGTCTAAAAATATGAAAAATATTCAAGGTAATATAGAATTTAATAAAGTTTCTTTTTCCTATGACAATTCTAGTAAAAAAATATTACATAATTTTAATTTAAATATTAAATTTGGTGAAAAAATTGGCATAGTTGGACGTTCTGGATCTGGCAAAACTACTTTAATTAAATCCTTAATTAGATATTTTGATATCAATTCAGGAGAAATTAAAATTGATGGTAAGAATATCAAAAATTTTACTCAAGATTCTTTACGGTCGAAAATTTCACTAATTCCTCAAGATATTACAATGTTTCACCGCTCTATCATAGATAATTTGAAAATTGCCAAATATAAAGCAAGTAAAAAGGAAATTATTGACGCCTGTAAAAAAGCTCAAATTCATGATGATATTATGGAGATGAAGGATGAATATAGTTCTATTGTTGGCGAAAGGGGTACTAAGGTTAGTGGTGGACAAAGGCAAAGAATTGCAATTGCTAGGGCAATATTAAAGGATGCGCCAATTTTAATTTTAGATGAGGCCACATCCTCTCTTGATTCAAAAACAGAGAAAGCTATTCAAAAAAGTCTAGACTTATTAATAAAAGATAAATCAAAGACTGTAATTGCCATTGCTCATCGATTATCAACTCTTACAAATATGGATAGAATTATTGTTATGAATAAAGGTAGTGTGGTGGAAATTGGTACGCACGAAGAATTATTAAAAAATAATGATAGTCTTTATAAGAAATTGTGGGAATTGCAGGATGTTTAGGATTGATAATGATCCTGCCTTAAAGAAAACTTCTTATAAACTTTTAAAGATATAAAATACCATAACATAAAGAAATAGTATTTTGTAATTAGTATCATGTAATAAATACTATTTTATAAGTTCTAGAAAATTATATATCTAGTAACAATCTTCTTGGATCTTCAATTAATTCCTTAATTTTAACTAGGAAAGTGACAGCCTCTTTGCCATCAATAATTCTATGATCATAAGAAAGGGCAAGATACATCATAGGCCTAACTTTAATTTCACCATTAAGAACCATTGGTCTTTCTTGAATTTTGTGCATCCCTAAAATACCAGATTGTGGAGGATTAATAATTGGTGTAGACATTAATGAGCCATAAACACCACCGTTGGAGATTGTAAAGGTAGCACCAGTTAAATCATTAACTGCTAATTTACCATCTCTAGCTTTAAGAGCTAAATCTAAAATACCAGATTCAGTACCAGCAATTGATAATTTATCAGCATCTCTAAGAACAGGAACAACTAAACCTTGAGGTGATCCAACAGCAACACCAATATCATAGTAATTTTTATAGATAATGTCAGTACCATCAATTTCAGCATTTACAGCTGGAATATTTTTTAAAGCAGCAATAGCAGCCTTAACAAATAATGACATAAATCCTAATTTAACATCATGCTTTTTTAAGAACTGGTCCTTATATTCATTACGAAGAGCCATAACATTTGTCATGTCAACCTCATTGAAAGTTGTTAAAATTGCTGCAGTATTTTGAGATTCTTTTAATCTAGCAGCAACAATTTGACGAAGTTTTGACATTCTAACTCTTTCAACTGGCTTGTTACCAATTGCAGTTGCAGTATTTTCTTTGTTATTTACTGCATTTTGAGCGTCTTCTTTTGTAATTCTTCCATCTTTACCAGTGCCTTTAATAGAGTTTTGATTAAGATTATTTTCATTAATGATTCTATTTGGGGCAGGAGATAAATGATCAGATTGTTTTTTAGAAGTGGGTGTATTTTGTGTTGGATAGTTATCTTCAGCGGCTTGATTTGTAGCTTCTGCTGATTTTGCAGAGCCAGCTTCGCCTTCATTTAAAATAGCTAAAACTTGACCAACTGTAACATTATCTCCTTCAGAAAATTTAATTTCAGAAATAGCGCCGCCAGCAGGAGCGTTAACTTCTAAAGTTACTTTATCAGTTTCTAACTCTACTAAAATTTCATCAGCTTCAATTGTGTCGCCAATATTTTTATAAATTTTTGCAATCGTTGCTTCACTAACTGACTCACCTAAAACAGGAACTTGTATTTCTATAGACATTTTATTTTATAGCTTCATTAATTAAATTTTCTTGCTCCTCCTTATGGTAAGAAGCATAACCAGTGGCAGGGGATGCTGAAGCAACTCTACCTGCATATTTTAATCTGAGATTAATTTTTAATTCTTCTAAAATCTCATCAATATAATCCCTAATAAAGAACCAACTACCCATATTTTTTGGCTCTTCCTGACACCAAATAATATCTTTTAATTTATATTTTTGCAATTCTTTTTTAATCAAGTCAGACGGAAAAGGATAAAGCTCTTCCAATCTAATAATAGTGATATGATCTAATTTTTTATCTTCCATAGCTTCCAGTAAATCATAATAAACTTTACCAGAACATAGAATTACCCTTTTAACCTTTTTAACATTAGAATTTTCAGTTAAAATAGGTTGGAATTTAGTTTTTGGTGCAAATTCTTCTAATTTGGAAACTGCTAATTTATGTCTTAACAATGATTTTGGAGACATTACAATTAAAGGTTTACGATCTTTAGAGTGAATTTGACGACGCAAAGCATGAAAAAAGTTTGCTGGGTTAGTAATGTTGCAAATCCTCATATTATCATCAGCTGACAATTGCAAAAATCTTTCTAAACGAGCAGAAGAATGTTCTGGACCTTGTCCTTCATAACCGTGAGGCAGTAGGCAAACTATGCCAGACTTCCTTAACCACTTAACTTCACTTGATGCAATAAATTGATCAAAAATAATTTGGGCACCATTGGCAAAATCACCAAATTGCGCTTCCCAAATAGTTAAGTTATTTGGAGACGATAAAGAATAACCATATTCAAACCCTAAGACAGCATACTCTGATAAAATAGAGTCATAAACTTCATAACTAGCACCTTTAATATTATTTAAAGTATCAATTCTGTTACCAGTTTCATAATCAGTTAGAACAGAATGACGATGACTAAAGGTGCCTCTAGCTGCATCTTGACCAGTGATTCTAACATTAGAACCTTCCTCAATCAATGAGCCAAAAGCTAAAGATTCAGCAATACCCCAATTTATATTTTCTTTGGAGTTAAAAATTGATATTTTCTGCTCTAATTGTTTGGAAATTTTTGGATTGATAGTAAAATTTTCTGGAATTTTGCTAATTTGAGCAAAAATATCTTTTAATTTATCAGTTGTAACGCCAGTTTCAGGTATTTTGTTATCCCTATTTTTTATATTTTCCCATTCACCTTTTAACCAATCACCTTTTTTAGCTTCATAATTTTTCGATTCTGCAAAAGATTCTTCTAAATGAGAGTTAAATTCATTATTCAATGCCCTAAATTCATCATTAGAAATTACACTATCATTAATTAATTTGTCAGAATAGATTTTTTTTAAAGTAGGATGGTTTTTAATTACCTTATACATCACAGGTTGAGTATATAGAGGTTCATCACCTTCGTTATGACCGTATCTCCTATAACAAACAATATCTAAAATAATATCCTTTTGGAATTTTTGACGAAATTCAACCAATAATTTAGAAATTTTTGCTACAGCCTCTACATCATCACCATTAACGTGGAAAATAGGAGCATCAATGGCTTTTCCAAGGTCAGAAGCGTAAGTAGTGCTACGAGAATCATCTGGATTTGCTGTAAAACCAATTTGGTTATTAGTAATGATATGAATAACACCACCAGTATTATAGCCATCTAAGCCGTTCATCATAAGATTTTCAGCAACTGAACCTTGACCAGCAAAAGCAGCATCACCGTGAATTAAAATTGCTAGGGCAGATTTACGATCCTTATCACCATATAAATCTTGTTTAGCGCGAACTCTACCACAAACAACAGAATTAACAGCTTCTAAATGAGAGGGGTTAAAGGCAAGAGATAAATCAATTTTATTACCAGAAATTTCACGACTATTAGCATAACCCATATGATATTTTACATCACCAGACCTAGTAATGTCTTTTGGAATACCTGGTTTACCTTTAAATTCAGCTATCATTTCAGAGTAGGGCTTACCCATAACGCCAGTTAAAACATTAAGACGACCCCTGTGCGCCATACCAATAATGATTTTTTTAACATAATTTTTAGCAGAATTTTCAATAATTTCTTCCACGGCATTAATTGAACTGTCACCACCCTCGACTGAGAATCTTTTTGCACCCGGAAATCTTTTATGTAAAAATTGTTCGAAATTTTCGGTGCGAATAATATCTTTTAATATACGTCTTTGATCGGTAGTAGATAATTTTTCATTAGTTAATTGTTCAATCCTTTTTTCTAAAAACCTTTTTTGTTCAAAATCTCTTATATATTCAAATTCTGAAGCTATTTTAGAGGTATAAGTTCGATTTAATTTACTGATAATATCGGTAATTTTAGCCTTCTTTAGACCTAGTTTACCTTTTAAGTCAATTTCTTTATTTAGCTCTTCAGGAGAAATATTATGAAATTTTGGGTCAATTTCAATTGGAAAATTACCTTTAACTAATTTTAGAGGGTCTAAATCGGCATTTAAATGACCAAAATTTCTATATGCTGTAATAAGGTTGTTAATCTTAATTTCTAAATCGGCTACTTTACTTGTCTTTTTATCCTTTTTTTCATCAGGCTTAGACATTGAAGAAATATCATAGTTAAAATTTAAAACAGAAATATCTTTTCTTGACCAAGAAGCACCATCCTTATCTTCTAGTAATTTTTCAATATCATCAGAGTTTTCATTAAAAAAATCAGCCCAACTTGGATCAACAGAAGAAGATTTTTCTAAGTATTTTTTATAAATTTCAATAATGAAAGGAAGGTTTGAACTAAAAAGAACTGTTTTATCTAATTGCATTTTTGATTAGTTTTACTCAAATATTATTTCTATAAAGTAACTATACTATATTATTCATTTTTTAATGATAATCAATATAAATAGCATAGTTTATGAAACTATTAACACTGAAAGGGAGATATTATATAATCAATAATAATTTTTTCAACTATTGATTATAAACAATTTTAGCAAAATTAACTTCAAGGACAGTAAATATTATTATTCAAATATTACTATATCATTTTCAAACCTTCCTTTAAGATGTAAATATAGTTTTTTGTTAGCAATTATTGGGCGATGTTGAATTTTTTTATTGAATCTATATTCTTTTAATATTTTTCCATCAAAAGGAGATATTATTAGCATTTCTTTATTAGAATTAGTTAAAATAAGATTATCACCAGCTAAGATAAGACCAAAATAGTGAATTAATTTATTTTTTGAATAATATTTTTTTAATTGTTTAAAATATTTTACGCCACCAGTTTTTATATTTAGACATATCAGTCTATTTTCATTGTCAATGACATAAATAAAGTTCCCTGCAAGCCAAAAATTAGAGATAGAAGATATATTTTTTTGCCATAGTTTAATTTTACTATTTAGATTAATTGCAATCATTAATCCAGAATTACCTACGGCATACATAATATCATCTTTAATAATTGGTGTAGCATCAATATCATCTAAAATAAAATTAGAGCTGGTTGCTCTTGCGGCATTTAATTCATAAAGATCGATAGTTGAACCATTTTTTTGGTTTAAGATATATATTTCTCCAGAGGAGTAAGCTGATATAATATAATTTTTATAAATTATAGGATCAGAAGATCCAAAAATAGTGGTTTTTTTAACTATTCCATTATGAATCCACTGGATGCTACCATTTTTTTTATCTAAGGAGTAGGTTTTATTATCATTACTTATGATATAGATATTATCACTGTTAATTATTGGCCTTGAAATAGCTATGGATTTTAAATTTTTAGACCAAATAATTTTAGCATCACTAGCATTGACTGCTAATATTTTATTAAAACCAGTTGTAATATAGATTATACCCTGATCATAGTTAATTTTTCCTTGTGAAAGATTTTTAATATTGAGCCAGCTAATTATTCTTTTACGATAAATTAATTTATTATTATTTAAATTTCTTGCTAATAAATTACCCCTAGCATCTAAGCTATAAATAATATTATTATTGATGACAGGATTAGAAATTATATCATAAAAATTAGAAGTAACATAACCACTAGATATATTTTTTGACTTTTTAATTATATTATTTATTGCAAAATTTTCAATTTTTTGATTATTTGATATAAAAATACCATTAAAATTATCGTTTTCTATCTGCTTAGGAATATCTATCTTTATTTTTTCTAATTTTAGGTCAATTTTAGGAGATAAATCGGTGGCAAAGGCAGAAATAGCCTTTTTTGATATTTCTTCATTTTTATTGCAACCATTTAGTAGAAAAATAAAAATTATAACATGTAATATTTTTATAATATTCATTATTTACCTGTTGAACCAAATCCACCACGGCCAGTGTCTTCAAGATTTTCTATCATTTCCATTTCAAAAATATCTAGGGATCTAATTAACATTTGAGCAATTTTATCACCCTTGCTAATTTTATAATCTTGGTGACCTAAGTTATGTAAAATAACTCCAATTTCTTTACGATATTTATTGTCAATTGTTCCTGGTGAGTTAGTTATAGTGATACCATATTTAAGAGCTAAGCCAGATCTTGGACGGATATCAGCGACGGCATATCTATTAATGTTTTCTTCTGCGATAAGATCAAAAGACCATTTTTGAGAATTTTTATCAAAAACCGGCAGTTCTAAGGCAACACCTGTTTTAATTAAAATTCTTGAACCTGATTTTAAAATATATTCATTAGATTTAATTTCAGGAATCGTAACATCTTTTAAAAAATTACCACAAAAATCATCAACATATAAATCCCATAAATCACCAGGATTCTCTCTTGTTGGCTGTTTTGCTGTATCTGTTAGTAATTTTATTCTAAATTTCATATTGTTGTCTATCAGTTAATTATTATAAGTTTATGTAATAATTTTTATATATTTAATTTTAATATTTTTTTTAATTAACTCAACCAAAATCAAATCTTTTAGTTACGATCATAATATAAGGTACTTAAAGTTTGGAACAGACCTTGATGGGGGTATTATAATATATTTTAATTGTTATCTAAGCAACCTCTTTGGGTAATGAAAAACTAATGGTTTCTTTCTTGCCATCCATTAACTCAATTGTACAATCATTATTTAATATTTCTTGTAATTTTTTTATTACCTTTTCTACTAGAATTTCAGGCGCTGAAGCTCCTGCTGTAATGCCAATATTTTCAACATCTTTTAGCCACTTCTCTTTTATAAAAGTTTCATTATCAATTAGGTAAGATTTAGAGCCGCTTTCAATTGCTAGATCCTTTAATCTGTTAGAATTTGAGCTATTTTTGGAGCCAATAACTAAAATTAAATCTGATTTTTTAGCTAAATCTTTGACAGCATTTTGACGATTTTGCGTAGCGTAACAAATATCTTTTTTATATAATCTTTGCTCAATTTTTGGAAACCTTTTACTTAAAGTATTAATAATTTCTTTAGTATCATCAAGGCTGAGGGTAGTTTGAGTGACAAAGGCAATTTTACTAGGATCTGTAACTTTAATATTTTTAGCATCTTCTTGATCAGAAACTAACAATACTTTTTGTTTAACGCGGCCCTTTGTACCTTCAACTTCAGGGTGGTTTTTGTGGCCAATTAAGATAATTTCATAGTTATTTTCTTCATATTGTTGTGCTGCTTTATGAACTTTACTAACAAGAGGGCAGGTGGCATCAATAATTTGTAAATTATTATCTTTTGCTTCATTTTCAACTTTTTTTGAAACGCCATGAGCTGAAAAAATTACATTAGCATCTTTTGGAATATCAGAGATATTGTCAACAAAAACCGCACCTTTATTTTTTAAATCATTAACAACAAACTTATTATGGACAATTTCATGTTTTACATAAACTGGTGCACCAAATTTATTTAAAGCATTTTCTACAGTAGTTATAGCTCTGGTAACACCAGCACAAAAACCTCTAGGATTGGCTAAAAAAATTTTAACGGACATAAAAACCAGTTAAAATCTGTTGAGTGAAGGCAATTAGCAAAAATAAAGCGATTATTGATAAGTCGATACCATTTATATTTGGTATATAGTTTCTTATTTTTTTTAAAACAGGTTCAAATATTTTAATTAAAAAACCATAAATTTGATTAACAAATTGATTGTGGGGATTAACTATTTTAAACAAAAATAGATAATGCATTACAATATAGCAAATTAAAAAGAATTGATAAATTCCAAGAGCAGAGTTAGCTAGATTGATAAATGCATTAATTAAATTTACCATTATTTTTTATCATTTATTTTTACCTCTTTAGTAGCTTTTTTGTCTATTAGTTTAGTTGTAGTTTTAATATTAACTAGTTCGGCTAAAACAGTTTCACCACCGATCATAGTTTGACCTTCTAAAACTCTAACTTTAGTTTTTTCTGGTAAATAAATATCTGCTCTACTGCCAAAACGTATAATACCATATCTATCTCCAGTTGTTACTTCTTGACTCTGTTTCAAGTCAGAAACTATTCTTCTGGCAATTAAACCTGCAATTTGTACAAAGATAACTTCCTGTCCATTTTTTGTTTTAACCACAGCAGCATTTTGTTCATTTTCAGTACTGGCTTCTTTAAGGTTGGCATTTAAAAATTTACCTGCCTTATACTCAATAGCAGTAATTTTACCAGAAATAGGAACGCGATTAACATGAACATTGAAAACATTTAGGAAAATACTTATTTTTTGCCACTTTTGTTTTTTATCTAAATTTAAATCCTTTGGGGGGTTTTGATTTTTGCTGATTTCAGTAATAATACCATCAGCCGGGCTAATGACTAAATTATCACCAGAGGGCGTGAATCTAATGGGATCCCTAAAAAAATATATACACCAAATTGTTAGAATTAAAGCAATTGATCCTAAAAATGAACTTAGCATTGATAAAATTACCGTTACAAAAGCAAAGGTAAGGATAAATTTAGTACCTTCGGGGTGTATTTTGGGTGTAATTACCTTACAAGTTGAGCAAAGTAAATCTTTTAATATATTTGACATAATTTTGTTTTGTTTTATAAATATTATCTTTAAGGATAGAAATATTTTAATGTAATAATTAATAAAAAGTCAATTGTTAATGGAAAATAAGCAAAGTAAAAAGGGTCAAAGAATTGCCAAAGTAATTGCTAATAGTGGTTATTGTTCAAGAAGAGAGGCGGAAAGATTGATAGAGGATAGTTTGGTAAAAGTTAATGGAAAAATTATTGATAGCCCTGCTATTTTAATTACAGATCAGTCAATTAAAATTAATAATAAATTAATCAATCCCAAACAAAATCCTAAAATTTGGATATTACATAAGCCAAAAAATACTATTGTTTCAAACAGTGATCCACAAAATAGAAAGACTATTTTTGAAATTTTACCAGAAAATTTACCTAGGGTTATAACTATTGGTCGTTTAGATATTAATACTGAGGGCTTATTACTTTTAACTAATAATGGGGATATTGCTAGACATATTGAGCTACCTAAAACTGCTTGGAGTCGCGTTTATCGTGCTAGAGTTTTTGGCAAGGTTAATATGGACGAACTTAGTAAATTGCAAAAAGGAATAAAGATTGATGGCACAAAGTACGGAGCAATCAAAGTTGAGATGGAAAGAGAGGGTGATTTTAATTCTTGGTTAAAAGTGACCTTAAAAGAGGGTAAGAATCGTGAAATTAAAAAGGTTTTAGAACATTTTGGTTTACAAGTAAATCGTTTAATTAGAATTTCATTTGGCCCCTTTCACTTAGGATCGTTATCAGTAGGACAGGTTAAGAAAACTGACGATAAAGTTTTAGAAAATTTCCTAGAAAAAGATTTTATTAATAGTTTATAACCTATTTACAATCATTTACGTCTCTTTCTAGGATAAATAATTTAATAGAAATATCCGAACCCCTTTTTTAATAATAAATTAAAATTGTTTTAAAATGTGGTTAACATAAATACTACCACCAATTGCATTTTTATCATCAATTTTATATTCTCCACCTCGTGCAATTGGATATTTAAAGTTTTTTGTAAATATCATAAAGCCAAAATTTTCTTGAAAAGAAAAATTACTATCAAAGATATCGATGTCAATTTTACTATCAGGATATTTATTTTCTATCTGTGATTTTATTTGTAATATTTTTTGAATACTTTCTTTTTCAGATTGAATTATCTCTTCACTTAAAATACTTTGATCAAAACTTTCTAAAGTAATTTTTAATATTATGTTAGTATATTTTCCGCTATATTGTTTTATTTTTTCTACATCCTTATTTTCTATAGATTCTTTTAATTTTTCTGGTTGAGATATTTCCAATTTATCTATTAACCTTGTCAAAATACCTGGTATAGAAAAGCTTATGAGGTTATTTTTTAGGTTCAATTGCTTTAAAATATTTAGAATTGTATCTAAAATATAAAAATTACTATCTTTTATTGTAGGGGATATAATTTCAATTCCAGCTTGCGTTAATTGTCTTTCGTAAAATAACTCCCTATTTTCTGATTTTAGGATATCTCCAATATATGATAATTTTAATTGGTCATTTTGATTAGAAAATTTTGTTTTAACAAGCCTGATAATTTGTGGCGTAATGTCATTTCTAATTTTTAAGAATTTTTTAGATAAAATATCCATTGTTTTAAAGGAGTTATCATCAATTTTATCATCAAATTCCAATAAAGGAGTTTTTATTAAGTTGAATTGCTCTTTTTCAAATGAATTTTTAATAATTTGAATAATTTCTTCATTCTTTTTAGCCTCTGAATTAATTAGGTCATAAAATCCAACTGGTAATATATAATCTGTTTTTTTCATTTTTATTTAATTTTGTTTTCCAACTGAATATAATTAATCTTTCCTGTATTTAGCATAGGAATATTTTTTTCATATTCAATATTTCTAGGTATAAAAATTGTACCAATATTTTTTTCTTTAAAAATTTGTGAAATTTGTTTTAAATTAAGATTCTTATCATCGGTAAATAATATCATATCTTCTTTAGAATTGTTGATAAAAGAAATAACAGCATGATTACTTTTTGGAGAGATTTGCCTTAAATATGACTCAACTACATTTAGAGATACCATTTCACCAGCAATTTTAATAAATCTTTTAATTCTACCAGTAATTTTTATATGACTATCATTATCTACTTCAACTATGTCCCCCATATTGTAAAATCCTACTTGTTTTTGGATTTTTTCTGGGTTTTTTGGATCTAAATAACCTTTCATAACATTATCTGATTTTACCATTAAAGCACCGCCTTCATTAATATCTTCAATTTTTTTAATTTTATAATTTATTTTTGGTAAAATTTGTCCAACGGTACCAAATTTATTTGACCTAGGAGTATTTAAACAAACAACTGGAGATGTTTCGGTGGCGCCATAACCTTCTAATATTCTTATTCCAAATTTTTCAAAATATATATTTTTGGTTTCTTTAGTAATTTTTTCAGCACCAGCAAAAATATATCTTACTGAAGAAAAATCTAAATTATCAGCAGATTCACTATATTTTTTTAGAAAATAATTAGTACCAAAAGTGATAGTGGCCCCAAAATTATATATTAGGTTGGGTATCTTCTTATAATGAATTGGGGAAGGATAAAAATAGGTCTTTATGCCCGAAAGAACTGGTAATAATGAGCCGATAATTAAACCAAAGGAGTGAAATATTGGTAAAGCATTAAATGCCTTATCAGATGAATTAAAATTAATGATAGATCTTAATTGACCAATATTACTGTTAATATTTTTATGAGTTAGAGCAACTCCCTTAGGATTTCCCTCAGATCCAGAAGTAAATAAAATTACTGCAATATCATCTGATTTGCTTTTATTAATTTTACTAAGATATTTTTTAATAAATTTGTATCTAAAAACAGCTTTAATTTTGTCTAATCTAGAGATTTGATATTTTATGTCTTCTAAGTAAATTATTTTAATGTTTTTTTCTTCTGCTAATTTAATAAAATCATCTAACCCAGCTTTTTTTATAAATAATTTTGAAGAATAAATATATTTTAAGTTAGAACTTTTTATTGAACTTAACATACTATCATTGCCATTAGAGAAATTAAGAATGGCAGGAATTTTACCAATTAATTGTAAAGCAAAGAATGTAACTATGGAAGCAGATATATTTGGTAATAATATACCAATTCTTTTTTCTGACTCAGTTTCTTGAGATATTTTGTTACCCAATATTATTGATCCAATGATTAATTTATTATAGCTGATATGATTATTATTAAAATCAGTTAATATTATCTTATTTTTTTGTTTATTTTTGGCTGCTATTAGCTGCAAAAATAAAATCTTATCTTTTTCTAATGAATTATAATAACTTTCTGACATTATTTTGAATAACTCCTGTTTGGCTATTTTTCTTTTATTTTGCCAGGTTAAATTATTGTCAAATGATGTTTTCTTCTCAGGTGAAAAATAAATATTAATTTTGGTAAAAATATTCTTCTTTAAATTTTGATCTTTTTTGGCAAAAATGGAATTTCTAGAACCGCTAATAATAAGGGGGATAATTTTTGAATTTGTTTTTTCTGCAATTATTAAACTATCTTCATAAATTTTTGCTATAGAATCATAATAATTAGGTTTTGACTCAGGAAATATTAATATATTATATCCATTTTTTACTTTTTTAATTATCTTAAAAGTGTCATGATATTTATCTCTCTGTACTATAGATATGTCAAATAACTTAAAAAGAAGATTTAAAATGAAATTTTTTTCAGTGGGTTGCGTGATAATAACTGATGTTTTTTTTGGTAAGATAGTAGCATAGATAAAAACATCTAAAAAGGAGGTAAAATTAGAGATAAATATAACTCCCCTCTTACCTTTTTTATAATTTTTAAAATTATGTTTTTTGATTTTAAAAAATAACTGAAGAAAAAATTTCATAATAGTTTACCTAATAATATAAGAATAGATTATTTTTTTTAAATTCGAACTTTTTTAAACGATTTAAAAAGGTCATTCCAAGCAAAGATATTCTCATATTTGATGACATAATTGATGCAGAAATAATTTTAAATTTAATATCATTAATTATTAAATGATCTAAAACTACAGAAGCACCTTTAGCTTGACCATTAGCAGTGTTATATATTTTATTAAATTTAATTTTATTAATATCAATACCAATTCTTTTTGCATCACCAAGAGTGATGGCTATATCACTTGCACCTGTATCAATCAAAAACCTGATTTTTTGACCATTAATTACGGTATTCAGGTAAAAATGACCATCATTTGATTTATTAAGAATAATTGCTCTATTTGTTCTTTGATGTGTTGAAGATCCTGGAACTAATTCTCTTGCAACTTTTTCTTTTACATTTTTTAATTCATAGCGATAGCTATAACAAATTATGGCAATTAGAGATATAATTATCCATATAGATATATGTTTAATCACGGTAAATATTCCCTCTTTGTTACTGCTAATAAAATTTAATATTAAAAAAAATAATATTAATCCCAAATATACCAAATTAGGATAACTTGATAGTGAATTATTCATTATTCTTATCCTCAAGAATATTAACTACCTCCATTTTGGCATTGGAGATTTTTTTACTACAAAAATCTTTTAATACATTTCCTTCTTTGTATAAAGACACCATATCTTCAAGATTTGCTTTACCAGATGAAAGGTCAGAGACTATTTCTTCTAATCTTTTCATAGCAGCTTCAAATGTCATATTTAACAAACTAACTTCTTTTTCTTTATTTTTTGTCATTATTGATATTATTTTATTAAAAAATGATCTAAGGATAATTCACCACCGCCATAGAAAACAAGGGTAAAAAGTAAAAACAATCAATAATAATGCTCCTTATTTTACAATATTAATTCTTTAATGATTATTGTCATTACAATAAAGGTAATATAGATGATTAATATGCATTATTTATTGCAAAATTGAACTATTTTATTATAAGCTAGATCAAAACCCTCTAAAGAGTAGCTATCTTTAGCATACCTACCATATTTATTAATGGCATATATTTCAAGAAAATTATTTTTTTTGATTTCTTTAATAATATCCAAATCCTGATTCATATTATAGGCCCAAGCTAAATTTTCAAAAGTAAATATATTAAATTTCTTATTTTTTAGAGATATCTCTACTTCTGAACTTTTTTTATACATAAAGCCAGATGATATTGTTATTTCTGGATTGCTATTTTCAATATTTTTTACTAAAAAATAAGGATTGTTTCTTTCTCTATAATTTCCCTGACTATCTTGTGGCACGGAGTATATATAGCAAATTTTGCTATTTTCTTTCTCATCAACATAAAAATGCCAATTTTTGAAAGATTCACTACTATCATCATCAGCAATTGCTGTTTTGTTAAATGCTAATGACATAATGAATATGACGATAATTAATTTTATAATTTTTATTGTATTGTTCATTTTTCAATGATAATTGCTATTATTTATGAGATGCTGTTTCTATGATTTTTAACAAAGAGTTTATGGTTAATAATTCTGATGTTAATATTCCATTTTTGGCATTCGGACCATATACTATATTAAATGGTATAGCATATCGATTATATTTTACCATAAAATCCAATAATTCTTGATTTGTTTTAGTCATATCTCCTTGCATTGCAATAATTTCTCCTGATTTTATTCTATCTGTAATTTCTTTTTTATTTAAAACGGTAAATTTATTTACTTTACAAGTGATGCACCAATCGGCCGTTATATCTATTAATATAATTTTATCCTGATTAACATATTCTTCTATCATATTTTCATCGAACTTAATCCACAACTTTTTATAATTATGTTCATTATATTCTATTTCATTATGAATTTTAATGGGTAAAAACAGCGTTATGATACAGGTGGTTAATAATATTAGTAGTCGTTTTAGATAACTGATTTTATTTTTACTTATTTTAAGGAATGCTAATATAGTAATTAGTAATAACATGATTAGCATCGATGAACTAAAGCCAATATTATTTATTATTATATAAATAATCCATATTAATGTTGCTATGAGTAATCCGCACATAATATGCTTTATATTGGCTGTCCACGAACCAGATTTGGGTAATAATTTTATAGAATTTGGAAATAATATAAGCGCAAAATAGGGAAAGGAAAAGCCAATAGATATAGCAAAGAATATAATTATAATATTCGATATATCTTGCGTTAATGCAAAAGATATAGATGTACCAAGGAATGGAGCAGAGCATGGTGTAGCTAGTAATACTGCTAATATACCTGAAAGAAAATTAGCTATAAATATGTTTCTTTCTCTTTCTTGTCTTGTAATTTTTTTATTAAGGCTGGAAGTTAAATTTAGATTGAAATTAATGTCAAAATTACCTGATAAATTGGCTATGAATATGGTTAAAATTATTGATATGGCTATTAGAAAATATGGGTTTTGAAATTGCAAACCCCAGCCGAATGAATTACCAATCTCTCTCAATGATATTGTAAATAAGGCAAGTATTAGAAAAGTAAAAATTATACCTAAAATAGTTGCAAAATATATTTTTCTTACCCTTGATTTTTTTAGGTTTCTATATTTGATAATTGATATTAATTTTACTGATAATACAGGCAATACGCAGGGCATAATATTTAGAATAAGACCCCCTATAAAAGCAAAAATAATAATTTTTAAAAAATGTTTATAGTTGGTTATACCTACAATATCATTGGAAAATTTTTGCATCTTTGATAATGACCTGTGATCAACATCATTTTTTTTGATTACTATTGAAAATCTGTCTTTTGCTGGAATGCACATTTTATTACATATGCCATAGTTAATTTCTAAATTTATTTCAACATCTTTATTTTTCTCTATAACTTTTAATTTGATAGGAATGATAACTTCATTTTCATATATGTTATAATAATGTGCATCATCACCAAATTGTTCAGAATTCTTTTTTGATTTTGGCCATAACACATTATAATCGTAAATATTAATGTTATCTGATCCTGTAAAATTAAATTTAGGTTCTGGATAGAAATTATTTTTGTCCGGGGAATATATATACCAATCCTTGTTTATTTTAAAATGAATGCCCAAGATTATGTTGTTATCTTGGTCAAAAGTTGATAGAATAGATATTTTAGCTGACTGGGTACTATTGGGATAAAACTTTGTACTGGCTGCTTTTAAGTTAAGTGATAATAATAGTAAGATGGTAAAAATTATTTTTCTTACTTGCATAAATTTTATTTTATTGCTTAAATATTTTATAAGAATATTTTTTATTATTTAGATCTAAAATTACTATTAGATATCTAATAATTTATAATCTTAATAATAAAATAATAAGGAAAAATTATATATCAAATCATTTAATAGTTAGAAATAATTTTATAATAATATGTCACAGGCTTCTGTAATTAACTATTCAAATAAAGTTTCTTGTAACGGTGATGATTTATCATCAAAACATCCATTAATATATTTAGATATTAAAAATAAGAATCAGGTAAAATGTCCTTATTGTGGAAAAATATTTGTAAATAAAAAAGTAAAATAATGAGTAATATTGCTATTATTGGTCTTCAGTGGGGAGACGAAGGTAAAGGAAAGTTAGTTGATTTTCTTTCAAATTCTTTTGATGCTGTAGTTAGGTTTCAAGGTGGTCACAACGCTGGACATACTATTAAAAATGAGGGTAAAACCTACAAATTAAGTATATTACCTTCTGGCTTAATCCAAAATAAATATTCTGTAATTGGATCTGGAGTGGTGGTAGATCCTTTCACATTATTGGATGAAATCAAGAATTTAAAAGGAGCGGGTATTGATATTAATTCTGATAATTTAAATATAGCGGATAATTGTTCTCTCATTTTCTCTTTTCATAAGGATCTAGATGCAATATTAGAGAGTAGCAAGGGAAAGAATAAAATTGGAACAACTGGTAGAGGAATAGGGCCATCTTATGAAGATAGAGTTGGTAGAAGATCTATTAGAATTTGTGATTTAATGAATGAAGACGTTTTATCTGAAAGGTTGGTTAATATTTTGTCTTATCACAATGTTTTAAGAAAGGGTTTGGGTTTGGATGAAGTTAATTTTAAATTAATTTTAAAAGAAATATTATCTATCAGGGATGATATTATACCTTATTGTCATGATTCTTTTGAGATTACTAGGAAGTTAAAATTAAAAAACAATATTATGTTTGAAGGCGCCCAGGGTGCGCTTTTAGATGTTGCTAATGGTACATATCCTTTTGTCACTTCTTCACACACTCTTCCGGGTGCTGTTTCTATGGGTGGTTGTGTTGGGTTTTTGGATGTTGATAAAACTATAGGAATTTTAAAAGCTTATACAACAAGAGTTGGATCTGGTCCATTTCCTACTGAATTACACGGTAAAATAGGTGAGTTTCTTAAATTAGAAGGTGATGAGGTTGGTACAGTAACAGGTAGAGATAGGAGGTGTGGCTGGTTTGATGCTGCGCTTATTAAGAAAGCGATAGTTTTATCAAATATCAAATCTGTTGTTTTAACTAAGTTGGATGTTTTAGATAAGATGGAGAAAATTAAAATTTGCACTTCTTATGATATTGACGGTAAGATATATGATTATTTACCAAATAGAATTGATTTACAAAGTAAAGTAAAACCAATATATGAAGAGATGGACGGTTGGAAATCTTCTGTAAGAAACATAGATGATATTGCAGATTTACCAGAAAACGCAATAAAGTATATTAAGAGGATTGAAGAGGTATGCGGTGTCAATATTGATATAATCTCTACTGGTCCCGATAGAAAAGAGACCATTATAGTCAACCCTGATGTCATAAAATAATTTAATGAGTATATCAAATAAAAAGATAACTATAGCTCAGATTTTACCATCTATTGAAAGTGGTGGCGTTGAAAGAGGAGTGTTTGATTTATCAAAATTCTCTTTATCATGTGGTGATATTAAAATTATTGTTATATCTGCAGGCGGGTCCATGATAAAAAAATTTCAACAGCATAAAATACACCACATAAAGCTACCAGTAAATAGTAAAAACCCTATCACTATAATTCTAAACATCTTTCGTTTAACTAAGATTATTAAGAAGTATAATATTAATATTTGTCATGCTAGGTCTAGGGCGCCAGCTTGGAGTACATATTTTGCTTGCAAAAGGACTAAGTGTAAATTTATAACTACTTTTCATGGTGTATATTCATCAAAAGGATTTTTTTCTAAAAATTCTTTTTTGAAAAGAAGATATAATTCTATAATGGTTAAGCCAAATTTAATAATTGCAGTATCAAATTTTATAAAAAAACATATTATCGCGGAATATCCAATATCTGAATCTAGAATTAAAGTAATTCATAGAGGTTCAGATATAGAATATTTTAATAAATCCAATATTCATAAGGAAAGAATTGTTAAAATTATAGAAAAGTTACAATTAAATGACGATAAAAATATTATTTTACTTCCAGGAAGATTTACATCGTGGAAAGGTCATGATTTACTATTAGATGCATTAAATAAAATTAAATCTGAGAATTTTATTTGTCTAATGGTGGGTAAGTCTAATATAAGATATACTAACAATTTAGAGAAGAAAATAGTAGATTTAAAATTAGAAGGAAAGATAAAGATTTTGGATCATATTTCTGATATGCCAGCACTTTATATGATTTCTAGTATTGTATTATCTACTAGCACTAGGCCAGAAGCCTTTGGTAGAATTGCAACTGAGGCTGCTGCAATGGAAAAAATAATAATTGCTACAAATTTAGGTGGTGCAAAGGAAACTATTATTGATGGTAAAACTGGTTTTTTATTTAACCATCAAGATGCGCTTGAATTATCTCAGAAAATATTGCATGTGTTGTCTTTGAATTTAGATAAAAGGGAGGAAATGGGTAAAACTGCAAGGAAGAGGGTAGAAGAAGATTTTTCTAGTCAAAAAATGCTATCCGATACTATAAAAATCTATCAAAATCTTTGTTGAATGTATATCAAAAATTATGTTGGATTTAGTTTATATTCTGATATAATGTTATCTTCACTTCTTCTAAAAAAACATTGTAGAATTCATGCCTAAAGTTTGGTTTAGATATTAAGTTAAATGCCTTTTTAACTGTTAAGTGTCTTTCGAATAATTCTTTGCCAAGATTCTCATAACATTCTAATAATAATTCACCCTTTTGTGATAAATCATAATCATTATTGCTTAAATCATCAATATGAAAATCCTCATAGTTTGTTAGGATGTTTTCTATATCTCCTGCTACGTAATGTCTGATTTCATTTATTAATTTAGGGTAGGATTTTTTGAATAAAGTATAAAATAATTTAAAAGGAGTATATTTAATAGATTTCTTAAGGAAATTATTAATACCAATTTCAATTTCTCTAGTTACTTCCAATGAAAAATCTTTAACTATCATTTTATATAGTAAGTTATGATATAGAATTAAATTTTAATATAAATTTTTACATTAAACCCTAGCATAATGATAAGATGTTTTGTAAATTTATATTCTTACAGTGTATCTAGGTTTAATAACAATTATAATTAAAAATAAATTGCCAAAAGGGAAGGTAATTTAGTAAAATATTTTTTTAATGCTAATTGGTATAATAATATT
>TARA_Y100000385_G_scaffold41368_1_pt1 | contig 34405 bp, 20 predicted proteins | sample TARA_Y100000385 | Tara Oceans TARA_Y100000385 (sample SAMEA2620980) | marine metagenome | biome: marine biome (ENVO:00000447); feature: surface water layer (ENVO:00002042); material: "saline water (ENVO:00002010), including plankton (ENVO:xxxxxxxx)" | depth 5 m
TACCTTCTTCAAAGTAGTATACCGCAGACATACTAACTTTGCTGTAGAATCAATTGAACAAACCTACAACGGCTCTGCCGCTTCAGGATCAAAAATCTCAGTCACCGTATCAAGAAATGGTGATTTACTTTCAGCCGTATGGCTCTCCAACAAACGTGGCGCTGATGTAACAGCAGCCAATGCTTGGGCAACTGTAGACAACGTTGAAGTCGAAATCGGTGGCCAAGTCATCGACAAACAATACGGTCACTGGATGCAAGTCTGGACTGACCTTTCCCTCGGCGGTGATAAATCAGCACTCTTAGACGACTGCCTTGCCGCTGATACTTCAAACGACCCACACGTTGGCGGCGAAGATGTAAGCTACATGCCACTTCAATTCTGGTTCTGCAGAAACCCTGGCCTCGCTTTACCACTCATCGCTCTCCAATACCACGAAGTCAAACTTAACGTAACCTTCAATACTCTTAACGCCGGTGACTCAGTCTCTGTATGGTGCGATTACGTATTCCTTGACACCGATGAGCGCAGACGCTTTGCCCAAGTATCTCACGAATACCTCATCGAACAAGTCCAATTCTCTAACGAACTTTCAGTCAGTGGCACCAGCACTCAACACGAACTCCGCTTCAACCACCCTGTAAAAGAACTTGTATGGACTGTCAACAACGGCGTCACTGACATCACTGTCAACGATGCTCTTCTCCAACTTAACGGCCACGATCGCTTCAAACGCAGAGAAGGTAAATACTTCACTAAAGTACAAAGATACCAATACCACAGCGGTGCTGATGACCAAGCCAATGGTGCCAACAAAAGTGTCCCCCACGTATACTCCTTCGCCCTCAAACCCGAAGAACACCAACCAAGTGGCACTTGCAATTTCTCCAGAATTGATAACGCCGTTCTTAACATGGCCCACGCTAGCACAGCAGCAGGCAAACTCCGTGTATACGCCGTTAACTACAATGTCCTCCGTATCATGAGTGGTATGGGTGGTCTCGCATACTCTAATTAAATCTTTATTTTTTATTTTTATTAAAAATAGCTTTATTTTTAAAAAAAAAATATACGGTATATATATAATATAATATGGGAGGCGGTTTAATGCAACTCGTAGCCTATGGCGCACAAGACATATACCTTACAGGTAATCCACAAATCACATTCTTTAAAGTAGTATACCGTAGACATACTAACTTTGCAGTAGAATCTATCGAACAAACTTTCAACGGTTCCGCCGCCGCTGGTTCTAAAATCTCAGTCACTGTATCCAGAAATGGTGATTTACTTTCAAGTGTATTCCTTGTAACTAAAGGAAGTGCCGATATCGACTCCGCAGTAGGCGATCACTGGGCATTAATTGATAACGTAGAAGTAGAAATTGGTGGTCAAGTCATCGACAAACAATACGGTCACTGGATGCAAGTCTGGACTGACCTTTCACACGGTGGTGACAAACTTAAACTCTTAGACGAAAGTGCTAATGGTGTATTTGCTACTGGTGAATTATCATTTGTCCCACTTCAATTCTGGTTCTGCAGAAACCCAGGCCTTGCTTTACCACTTATCGCACTTCAATACCACGAAGTCAAACTTAACGTAACATTCTCATCTGGTGCCGATCAACTTGGTGCCGGCAGTAATGTTTCTGTCTGGTGCGATTATATATTCCTTGATACTGATGAACGTAGACGCTTTGCTCAAGTATCACACGAATACCTCATTGAACAAGTTCAATTCTCCAACGCTCTTTCCGTAAGTGGCACAAGCACTCAACACGAACTCCGCTTCAACCACCCTGTAAAAGAACTTGTATGGACTGTTCATGACAACTCTACCGCAGTTGATCACGATGGCGATGCTAATACTGGCCTAAAAGCAACTGATTCTGATATCACAGTCAATACTGCTCTTCTTCAACTTAACGGACATGACCGCTTCAAACGTAGAGAAGGTAAATACTTCACCAAAGTCCAAAGATACCAATACCACGAAGGTGCCAGTGATACCGAACGTAGAGAAGCAGTTGCTGCTGCCGGTGGAACTGCTGCCCGCGCTGACGCCAGTGTTCCCCACGTATACTCCTTCGCACTCAAACCTGAAGAACACCAACCAAGTGGCACCTGTAACTTCTCAAGAATTGATAACGCCGTTCTCAATCTTGAACACGGAAGCGCTACCGGACACCTTCGCGTATACGCAGTTAACTACAATGTTCTCCGTATCATGAGTGGTATGGGTGGTCTCGCATATTCTAACTAAATTAATATCTTTTCATGTAATTACATTTTTTTGTAATTATATTATATAATGTTTTCACAAATAGTTAATCCTAAAACTAATAGAAAGGTTAATATTAATAGTAAAATAGGTAAAGCGGTTTTACGTAATTACATCAATATTCAATCGGGTGGTAAAGTAGAATGGAGTGATAGAGACGGATTTATTGCTACAGGAGGACAAGCAACAAGAGAACGTTCTCGTGCAGAAATACATGTTTTAAATGTATTAAGTGTAAATTTTATGGGAGGAAGGCGTGATGTTCAAAACTATGCAGAATTTTGGAAAAATCCTAATACCAGATATCCTCAGTTTGGTTATTGGATAAGAGGATGGGTTGCCGGCAATCGCAACCAACCAGGATATTGGAATGATAGACATAGTTTTAGAGAAACCAGTCTCAATGAATTTATAAGACACAATAATCATCCAAGTAACGCATTAATTAATACCTTTATTGAAATTATAAGATTACGATTTTTAGATTCAAGGCAACGGGCACGTGAGGCAGGTGAAACAAGAGTGTTTCATAGTCATAGTGATATTATAATAGGAATGTTAGAAGCTTTTTGGACTTTAACTGAAACAAGAAAAAATACAAGATTGTGGCTTAATGAAATAAATTTTTTAGATATAGATCAAACAGTAGCAAATCATAGAAATTGGCGTGATATATCAGTTGGGTTAACAAGTTCTGTCATGAATTATCAACTCCCTGAAGCTGAATTAGGTCAATATGGTGAAGAAGATGAACTCATACATGCTTTTGAAGGAATGAGAATGTAAAAAACTACGTTTTGAGAATATTAATTATATAGGAAAATTTAATTAATAATTATATAATCTAAATATATTATATACTTATGGGTGGTGGATTACTACAATTAGTAGCCTATGGTGCACAAGATGTATCTTTAACAGGTAACCCGCAAATAACTTTTTTTCAAGCTGTATTTAGAAGACATACTAATTTTGCTCTACAAACAATAGAACAAACATTAGACGGAAACTTTAATCCAGATTCGAGAATAAGTTTTAACATATCAAGAGACGGTGATCTATTGAGTGACTTAGTTTTAAAAACGGAAGGGTCTACATCAGATTCATTTTCATTTTTTGACTATATAGATTGCGAAATAGGTGGACAACTTATAGACCGTCAATATAATCATTGGATGAATGTTTGGTGTGATTTAACTCATAACATAGATAAAACAAAATTATTAAATGATTTAAGAGTTGGCTTCAAATCTGTATCAACTGTAAATATTATAGATCAAAATCAGCCTGCTCCTTCAGAGTTAAATAATATAAATGTCGATCAAGTTATAAATTATCCCGGAACAGAAAGTGGTGGTTCTACAGATATTGTTCTGCATAGTTCTGGTAAATTATATTTTGCCAGAGCAACTCCAGCGAATTATAGAATATCGGCAATTAATAGTCAAAATAATTATACCATCGACAATAACTTTTCAAATAATATAACCAGTGGATCTATATCCGATCCTAGAAAATTAAAAATACAAGGTAATAGCGTCTTTGTATTGGACAGAAATTATGGATATGGTGATATAGCACGAATTAATGTCGACCAAAATGGTGATTATGTTTCTCAAGAAAATATTTGGATGGGTGGCGGTACGGGAGTAACTTCAGCAAATGCTGGTATTTTAAAAAATAACGTGCCTTCTATAACAGGAGGAGTAGATACAATTGGCTATACAACTTACGGAATTAATGATATGTGCTTTAATCAAAATATGATGCTATTTTCACTTAATTATTTTAAAAGGATTGTAAGAAGATACGATAATAGTGACCAACATTTTTCAGAACAAATATTAACTCTTTTACCTACACCAACTACTAACATATTTCACTCTTTTGCTACTGGAAGTAACGATGGTCCTTTGGCCAGTTCATCAATAACTAATCCATGGACTATTAATGCTTTTGAGGGACCTAATATTGCTGATCCTTTTATAATTATAACTGATAGAAATCATACGGTTAGAAAAATAGATTTAAATACTAGTCAAGTTAGCACAATTGCGGGTATACCCAATAGTTCGGGAAATGTAGATGGAGCACCAGGAACAAGCAAAATCTTTGGCCCAATGGGTGGAGCAATAAGTCCGGATGGTTCTTATGTTTTAATTACAACAGAGGGCGACCCATCAGGTAGTGGTGGTAGAATAAAAAAGATTGATTTATCAACAAATATTACTACTACATTAGCAACATGCACAAATCCTGTAGGAATAGCAATACATCCTACTCTAAACTACGCATATATAGTTACTTATCCAGGGCAACTATTAAGATTAGATTTATCAGATAATACAATTGACGTTTTAGTTAATAATGTTGGTGCTAGTGGATATCCAATATCTATGAGTCCTGATGGAACATTTTTACTTCTTGTTCATCTTAATGCCTCCAACGCATTAAAGCGCGCGAATCTTGATTCCAATGGAAATATGACAGGAAGTTTACAAACTATAAACGTTAGCGGTGGAGTTCCTAATGGAACATATGGTCTTTCTATAATGGCCGATAGTGATACAGTTATACTTGGAAATACAAATCCAAAGATATTTAGTGTTTCTAATCCTGGTACTCTGTTGTCACAACTTACTTCTATATCAGCACTCTGTTTCCCAGCCCGAACTGAAACTATGGAGTTCGCCTATGTGTTAAATAGTAGTAAACAACTATATAAAATTACCCTGTCTTCATCTTCAACAATTACACCAAATTATTACCTAAAACAACACGCAGGAAATTTAAAGGATAAAAACAATACTGTCAAAGCAGTATTAACTATGAATATTGATGATAATGATAATATTTATTTATGCTTTGCTAATATGCCAGGATTGTATAAAGTAGATGCTGGAGCAGACAGAGAGAATACTCCTACACAATTGATAGCCGGTTCCGAAGCATTAATTTCAAATGGTGAGAATATTTTCAAGAACACTAATGGTGATATGTATATATCATGTCGAACAACTGGAAGAGTTATTAAATTATCAAATGACCAATTATCTGTTTTTGCAGGAGAAGCACCTACGCTTGATGGAAATGGTAGCCCAGTAGCAAGAACCGCTGTTAATACCGACGACCCTCTTACTTCAAGTTTTGTGTATCCGTTTGGTATGTGTTTTACATCATTTAATGATGTTATTATTTGTGATAGAGGAAGTAATGGTAATGGAACTATGAGAGTAATAGGTGGTTATAAACCAGTCACAGTAGGTGGCGTAACGGCATCAGCAATTCCCGCCTATGTCCCATTGCAATTCTGGTTCTGTAAAAATCCAGGACTCGCGATACCATTAATTGCTCTTCAGTATCATGAAGTTAAAATTATTATTAGATTGGCGCAATCTTTACATGGTGTTACTGGAGTTTCTGCTTGGGGAACATATATATTTTTAGATACAGATGAGCGCCGAAGATTTGCCCAAACTTCTCATGAATATTTAATTGAGCAGGTTCAGCATTCAAATAGATTATTATTAGGTTCTACTGATGTTATAAATAATCAGTCTCAAGAAATTATATCAACTACCGAACTTCAATTTAACCATCCTGTTAAGGAATTAATATGGACTATAGACCAAGTAACTGACAGTGCCAATAGTTCATCCAAAGCTTGTTCTGTTAAAAATTTAGGAGGAAATCAAAATATTATTGTAAATTCATCTTTAATCCAAATGAATGGTGATGATAGAGCTGAAAAAAGAGACGGTAAATATTACTCACAATTACAAAGATATCAGAGACATAGTGGCGCGGGATTACGTAACACACGTATAGGAGTTGGTAGTAATGATATTACTTCAGACCTTGTTGTAACTAAATGGTATCCTAAAGCAACTAATGCCCATGTTTATTCATTTGGACTTGAACCAGAAGAACATCAACCATCTGGGACTTGTAATTTTTCAAGATTAGATAATGCTATTATTCAAAATACAATATCTACGCCATCAATTAATGGAAATTATAGATATTTTATAGATATATATGCTGTTAATTATAATGTTCTGAGAATAACCAATGGTATGGGTGGTCTTGCTTATTCCAACTAATTTTATTTATAAGAAATAATTTTTTCATAAATAAAATATTAGATTATATTATAAAATATGGGAGGCGGTTTATTACAACTTGTAGCTTATGGCGCACAAGATTTATATCTTACAGGTAATCCCCAGATTACATTTTTTAAAGCAGTATTTAGAAGACATACTAATTTTGCCATTCAATCTGTTCAACAAACTATTAATGGTAATATAAAACCAGATGCACAAATCAATTTTAATATATCGAGGGACGGCGATTTATTATCAAATGTTATTCTCAAAATGACAGGTCAAACCGATGATTCATTTAGTTGTATTGAATATGTCGAATGTGAAATAGGCGGACAAGTTATAGATAAGCAATATAACTTATGGCTAAATCTTTGGTGTGATTTAACACATGATGTAGATAGGACTAAAATGTTAAACAAATTAAGAAGTGGAACTTATTCTAATACAACAACTGTAACTATAGATCAAAATCAACCCAGTCCGGCAGCTCTTAATAATATTGCTGTTGATGAAATTATTAATTATACAGGCTCAGAAAATTTGGCACCTAGATGTATTGTAAAACATTCATCCGGAATTATATATGTTTCAAAACAAAACGGTAATACTAATAAACTTCATAGAATTAATTTAGATGGAACTATAGTGGAAGATGGAACTTCTCTTGGTTTCAATGTTCAGGAATTTGATATTCATGATAATGTTATTTTAGCAGCACAAGTAAATGGTGCTATGATATCAAGACTTGTTCTTGATAACAATGGTATGCCTAATCAAATTTGGGCAGGAATGGTTAGTTATGATGGTGCTAATGCTGGAGCTAACAATCAATTGATTCCTTCTATTGTTAATGGTGTAGAAACAATAGGTTATTATGTACGTGATTTAAATTCAATTACACTAAATGAAAATATGATACTTGTAGCATCTACTACTACTACAGATAAAATTGTTTCAAGATTATATCTGAATGAAGACCAGCATTATCAAGGTGTAAACTATAGTCTTAGAGCAGCCAATTCAGTTAGTAGCACAATTAGTGGTATATTAACAAATAATGGTAATGGCTTTACTGATGGGGATGGTTCAGTAGCACAATTAACAAATACTACAACTAATGCTTACGCAATCAGTCATGATGATTCTTTTATGATAATTGTTGATTCTGATAAGGGTATAGCTAGAAAAATTAATCTGGTATCTGGTAATTATGAAACAACCACAGTAATAGGTGATATTACACAGGGAGATGTAGACCAAAGAGGGGTTGTTGATGGAGGATTAGGAGCAGGTAAAATACAATCGGTCTACTCTATAGATATTACTAGTGATAATAGATATGTATTATTTGGCGATGGTTCTGCATTAAGACAACTCGATTTAAATGATAACACAATATCTACATTAAATAGTAGCTTAGCTGGCGGTGGTAGCACACATGTTGGTATTTCTATTCATCCAAATCAACAATATGTTCTTATGACTGAACACATTAACCCAAGGATAGTAAAGGTTGAGTTATCAGGATCATATAACTCGAGTATTTGGTTTGGTAATGGGGCAAATGCAGATGGCGCCTCGAGTCTTTATTATCCATGGTTGATTAAAATTGCGGGTTCGGGTAATTATGTAGTTACTGGTGGGGGTGGGGCAGGATCAGGTCTTTTCAGATATTTCGACATAAACGCGCAACCACATCCTACTAATGGCGCATGGGTTGGCGCTGGTTTATCAGGCAGTTATCCTAGACATGTAGTTATGTCAGATGTTGACGATTTCGTATATATTTATGGGTCACATGGTGCATCACAAGGAATTTATAGATACAACGCTGGCACTGACCCATCAACTTATGATTCAAGTAATATAGCCGCGAGCACATTAGTAGTAGGATATGGACTAACAGGCGGTCAAACTGGTCTTGTTGTCGACAGAAAAGGCCATAATTTATATTGGTGGGATAATAGCACAAAACAAATAAGAACAGTTTCACTTGTTCAAGAAACAACTTTCATTCCTAACTATTATTTTAAACAACATATATCTACATTAACAGATAATAATGGTGTAGAAAGATCCGTTCAAACCATGAAATTAGCAGATAATAACGATGTTTATATCTTCTTACAAAATACACCTGGTTTATATAAAGTATCTGCTGGTGCTGATAGAGAAAACACCCCAATGTATCTTTGCACTGGTTCAGAAGTAATAGAAAGAGGTAACGGTATACTTATACACACCGATGGAACAATATATCTCTCGTGTAAGCAAACTAAAAAAATATATAAGTATAAAGATGACGTATTTACTCATATAGCAGGAAGCGGAACAGAGGGTCATGATAACAATACAAATCCTCTTGAAGCTACTTTTTCTAATCCTCGTGGATTATGTATTACTAATTACAATGATTTACTTATTTGTGATGATGATAATACTAATCCCGAAAGAGGTGATTTAAGAGTTATGGGAGGATATAAGCCAGTTACAATTACAACAACAGTAAGTAATCCTGAACCGTCATATGTTCCTCTTCAATTTTGGTTCTGTAGAAATCCAGGTTTAGCTCTTCCTCTAATAGCATTACAATATCATGAAGTTAAAATTAATGTTAAATTAGCTGAATCATTAAATAATATTACTGATATTGAAGCATGGGGGGATTACATATATCTTGATACAGATGAACGTAGAAGATTTGCCCAAATTTCACATGAATATCTTATTGAGCAAACACAGTTTTCTAATAGATTATCACTTGGAGAATATCAAATTACTAATTCAACTGCCAAAGAAGTATCTTCTATAGAAGAGTTACGTTTTAACCATCCTGTAAAAGAATTAGTATGGACTATTGAACAAGTTAACGTTGATGAAAATCTTGGAAAAGCATCAGCATGTTCTATATTTAACAATGGAGGAACTCAATCTATAAGAGTTGATAAAGCCTTGATGCAATTTAATGGTTCGGATAGATTTTATGAAAGAGATGGTAAATATTTTGGTGATGTTCAGAGATACCAAAAACATACGGGCGCTGGATTAAGAACTACAAGATTGGGAGTTGGATCTAATGATTTAGTTTCTAACCAAGTTACTTCAAAATGGTATCCCAAAGTATCTAGTGTACAGGTTTACTCATTTGCTTTAAATCCTGAAGAACACCAACCTTCATCAACATGTAATTTTTCAAGATTAGATAATGCTATTATTAAAAATACATTTAAAACAGCATCCCACAACGGAACTTATAGATATTTCCTTAATGTGTTTGCTCACAATTATAATGTTCTTAGAATAATGAGTGGTATGGGCGGATTAGCATACTCTAATTAAATATAAATATACACAAAAATGTAATATTATTATTAACCAGGTAAAATAAAAATAAATTGTAAAATAATATAACTTAGTTATCATTTTAAAATTTAGAATAAACTTTTAACTTTTTTAGACTGTGATTCGAAAAGAAAATGTCTAATTTTGTATTTTTGTCTATTGTTACAGATATTACTTCCAAGCTCTTTATGAATAATCATCACTGGGTTAACAAGATAACAATTGCCATATTTTTGAAAATAATTAATATACATAAAATCCATAGCTTGAGCTCTTAATCTTATTTTACCTGTTCTCCAATCTTTATGCTTATCTTTTCCTTTACCTGGTAAAAATACAGATTTAGTAACATTTATTATATCTTGAATTGTTTTACTATTAGGTATTATATATCCGAATGTTCCTGCTATTTTAAATGTATCAGTATCTACTTTAATTACTTTTTTACTATATTTAGGTATATTTTCTTCTTTTTCAAAAAAAGAGCCACCTAAATATATCATATCTGCGTTTTTAGGAACAGTAATATTTTTATGATAATTATTTTGAACATCTGCATCATCTTCAAGTATTACTACTGATTCCAACTTTTTTTCTTTAGCAATTATCATGGCAAGCATATGACTTAAATAGCATCCTACTTTATTTAAGATTTTGTTATGTGAGTTACACATAGTTTTAAAATTTTTACGGTCTGTCCAAAAATTGTAAGATAATTTATTCATAGGAACTCCAAGTAATTTACTTATTTTTTTCCTATAAGCTATATTTTTTAAATTAGATCCTCTTACAGCTTCTACTCTTGTATAGTTTAATTTCAAAGAATCTAATTGATGTTCAATTCTCTTACGTTTTTCTGTATCCTCCTTTAAATTTATATATAAAATATGGGAATCTTTAATCTTCATTAACATAATATTATATTTTTATATTAATATGGTATTTAATATTACTGAAGATTTTAACTATTGTATTTGGTTTTTGCCTGAAAAAACCCACGAATGGTATACGTATCCTAGTGGATTTTCTCCACATTTATCAATAAAAACTTGTATGGATTATGACGATATACCCCAATATAAATGTATACTTGATGATAATATTTCAATTAAAATAGATCTGGTAGGGAAGCTATATCAAACTAATGTTAATAAATTTTATGCTTTACAATACCTTGTTAAACCTATTTCAAAAAATATACCTAAGTGGTGGCCCGAAAATGCTCATGTTTCGTTTAGATATAAGTATAATACGCCGTTTACAGAAGAAGAAATTAAAAATATAGATAATACAATTAAGGTAAGAAAAGCAAACCTTAATAGTATTCGTATTCAAAGATGCACTGGACATTATACATATTGGTCACAGATTACCAGTTAACATCAATATGTGGTGCTAATAATTTTTTGGCATTACTTCTAATTTTATTTACACTTGGCCATTTTTTGAGAAGTTTAACTAAATCTTTTTCATCTTTAACCACAAAGCAATTATATTTATCCTTAAAAACTGAGTTAGTATTAGCTACCCATTTTTCATTTAATACAAGAGCAGCACCTTGATAAATTGCTTCTAAAAAGGTATACTGACTTCCTCCACCATCATTATGTATAGCCGACAAATCAATCATATATTTAGCTTCACTAAGAACATTGTCAAGATCTGAGAAATCCTTTTTAAATGTTCCTCGGTAATAATCATCTAAGTTTAAACTTAATTTATTCTGCAGGTGATGAAATACATATAGGTCATTTTTAGCACCGTAAATATCTACTGTTTTATCATCTTCATCATTTTCTATAAGTTCATTATTAGCTTTAATAATTATATCAGTATGTTTATCAAAATCAACTCTTGATATGGCTACTGCCTTTTCATTACTATTTTTGGAGATATCGTATTCAAAAAAGGGATGAAGTTTAAAAGTGCTAGTAACTTTAAATGTATTCTTAAGATGTTTTTTCACTGTTTCTCTAATAGTTATTATTTTAAATCTTTTAAGATTATCAATTACAGGCTGTGTGCTTTTTCCTTTAACTTCAGTAGGGTCATGTATAACAAGTGTTGTTTTTTTACTTGGGAATTTATCCAAGTATTTATAATAGTTTTTATCAATAGCTGTAATCATAATATCTTTTAATTTAGCTGCGTCTTCAATTGAAATATTTTGATATTTAACACCGTAACCATAATCTCTTAAAACTGGTGAGCCATCTTTCTTTTTTTCTGTTTTTGTGTGGATTTTATAAAGTTTGTAGTTATACTTACGCGCCAAATGTGCTGTAAAAGTAACCCAACCACCGAACCGCGGTTTTGCCATATAAATTAGATTTACCATATATCGTATATTTATATAATAAATCTTTAATTATTCTTTCAAATAACAGATGCGGTTAAGATGAAGATGATTCCATCTACCCCATCCGCCAACTTGTTTACTCATCATATACATGTGTCCATTATGACGAATTACTAATTCGATGAATCCTGTTCTCCAATTACCATCAACTCTAAATCTCATATCCTTCTTAGGAGCATAATTTTTAGGAACTCTTCCCATATGATACCAGGTATCGCCAATTTCATAAACTTTATTAGCCCAACCTCCTCCACAATTATCTCTTCTGTTACCATAACGACATTTTGTATTGCAGTTATTAGCTTTACCATATTTTCCATAGCTATTTCCTGAAAAGCATTGCCCATACCATTGTAATCCAAACATTCTATGACCATGAGTAAAAGCTTTTTTGGCACAACTTCTTTTATCATTAGTATAACCATGATATTTAGGTAAATCTCTCCTACCTCCATCTCTAAAGCATCCTTTATCTTTTACAGACCAATTAGGAGGACCTCGTTGTCCAGGCATTCCTATCAATCCTGAAAATTTAACAATTCCGTTATCCATCATAACTCTTGCTTCTGTCCACCAAGGATGATAATTTCTAAAACCATTATATAATGGTATCTTTTCTCCCTTAAAAGTATTAAGTAAGATTCCATCAAGATAAGCATTATTCGCTCTTCCATTATTTTGAGGTAAAAATCTTACCATGCCCCAAGTGTAGAAATCAATACGAGTGGATACCCCTTTATCTGATGTGCCTGTTGTTAATGTTTGTTCCTTTGGTCTTTGATGTCCAGGTAATCTTGCTAAATATCTTCCATATTTTGTATTAGCTACACCACCCGAAAAAGCCAAGAATGAACCTATTTTTGTAATACCTGGATGGGAAGTTTCACGAAGTTGTCTTGTTCCCCATCCCAATTTTATTGGAACTCCTTTACTTAACATAAATCTAACACTTGAAAGTAAAATTCTTAAACCTTTGGCATATTCTCCAAAGACACCTGATTTCTTTTTATCAGTAATACTTACTTCACCATTAGGTTTAATAGTCAATAAATATGTATCAGCTCCCACTACCCTAGTCTTATTTCTCCAACTAGATGAGGTTCCACTAACTAATAGTTTGACCATTCTATCAGGAGTAAATTTATCTGATAATATGAAACAAGTTTGATTAAGACTATCGGTTGTATTATATATTTCTCCATCAATAAATACCATACCACTTTTTTCTCTAACTGTAATTGGGTTACCACGAGGTGTTTTCCATGAACCGGTCATTGACGCACTAGGTTTGCTATCAAGAGCAGATAGTTCTTTAACACCAAATCCTGGAACTGGTTTAGTAGAATAAATAAGATTACTTACAAAGGCTTCTGATAATTCAAATGGATACCATGTAGTTTTTGAAAGATGAAATCCTCCTGCCGCGCCTCTGCCTACATAAAATTGCTGATTAGAAGGAAATATAGCATTGCCTCCCATGTTTCTATCAATTACCATTTTACCATTAATATAACACCGAGCTTTCTTTGTAGAAACGGTTACAGAAATATGAGCCCATTTTCCCAAAGGTATATCCGTTTTACTTCCTCCAGACATCCATTCACCCCAAGATCTTCTGTTATTTGTTAAAACGGCTAAACCAAGTTTACAATCGTTAGGATATATCCAAAGACCAGGTGCTCTTGTTGCTTGTGCACTACCATGATGTATAATATTTCGCCAACCACCTACAGTTTTATCTATTTTAATCCATGTAGTCATACTATACTCAACAGAACTTACCTTTTCATAAAGATCATAACTAGAGTCGCTTACTTCTTTTCCTTTAATTTGTTTAACATCACCTGCGTAAAATATAGTTTCCCCCATTTTTTTATTCTTTCCTACAGCTATGTAACTATATTTAGGTTCTCTTTTAAATAATTCTATAGCTTCACTCTTAAGTAAGTCTTTATTTTCTATGATTGGAGCAGATCTTATTCTATGATTACTTTTTACAAGCTTGACTTTATCAGTAGGAACTCGTCTTACATTTAATTCATTGGCATTCATTTGAACATGTGGAGATTTTTTTATCTCTACTGCTTTAGGAACCAATACTTTAGAAACTTTGGCTAAATCTAATGCTGATGGATAACGATGGCAAAATGTTTTTTTACCATACTTTTCACTCGCCCATTTAGGCATTGCGTCAGTTTTTTCTTGACATTGATAGCCTCTTGTATGTTTAATAAAATTATTGAAAGTGGGAAGATTTAATTCTCCAAAATTTTCTGTAGTATTATTTCCTACTTTCCTAATGTAAATTAAAATAATACAAATGAATAGAGTTAAATAAATATAGTTATAGTTCATTTATATATATATATGTGATTTAATTTTATTATATTAATTCAATCTAAAAAAATTATTAAATTATTTATTTGTGTAATATGATATACCGTCTAGTGATACAAAACCTTCGGATGGGTCAGAACCAAGGACAAATATGTAACCGTCGGGTTTCATAAGAATATTAAAAAATCGAGTGGATTGTGTAGATAGGAATAATAATTCACGATTAGGTCTATATTCGGCCGGTAATATAGTTACAAGAGCCCAATTACCTTGTTTCTTTTTGTATTTCATTACTCCCGATAAACTAATTAAACCTTTCTCATTTTGTTTTATAGATGGTGTTCCATATGTTACTGTTTTTCCCTTGCTTGTATTTTTAAGTGCTTTGATTTCCATTCCATTAAGTGCTTTATTATGTATTCTAAGATTGTAAAATGTTCCTTTAAAGTATTTGCCAGTGTAGCCTCTGCCTACTTTAAGTGGCCAATTAGTTTTACCTGCTCTGCTATACTTTGCTTTTGCTTGATTTGTTTTAACTCCATTAATATACCAGCTTAATTTTTTTGTGCTCAAGTCTCTTACAACTGCTATATGAGTAAGGTCTCCATATTTAATTTTAGCTCTGGAATTAAAACCTTGGTAACCTGAGCCATATCCCCCTTTTTTTCCGTAATAAAATGTTAAAGTGCCACCTGTTTCCAATGTTATAGCTCCTTCTCCATTGTATCCCTTATCAAAGAAAGCTTGTCGCCCTGCTTTAATTGGTTGTATAAATCCGGATATTGTAATACTACCAGTAAATTCAGGAACAGGTTTAGTAAATGGTTTATTCTTATCGGAATTATACATAGGTATTTCCATTATCATACCATCTTTAATATCCATTCCTCCTGCTCCTGAAAGAGGTTTGAATACGCCATTCCAAGGCATAGTCAAAGGAATTCCCGGTTCTAAAGAATATGATATACCATCAAGAGATACCCATGGGTGAGACGACCCACTGACACATAATATTTCACCCTTTGCTGTAATATCAATTCTTGTGGTTCCGGCATGATGATTAGTTGTGAAAATTTTTCTATCTCTGGGCCAATATTTTTTAGGTAATACGTCAATTACAGTATTAGGGGGCACTCTACCTTGCATTCTTATTAATCCTGAAAGATACATTACATTATCAGCAACAGTATAAGAACCGGCCCCCCATATTCCTCCATAGTGTCTAAATCCTGTATTAGTTCTACCTGGTCTCATGTTAAAAATAAATGTTTTTTTTTCTGGGTAATATACTTCCTTAGAAGTGTATGATGTATTGCTTTTATTTCCAGCAACTCTTCCACTTTCTCCGGCACATAATTCCCACCTCTTTTTTCTGTCAGTAGTGTAACACCATAATCCTCTTTCTCCGTCAGGATTTCTACAATAATTATGGTCACCTATACCTGATTTTTTAAGATAACTAGGTCCTTTGTAACCTACAATTGAATTAGGTGCCCAAACTCTATTAGCTTTCCGCCCTTTGTTAATATTTATTACAGTTTTATCAGTACATCTCATTGAACCTATTCCTCCAAGATTGGAGTAAGGCGTATTATATCTGGAAAAATTTACTTTAAAAGAATCAATAAAAGTCCCTTTCTTACATTTAAATTCAAATTTAGTTCCTCCTGTTCTTTTAGGATCACCACTTTTATAAATTACCTGTCCTTTATCATTTAAAATTTCATACCAATCAATTATACCTCCAGCACCCCCTCTAATAGCAGATGCTGTTCTGAATCTATGTCCATGAGGATACTGTGAAGTCCATTTTTGACATGTTCTTCCACTTATTGTTTTACTAATTTTATCAATATTCTTTTTAATCGCACCTTTTTTATCCCATACTTGAGACAAAATCTCTTTTTTACTATTATCTAATAATGCAATTTTTGCACCAGCAATTCTATCATCACAGCAATTAGTTCTATTATAAAGAATAACTTTACTAACAAGAACACCCTGCCCAAGATCTACTATTACGTATGCGGGTTTTTTTCGTGAGCCTTTTAAAGTATGATTCATCGTATTTAACTTACCATCTACTGCTTTTTGTGCTACAAATCCGGAACTGTGAGTGCTATTTTGAAATACTTTAGCACCTTTAGATATAAGTTTGTTTTCATGGTCATAAACTTGAATTTCTCTTAAATGGATATAGTTTGAATCACTAGAAATTTTTACATATCTACAGAACCTATCAACTTCGAATCTTAAAGGTGTGCCAGTAATTACTGGATAGCTTATATTAGAAAAAGTTGTATGCCATCTCAACTTACCACCGACAGCTTTTATATGTCCATTAGGAAAAACATCAATACGTGCTTTACTTCCACTCCATGCTCCTCCTTGAAATATTAATCTTTTAGACGGTCTGGCTTCTTTAGGCAGGTGACCTATAATTCCACCTGAACCAGTATTATTAAATCCAGAAAGCTGAACAATACCATTTTTGATACGATATGATGGTATTCTGTAATATTTGGTAGGCCAACCACTCCACATCCACTTAGCAGGCATTTCAATATATCGACCATCTTTATTTTCGTCCAGATTAATCCCTTTAAAAAGTCTTTCTTTACATTGAGAAGAAGTGAATCTTGTTAAACATTTGCGCATTTCTTCTTCACCTTCTGGAGATTCATCTAATAAAATATTTTTAACAAATATTTGAGGTAGTTCAATAGGGAAAATACGTAATTTAGCTAATTCAATACCTTTTTGTTTTTTTACATATAGATTAACGTTTTTAGACAACTCATCAATTCCTTTTATCTCTGAACCTAAATCAACATCAGTGACTTTCTTGGAATTAATATAAGTTTTCATGTTTCTCCCATTCATTGAGAATGCTACATGGATCCATTTTTTAAATGGTATCATACCTTCATTTACATCTCTCCCATTATTCCAATAAGTTTGGGTGCCTACTCTAATATGAAGCTTTGTGCTATTAGGAAATATAAAAAAACCAGGGGATCTTTTCCAAGCGGCTGCCTCACCTGTTCTGAAAATTTCTCTCCATCTTCCTTCAATTGTATTTATTTTAAGCCAAAATGCATAGGTATACTGATTAGTATTTCCCTTAGTATAACTTGTTACGCCAGCTTGTTTAATAAGTTTAACACTTGATTTAAGATTACAAACATTTTTGCCGTTTACTTTTGTAAATCCCCCAACTTCTCTTTTTGAATCAGCAAATTTACCACATGATCTTTCATCCATTTGATATTGACCTAAATCTTTTCCTCTAATACCCATATTTTGATGGGGTATCCAATCATTTCCTATCATTCTTCCATATACAAAATCTTTGACAGGAATGGTTTTTGTCTTATAATCGGATGGATTATTTATGATTAATGAAGAAAATTTGGAATAATCTTTTGTGCTAACCATTTTATTACAAAATTTAACAAAATTTGTTTTCATAGTAGATTGATCTAAATCTTTATCACATAAATAGGCAGCCGCATTTTTATTCCATTCAGATAATGCATTTCCGCTTGTAAAATTTTCTTTAGGTCTATTATACCTACAGAAAACCAAACTTAGTAATAAAATAACCATTACTATTAATAAAATTTTATTAGGAGTCATATATATATATATATTTTTAAAATTATTATGATTTAACTTCTTTAAATAAATTCAGTATTTATTTTAGTAAATAATTAAATAAATAAATAATATACTTAAAGTTATCGTAATCTATATGGTTATAAATGGCCAAAACCAAAACTAGCAAAGCTGATAAATCAAAAACCCCAAAAAGTAAAGTAGTAAAATCAAAAAAAACTACGAAAAAAACGGTTTCAAAAAAAACTGAAGAAGTAAAAGAGGAAGTAGTAGCCCCACCAGTAGTTGAAGAAACGGTAGTAAATGTAAGCTCATCGGAAGAATCTAAAGAGGACGAACTTAAAGCAAATGTTGGTTCAATCTTTGATTCTCTTATCAAACAAGGAGAAGAAATTAACAACTCCCATAAACTTATGCTCCAGCTTCTTAAAAAGACCAATAAATCATATGGTCGCGAGCGCCGAGATTACGATAAAAATCTTGCAAGGGAAAGACGCCGTGCCAGAAAAGATCCTAACCGTAAAAAACGCGAACCAAGTGGATTTGCTGTAGCTACTGATATTTCTGATAAACTTTGCGAATTCTTGGGAGTCCCTCAAGGAACACAACTTAGTCGCACAGATGTAACTCGTAAAGTTACTACATACATCAGAGAAAAAAATCTACAAATTTCAAACAACCGCAGAGCATTCAAACCTGATAAAGCTCTTAAAGGAATTCTTGGTGATCTTCAAGAAGTAGATAAAGAAAAAGGTTTTACATACTTTAACCTTCAAAGATACATTACTCCTCATATCACCTCTTCAGCAGCTTCTGCTAGTTCATCATAATTTTGTTTATTAAATTATAAAAAATATAATTTAGTTAACATTTATTAATAAACATTTGCTGATTGAAACAGCCATGCCATAGAAGACCTTGCTTCGTAACTTACTATTGTCATAGCTGATAATATCCATAACGCACCTGTCTGGCAATCTGATTTAGTTTTCCCTTCAGTAACAAGTCTGTAAAAATCATCCAGAATAATATGTCTTAAATTATTTAATGATTTAATAGCATTAATTTCATTAATCTTTTTTGTAAAAATTTTACCATCTTTTACAAATTTTAGTTTGTCTTCAGTTTTAAGTTCTGCTCTGTAATTCCAGATATCCTCCACTTGTTTATATAATTCTTTAAGACTCGCAAGAGGTAGCTTCAAAAACCACTCGCATTGGGTATACTGTCCTAAATCATCTATTCTTTGAAAAACCTTAATACACTTCTGTTCAATTATAATTTTAGGATCAGTTATTTTTTCCTTGTTAATCTCAATACTTTTAGTTTTTTCTATTTTAAGCAAAAGAGATTTAAAATTATTAATTACATCATTTGGTATGTCTGTCGTGCTATATGGGTTCGTATTAGTATTTTTCAAGAGTTCCTTAAAAGAAGCAATATGAAACCCCCAATGTCTATTTTTATCATCAGCATAGGATATAAAATCAAAGTTAGATATTTCCTTATCATCTTTAATATCACTGAATTCGGCAAAATCAGTAGAATTGGTAATCAGGTGACGACAAAATACAGCAATACCTCTGTCTCTAATCAATAGATTCACTATATTTTTTCTAAAAATACTTTGAATTTTTACAATTTGGCTTACATCCTCTTGGGAGTATTGATATGTTGCATTAACTTTCCTAGAACTAAATTTATTTGCTGGTGATCCAAGTTTTTTCTTTTTAGGATAAGGGTTTGCGTTTTTATGATATATAGTCCTGATATTTTCCAAACCCATATTATAGTGTCTCTGGCATAACCCCACGCCGTGCCACGCGCCTTCGTTACCCACCCACTTTGCCTTCATTTTACACCTATTATTCTTTGTTGTTAAAGCACAACAAATATGTTCTTGGGAATTAACAATCACGCTAGATTCAGTTTGATTAATAGTTTCCATATTATTATTAATATAAGATAATATGTTTAAATCACTTTCAAATTTTAAAATATGCGCACATGTTACCTAACTTTAAGCACTATGTTATTAGATCATTCTTTAAGTTCAAGAATTAAAAAAAATTTGATTATAAAATTTTAAAGATATCTTGATATTATCTAATCATAACATAATGTCGAACAATCAAAACAAAACGAACACTTCTTCCGCGATGACGGGCAACATTCTACGAGCAGCTACTATTGATATGAGTAAATTTGTATTTGAAGAGCCACAAACTAATAAATATGGTGGCAAAAGTTGTATGGTAAAATATAATGGCAAACCGTTCTTTATTCAGACACCTCGCTGTCGTCTTCCTTACTGTCTTGGTAAGTATGATGACCCTACAGGTGGTCGGACAAAATACTCGCTTGACTTTTCACTTGGAGGATATGAACTTGATGAAAGTGGTGAACCAGTGAATCAGCGCATGCGAGAGTTTTATGAATGGGCTGAAAACATGGAGAAAATGCTTGTGAAAGCAGCCCATAAAAATGCTGAATCATGGCTTGATATGCCTGATGCTACTGAAGGTGTAGCAAAGGCTCTTGTGCGTCCTCTTCTTAAATGGTCGAAGGACAAGGTAACTAAAAAGGTAACAACAAAATGGCCTCCTACAATTAAAGGAAAGGTAGGTTTCTGGGAAGGACGCTTTACAGTAAATGCTTACGATGAGAACAAGGAGAAGGTAGAAGATCTTGATGCTGGTATCGTTCCACGAACTGAGTCAATCGGTATTCTAAAACTTACTGGAATTACATTTGCGGGCGGTAAGGTAGGTTACAGCTTCCAAGTTCATCAGCTTAAACTATATGCTCCCCAAGGTATGCCTTCTTATGCCTTCATTGAGGATGAAGAGGATGAGAAACCTGTAGTAACCGGTGGTCAACTTCAGGATGAGGAAGAAGCAGATGCTGATGAAACTGAGGCTACTCCTAATAATGTAGTAGAAGATTCTGACGATGACTCTGATGATGATGATGATGATGCTGATGACTTGGATAATGAATCTGAGGATGAGAAACCACCGTCTCCAAAAAAGAAAAAGGTAATTCGTCGTAAAAAGAAAGGAGGTGATTAAATAATTAAATAAATAATTAGTAATAATATCTTAAAATTTTTATTTTTTTAGATTTTATATATATATGTCTAGTATTAATCTACAAGATGCAGATGTTTATATTAATGGAATGACCGTTAATGGTAATATTAAAGTAAAAGGTATACTTTATATGGTTCATGATCTGAAAAGTTGTCCATCTGAGTTATTAGAAACAAATAACACTGATGTTGTTTTTAACGAGGATACAATATTTGAGGGTAATGTTCACATTTTACCTAAAAGTAATGTAACTATATCGGGATCAATTACTTCAGGTGAACTTAGGGATAGGTATTAAAAATTCATACAAGATACTGAAACATTATTATTATAGTTACTGTATTTTTTATTCATTTTCGAAAGTTTGTATTCAGTCTCTTTTTTGAATAAAATCTTTTTCACATTCCAATCATTTTTTCTATGTTGGAAATAAATTAAATTTATTCTATGTAAATAAGTTTTTTCGTCAATCGTAGATGATGATTTTAAAAATGTTTTCAATGCTGTTATGTTTGGTTTTTTATTAAATTGTCTAGTCAGCTCTTTTTTATCAATATCAATATTATCTAATTTTATAATACTCCTTATTCTTTCATAATTACAATTCCAATTAGATAACACATTATTACTAATTACATTTTCAATTGTTCCATGTTCTTTTATTATTTCGTAGACATCGTTAGGACACAAACCTCTGGGTCTATGATTATAATCGTTCCCCAATAAAATACATAAATCTATAAAACTATTATGATTTAATTCAAGATCATATAGTATATCTTGGAAATAATATGACTCTACACTATCGTCTCTATTTGTAAAATTACGGATGACTAATTTACTACCACATGCTATAGTATCCATGTCTTCAGAAACAACACCATCTACTATATCAAGATTACATAGTTTTGAACAATAATGTTCTGCTTCACAATCTGCTTCAATATAAACTACTCCCATTAAATCAAATAGAATTTTAGTCTTTTCAATAACATTTTTATTAACATATATTATCTTTTTTTCAATCATATCTATTTCTTTTTGAATTTCTTGTATTTCAGTATCATCTTTTATTGATTCTACTTGAATTTTTAAAAGTGATAATTTTTCTTCTAATCTGTCTTTTATAAGTCGTCTATTTTTGATAGTATCGAATTTTTCATCTGGTGGTTTACCATCTAAAATAAATATTGGTGTTATTCCAAACTTTTTAAACTTGTTAATCATAAAAAACATACCGTCAATATGATTACTTTTACCATATAAATATTTATATAGATAAACATTTGTATCAATCGCTAAAACTTTACCAGCAAAGAATGACAAATGCCTTTTATTAATCCCATTTTGTGAATTACTCTCAATTAATGTATTTAAATTTTTTATACCCATTAATGTGTATATATATAATAATTATTATTAATATGTATTTAGATGTTTTTAATTAACTAATTATTAATATTTTAAATCTATATAAGTCATTCTTAATGAATTGTTAGTGGTAGAATTTGATATAATTTTTTTAATTAAACCCAAGTCTTTTTTTACTAAACCATAAAAGTCATCTATGTCCTTTATACTCCAAGTATCACTATATTTGGGAAAATATTCATCAAAAACTATATTAGTATTATTCATAAGACTGCATTTTAAAATATAATATGATAATACTGATGTAGATTGAATTAAAACCGAATTATTATTTTTATCCATAAAATCATGTATATTTTTAAATCCACAATGTCTTATAATTCGATGAGCTGTTGACAAACAATATGCGTATTCAGTATATATATAATCATTAATATTGCTTTTAGTTAATATACAATTAAAAATACTGTTAAATGTGATCCCTAGGCAATCAGTTAGTGCTTCAAATAAATTAATCTTACTATAATCATGATTAACGTTAAATTCATCTATTACACTTTTACTAATCAAAAATGAATTATTCCAATATATTTCCGACATCGAAAAATCTAATCTTAAATAATGCACCAACTCATGTATAAGGACTTTATCTGACTCTTCTTTCCTAAATAATACAATGTATGATTTTAAATTATCATGTATTGTCCCACCGCTATTAATTGTTTCTACACCAAAATGATTATCATTTGGTAATGTTTTAGGTATATCAACCGGAGCATAATAAATATGGATTGTTTCATTTTTAACACCCAGTAATTCTAACAATGTGAATATTTTTGTCATCTTATTGGCTATTTCAATACGTTGATTAAAACACTCTTGTATACTGGAATCTTTATACAATCTCATATTCACAGTATTTGAATTGAATTTAGAGGTTATATCTTCAACGGTTGTATGTTTTGTCAAAATGTTCCACATTATTTCATTTGATATAAATTTACAGGTTGTAAATTGTTTAAAAATGATGTTTCTTTTTTGATTGGCATAATTTACTATATCTCTTACTTGATAAACTTTATCGATAGAAGCATCGGTTACATGACTAAAATCGTAATGTTTTTTTCCAGAAGAATATAAGTTTAGATTAAAAAGAATTCTTCTAAAAATAGGATGGCATTTATTATAATAATTGTTCACCATACTTAGATTAAATGTAGAAGGACATTTTAATAGTCTTCTTGTAAGTTTCATTTATAATAGGCACACAGATTTATTATAAATTAAATTAAATTTTATCAATTAAATCATATGGATTCATTGTGTAATATACGGGTTTTTCAGGCATATCTTTATTTGAAATGTCAAAATGACTATCATCATAAGTTAAAATCAAATATAAATTTCCTAATTTTTTGCTTTTTTTATTAAGTATACCTTTGCCCGGAATTTGAACTATATTACATTTATTATTGAACATAACATTAATTTCTAATCGCTCATTATCAACAAACTCATTATTTAAATAATACCCACATTGTTGATATTTAAAGCTCAAACAATGTTCCAAAACTAAATCATAACCATTACTTCTTTTATAATTTTCAGGAAAATCATCTATTAAATAAAATGTATATTTTTCATTGTCATAATTTATAATATGCTCTTCATAGTTCATATCTAGTATATAAGAATTGTTAGAAGTTGAAGAATTCGGAATTAATATTTTTATATGTGTATATCTCCTCACGCAATCAAGCGTTAAATTTATACTATTAATCTTATCAATATCATTAATATCAAGTTTGAGTTCATAGGTATATTTACTTTCTAATAAAGAATCATCATTATCCGCCAAAGATTGTTTCAATATATGTTTGACTACATTACCACCTTCTTCAATTAATGTATCTTTATCAATAATTGTAAATAAATCCCATAGGTTTACTTTTTCACTTGTATTGAATTTATTTTTTAAATCACTAAAGGTGTTTTTCAAAAATTTTGAAATAATAGGATCAACATCATTAAAAAGTTCGTTAAAAAGTTCTTCTGGGGATTTTATATTAAAATCCGTTTTTCCACAATAATCATACTGTGTTCTACTATCTTCGTTATATAAAACTTGATAAGCTTCACTTATTTGTTGAAATTTAGCTTTCGCTTCAGGAGATTTATTTTTATCAGGATGCCAAATAATTGCTAATTTATGATAAGCTTTTTTAATATCAATTTTAGTTGCATCTCTTTCTATTCCTAAAATTACATAATAGTCCATTAATTACTAATTAGTAATTTTTTAACTTTAAGTGCGAAAAATTCCAAACATATTAAATCATGTTCTATTGAGCACATTCTTGCTTCAATTGAAGATGTAATATTTACCAATTTAAATTTAATTTTATCATTTAATTTTTGTGAAGATATTAGCTTAGTGTTTATTTTTTTTAAAACATATGGGACTGTTACGTTAATTAATAATAAATTATAAATAATTTGTCTAATACGAGCAATGCTTTTAAGATTTTTTTCTTTTATTAACTCGATAATTTCATCAATATATTTATTGATAACATTTATTTGAGAAAAATCTAGTTTTTTATTATAATGAAAGCATGTAATAGCATTATTAAGAACAAATAAATCTTTTTCATAATTACTAAGTATTAATTTTTTATGAGTTTGAGACAATTTAAAATGGTTTTTACTTACTTCATCAATATATTTTGCTACTTCTTCATCTTTTTGACAAGGAATTCGCACCGCAGTCAACCTTGAAATGATCGAACTATCAATACGGGCCAAACTTTCAGCTATAAATATAAATCGAACATTATCAGCACATTTATCTAATAGTAACTTTAGACATACTTGAGTAGACCTTGACATATAATCAAAATGATTTATAACTATAAATTTAAACTGTATATCATTAATAGGTTTGTAAGAAATATGATTAACTAAAAAATCACTTATTATATTTTTATCGTATAATCCATATTCATAAAGGTTAATTTCAATATGATATGGAGATGAAATATACTCTATATTCACCTTATTATTACCTATTTTAAGTTCAGCAGAATTCAATGTTCTTAATAGAGTAAGATTACAGTTATTAAAACTATTTAGAAATCCATATGCCAATGTTTTTCTTCCTGTATTAGGTTTTCCATAAAAAATCATATTTATTACATTATCAGTATTGATATTTTTCAAACTACAAGCTATTGACTTATTTATGACAAAATCATCTAACTTAATAGGTAGCAAGGCTGTGTTCATAAACTATAATAGTTATAGAGTATAATGTTTAAATGTATTCGTAATCCTATTTATAATATTTTAAATTATATTTATAATGGAGGATATTGAAAATAAAATGAAGACTATAAACGATTTATCTAATAATTTATTATCATTAGATAATCAAACAATAAGTTTAAATGAAATTAATAGGAAAGCTTTAGAAATTAAATATAAATTGTTCTCGGATAATCTTGATACTATAATTGAAAATCTTTTAGACTTAACTAAAGATTTAACAAGTGATACAGTGAAATTACCTTCTAATATAAAAGAACTATGCTATCATAATAAAAATATAGATGAGGTTTGTAAAGAATTTTATCCACTAATTTTATTAAGTATAGTAAATAAAAATTTTAACGACCAGAAAAACCTCTAGGTCCTCTGGGTCCAATATGTCCTCTTGGTCCTTCTTTGTTTCTTAATAATCTATAGCTCCATATAGTAAATGCCATATGCAATACTAAAATAATAATTATTACAATTAAAATATTTGTTATTTTTTCATTAGTTAACTCCATATATATATATCTACATTTTTTGTATCGTTTTATTTTTGTATATGAAATATGATTTAATATATGGATAAATATCTAGATAATTCTAATAATTCAAGCAGTGGTTTAGATAATGTTGGGAATTTATCAAGACAAACATTTGATTATAGTAAAGAAAAGTCTTATCAAGAGGAACTTAAAAATTTTAAACTAAAATTAAGCAATAAAATACATAAATTTAATCCACAAAAAACAACCGATAGTTTTGATAATACAATTAATTTATTATGGTTTCAGCATCTTGTGAATAAAAAGCATCCCAAAGATTACGTGGCTATATATAATAACTTAAATTTATCATATGAAAACCATGACTTTGAGTAACTTAAGTAGTTTAAACTTTTAGTATAGCATCTAAAAATAAGATATTTTTATATATTATATTATGGAAGACAAAATCAATTGGGATACAGATATATGGAATATTATAGATTCTTATTTCAAAAATACAGATAATTACCTATCTAAACATCAGATAGAATCTTACAATACTTTTTTGGATGTAAACATACCCAAAACAATAAGGCAATTTAATCCTATTGTGCTACCTTATCAGAAATATATAGACCCTTCTACAGGTGAAGAAACAGATGATTACTTTTTTCAAATTAGAATTACAGTAGGTGGTAGTATTGATGAAGTAGGAAATGTTATCAACGATGGCTCATCCATATTTGTTGGGAAACCAATTATTCAAGAAGTCAAAGATGACAATGAAACTAACGACTCACTTATTTATAGAAAAACATTATATCCTAACGAAGCACGTTTAAAAAATATAACATATAAATGTGGTTTAAAAGCTAACATAATAGCTGAATTTATAGTAAGAAATGACAAGGGTGATATGATTCGTAGTATCGACCCAAGAGTATTTAAAAATGTTCAAATTACAAATAATTTACCAATTATGTTAAGATCTAAAATATGCTCGCTATCTGATACAACTGGAACAACATCTAGACTTATGGGAGAATGTGAATACGACCAAGGAGGATATTTTATAATTGATGGCAAAGAAAAAGTAATTGTAGCTCAAGAAAGACAAATTGAGAATATTACTTACATTAATAAATTAAAAGGAGAAGATAGGTTTAAATATATAAGTGAAATAAGGTCTGCTCCTGAAAACAAATTACAACCAGCAAGAATTACCAAATGTGCTGTTTTAAATAGTATTGATTCACAACGTGAAAAAATAGATGAAAATGCTATAAGATTTATAATTCCAAATATTAACAAAGAAGTCCCTATATTTATAATTTTTAGAGCATTAGGTGTTATTACTGACTATGGTATATGCTCTATGATAGTTAATGATTTTGATTCTGCTATAGGAAATAAAATCATGGAAATGTTAAAACCCAGTATTTTAGAAGGAAGTATCATTAGCAATCAACAAGATGCTCTAACATTTATTGAAAGTAAGATTTCATCTAATTTTATGGCACCTAATACAGCAGCTATTAAAAGAAAGCATTTTTTGGCGAGTATTCTTAAAGATTATTTAGTTCCTCATACAGGGACCAATTATTATAGAAAAGCTTACTTCTTAGGTAATATGGTCAAAGAACTTTTAGTAAATCTTATAAATAATAATCCATCAACTGATAGAGATAGTTATATATACAAACGTGTCGACATATCTGGGTTTTTAATATCTGCTATTTTTAGAGATTTATATTTCAGAATTAAAAATAAATTAAGTGAAAATCTAAATATCTTTTACAACACAAAAGAATCAGAAAATCCAGGAGCTTATTGGAATATTTTTCTTAATCAAGATGAAGAAGATGTCGCTAAAAGAAACTATAGATTTTTCAATATATTAGGTGAAAATAATGATGATGATGGAGGTCTATCAATCAATAAACTTATAGATCAGACTATTATGGACGAAGGATTTCTATATGCTTTTAAGAATTGCTGGGGACTTAAAAATGCTTCAGGATGCAAGCAAGGTGTTACACAAGATATGAATCGATTAAGTTATTTAGGAGCAATTTCTCATATTAGAAGAGTTAATACCCCTTTATCAAAAAGTGCTAAGGTCCGTGCCCCTCATGCTCTTCATTTATCTTCATTTGGTGTTATGTGTCCTGACGAAACCCCAGATGGAGGTAATATTGGATTAAGAAAAAACATATCTATATTTGCGAATATTACATCGGGAACTAATTCAGACCATTTACTTAGGTTATTATTTACATCTGGATTAGAAGATATACTGCAAATTGATTCAGATAAGTTAAAATCTACCAAAGTATTTTTAAATGAACGACTTGTTGGTTACACTAAACGCCCTTATTTTATGAACAGGAAACTTAAATTATTAAAGCGCAATGCTCTTATTAATATTTATACATCAATTTCTTGGAATATTAATGACCAGATTATTAAAATATCCACTGATTCCGGAAGAGGAGTCAGACCTGTATTTATTGTTAAAAATAATCAAATCCCATTAACACAAGATGTTCTTAATAGAGTAAAAGATATAGGTGATATTTATAATTGGTATCATCTTGTAGGAGGAACCCTAAAAATTGACCAAGCAAAACCATATAATGATACTGACGGTTCATATTATATTCATCCTAATGAAAACAATCTTGATAAACTTGAGGAGACTGCTGGTATAATAGAGTATATCGATCCTTCCGAATCAAATCAATCACTAATAGCTATGTATCCAAGAGATCTTGGAAATAGTATTGATAAATATAACTATTGTGAGATACATCCAGCTATTAACTTTGGAGTATTAGCTTCTTGTATTCCAGGTATTGAAATGAATCAACATCCCAGAAATCAATTTTCTACCGGACAAGGTAAGCAGGCATTAGGAGTATACGCTACTAACTTCAAAAACAGAATGGATACCAAGGGACAAATTATGTTTTATCCACAAAAACCTATCATAAAAAGTAAATTAGCCAAATATCTTAGAGTAGATGAATTACCACATGGTATGAACGTAATTGTTGCTTTAGGTTCCTTTTCAGGTTATAACCAAGAAGATAGTATAATATTTAATAAAGATTCAGTTGAAAAAGGTATGTTTAAGACTACGAAATTCAGAACTTTTTCCCAAAGAGAAGAAGTAGATGGTGACAAAAAGACTGAATTTATCTGTAATCCTGACCCTTCAAAAACAACTAATCTTAAATCGGGTAATTATAATAAGCTCGATGAAAACGGTATTATCAAACAAGATGTAAAAGTAAACGAAAATGATGTATTGGTAGGAAAATGCGTTTACACCGGGGAATATGATGTTAATGGTGAAGAAATAATTGCTGATAATAGTGAATTTGTAAAACGCAATGAAGAAGGATTTGTTGACAGAGTTTATTCTAATGTAGGTAATAATAATCAAAGATATGTTAAAGTTAGAATAAGAAAGGATAAACAGCCTGAAGTAGGAGACAAATTCTGTTCCAGACATGGTCAAAAAGGAACGGTTGGTATGTTACTTCCAGCAAGAGACATGCCAAGGACTAAATCAGGAATAACTCCTGATATTATTGTTAACCCACATGCTTTCCCAAGTAGAATGACTATAGCCCAATTTTTTGAACAATTATTGGGAAAAACATGTGTTCATAAAGGTTTCTTATCAGAAATTGTTCCTTTCAGTGAAAATAATATTGAAAATGTAGCTTCTATTCTTGAAGAACATTGTGGATTTGAAAAACATGGAAATGAAGTATTATATTCAGGTATAAGCGGCGAACAACTTAAAGTTAATTTCTATATAGGTCCTACTTATTATTTGAGATTAACTCATCAAGTATCAGATAAATATCAAGCACGTGACGATGGTTTAAAAACTTCACTAACACATCAACCAGTAGGAGGTAGAGCTCTTGGAGGAGGAGGAAGAATAGGAGAGATGGAACGTGATGCTATTTTATCTCATGGTATTTCAAGTTTCTTGAAAGAAAGTTTTATGGAAAGATCTGATAAATATAAATTTTATATTTCAAAGAAAACAGGTTTAATATCAGCCTTTAATCCTGCTAAAAATATATTTAGAGATATATCCAATGACGAAACAGAACAATACATAGATGATAATGGAAATGTAGTAAAAAGACCTGTTGATGAAACAAGAAGTGAATTTGTATGCATTGAAGCACCATATACATTTAAATTGTTTTTACAAGAAGTTGAAAGTATGGGTATTGCTCCAAGATTAATCGCTGATTCGGTTGTAAAAGAATGGCAGAAATTTAACTTGAAACAAAAAGATATACCAACTGATTATGAGATTATGAAAAATAAAAGAGAAGTTGAGATTTATAATTCTTCATTAAAATCTTCTCCATTAATTAATCCATTTATTAAATTTTTCAATGCTGTTAAATTGCAACTTATTAGCAAAACAGATAAAGACAAAAAATTAATTGACTTTTCAAGTAAAAATGGTGCCGATTTATTTAAATGGGCAGAATTAAAAGTTAAAACTGTTATTTCTTTTGATAAAGAACAGATTAATGTAGAAGGTGGTAAAGATATAAAAGGCTCTGTTGAAAAATATAATCGAATGAGAAATAATGAGGAACCAGCAATAAGCAGATGGGCAAACAGTAGTGATGTTAATTTTATAGTAGGAGATGTATCCAAAGATTTATTTAGCTATGATGTAACTAAGAATTCCTCATCTAAATATACACAAATACTTAAACTAAAATTAACCAACAATGTTAAGAATTCATTTAATATATCTAGTCATTTTCATGGAATTGAAAAACTTTTTGATAAAAGAGATGGTATTTCCAATTTATTATCTAATGCTAAAGACTCACTTTCCAACGGTGGCTATTTTGTAATTACATGCCTTGATGGTGAAAGAGTATTTAATAGACTTAAAAAGAATAATAAAATCACAGGCATGATGTTAAATACACAAACTAATAAAAGAGATTTATTATGGGCTATTCAGCAAGGAAATGTAGATTTATCGAAAGACAGATTAAGTTCAAGTTATGAAGACGGATTTAATAATACTATTAGATTAACTTTTAACGGTAAAAATCTTGAAGAAGAATCATTAGTACATCCTACATTGCTTATAAGTTTAGCCGCAGATAAAGGCTTAAAACTTGTGCCTAAAAATGAATTAGAAAAGAACTATTCTATTTTTAATAAAGCTACTGGAACATTCAAAGAATTATTTAACAAGTTTGTAAAAATTGAAGAAGACGTTGAATATAAATCTTTAAATGACGAAAATAACAAGGTTCTCAAAGATTTCTCAGATTTACATAGGTATTTTATTTTCAAATTAGATAACAATAAAATTATACCTGATAATATTTTCGATAACAAAATAGAGTGTATCAAACAAAGCGTATCGTTAGTTCATGTAAATGATCGCTACCCTAATATCAAATTACCTATGCCAATATCACTTGATACTAATTTACTAAATATATATATTACACATCAAAGAGCTCTTATTGGTAGGTCAGATAAACTTTCTATAAAAGCATATAGAAATAGCTATACAGATGGGTCCAATAAAGATTTAAAACCTATTTTAGAGAACGTTGAAACTGTTCTGGCACATCCATTTTATAGCAAGTTTGATAACAATACCTATAAAAATACACTAGAATACATATTTAACTACATTAAAATCGGTGTTTACGTAAGAATACTTAATTCTCAAGTTGTCCAATTTACTCCAATTATAAATTACAATTCTTCTGATCCTAATAAATCTCTTTCCAAAGATATAAGTTTTAAAGATGCAGGAGAAGAAGGGGAAGAAGATAAAGCAACTTTTGAAACTCTTCAGGAATATGTTAATACCAAATTTTATAACTCAGAAATATCAGAATTATTCAAATCAAATACAGATACTTTAAATATCAATTGGTTTAGAGAAGGAGAAGAAGGTGCTTTAAATAATAATGACTATATAATTGATGGTGAAAATGTTATTATCGGAGATAATCGAATGGAAACTATTAAAAATAAAGCAACTAAATTAAGATATTTACTTGAAACTACATGTTCTGCTAAAAGTGGTAGTATTTCTAATTGTGAATTTGTAATTAATTTATTAGAACATCCCATAGTTTCAATTAAAGAAGATGCACTTGATAACCCATTTAAATGGTCTCTTAAAGAATCTTCTAATAATATCAAAATAAAGGGCAATATATTACCTATATTAAGTGAAAATCAAATAAACGGCTATCTTGACATTAGTATCCCAAGTGTAACTAGTGTTGATTTATTAGATGATGTAATGAGCATAGGAAACTGTAAAGATAATGTTTTATCTATACCTCAAAAAAATCTAAATGAATTAACTAATATGATTGGCGTAATTGTTGATACAAACAGCTCAGAAATATCTAAATTTCTTAATGATTATAAAAGTTTAGAAACTATGCTTGAAGAACAAGATGAACGCTATAAAAGTGAGTTTGACTCATTTATTTTAAATACCACAATCAATAATACTATTGATGGTTCTGAAATTTCATGGTCAAAAAATAGCTCGGAACTAAACTATATTAACACACCTGAATTATATAAATTTCCTGTAGATTCTAAAATTCAATTATTTTTACCTGGTAATAATCCCGCGGTAACTTTACCATTGCAGTGTAAATCTTCAGGAGTTCTTGTAATTTTAAAATCAGATGTAAATACACACAAACCATGGTTCTTTAATTCATTTAAAAAATTCGATTATCATAGTCATACGCCAGGCAATAAAGCACAAGGGCACTACATTGAAATTAGTGATTTGAGAGATATCAAGGAGGTTATGAATTTCTTAATTGATGATGAAGATGCATGTTTAGATTTAATTAAAAATAAAAGAAATTTAGTTAATAAACTCTTTAGCAAAGAGTCAATTATTGATTATTTACAACTTGTAATTAATAAAATTGGGGATAAGAGCACTTATGAACAAACAAGTATTGATGTTTTTAAGAGTGAAATACAGGAACAAATAAGTGAAGAATCTTTATTATTTCCTACTAAATTATTAGGCACATTAATTGGTAAAGGTGGTTCAAAAATTAAAACTATTCAGAATACAAGTTCAACTAAAATAAATATAAGTAAGGATAAAATAGATGAAGACGGAGTAGAAATGGTAAACATTACTATAAGAGGAGGAATATCAGGAGTAAATATAGCATTGAAAATAATAAATAAAGTTCTTAATACTGAAAGCATTTACACCTCTGTTCTCACTAAAAAAATAGGCATGGTTGTAGGTAAAAAACGTGAACATTTAAATATGATAGAAGCACATTTTAACGTCAAAATATTTACAGTTGTTTCAGATCAAGAAAAAATTAATTATTTCAAAGAGGAATATCCCGAAGACCGTGATAACCCCGAAAAAATAGATTTACATAATAAAGATTACAATGTAATAAAAATTATTGGTGAAAAACAGCACATACCTAATGCGGTAAGAGCAATTCATGCAGCAGTTAAAGGCACGGCTAAATCAGCACTTAGACATATAGTATCTGAACTCGCTGTTACTAAACCAGCAATTCAAGAAAAGGTTTTTACTTATCATAATGATGAAAGTTTACTATTTAATAAAGACACCTATATTGTCGACGATGATATTGAAGAATTAACTCATGGCTGGATTAAATTACCCGAAGAAGATTATCCTTTAACAGCTAAATCATTAATATATAATTTTGGAGTGGAGAGAGAAGTATGGAACGCAGAAGAAAATGCTGACAGATTACCCCAATATTATCCAGAAAGTTGGGATAATAAAGAATTAGAAAGTAATAATATTTCGATCCAAGCTATGCATAATTATTTACAGGCTAATTTTAATTCGGCAAATAATTGGAGAGCAGGTATAGAAATACTAAAAGAACTTCAACAGCCAATAATGCGACCTACATTAATGCTTCCTGGTGACTCATCGGCAGAAGGTGTTGGTTCCCCACCCATTGGATATCAATCCCCTGTATATGGTTCTACTTCTCCGCAATACCAAGCTAATTCTCCACAATATCAGGC
>TARA_Y100000385_G_scaffold145208_1_pt1 | contig 34028 bp, 27 predicted proteins | sample TARA_Y100000385 | Tara Oceans TARA_Y100000385 (sample SAMEA2620980) | marine metagenome | biome: marine biome (ENVO:00000447); feature: surface water layer (ENVO:00002042); material: "saline water (ENVO:00002010), including plankton (ENVO:xxxxxxxx)" | depth 5 m
GAAAAAAGAAGCTAAAGCTGAACCTAAAGCAGCAGCTAAAAAAGCTCCTGCTAAAAAAGCAGCTCCTAAAGCTAAAGCAGCAAGTGCAGCTAAGCCAAAAGCTACTGCAAAGAAAACAACAGCTAAAAAACCTGCTGCTAAAAAACCAGCAGCAAAGAAAACTGACAAATAGTCTAACAATTAAATTAAAATACTATGGCTCATAAGAAAGGTGCAGGAAGTAGTAAAAACGGTAGAGAATCGGAAAGTAAACGATTAGGTGTAAAAATCTATGGTGGTCAAGGCGCAATAGCTGGTAACATCATCTTACGTCAAAGAGGAACAAAACATCACCCAGGTGAAAACGTAGGTATGGGAAAAGATCATACTTTATTTGCTCTTACCGATGGTATTGTTCAATTTAGAAAAAAAGCGAATAACCGATCATTCGTATCCGTTGACCCTATCAACAATTAAAAGGTAGCGTTATAATAAATTATTAAACTCCCTGCTTTTTAAGTCTGGGAGTTTTTTTTTGATTTAGAATGTTATTTTTGTGAAACAAGAACTCAATTTATGTTACAGATTAATTATATACGAGAAAATACACAAGAAGCGATAACAAAATTGGCTAAAAGAGGGTTTGATGCAAAGGCCTCTTTAGAAGAGATTATTGCTAAAGATAAGCTAAGGAAAGAAACCCAAAACAAGCTAGACGACATCTTATCTCAATCCAATCAATTAGCTAAAGAAATTGGTTCGTATTTTAAAAATGGCGAAAAAGAAAAAGCAGAAGAAGCAAAATTAAAAACTGTAACACTAAAACAGCAAAGCAAAACTCTTAGCGAACAACTAAACCAAATAAGTGACGAATTACAAGATTTGCTAATACACATACCCAACGTACCTCACGAAAGTGTACCGAATGGCAAAACTCCTGAAGATAACGAAGTCGTGAAAGAAGAAGGCGACATCCCTAAACTGCATGATGGTGCACTACCGCATTGGGAGTTAGCTGCCAAATACGATTTAATAGATTTTGAGTTAGGCACAAAAATTACTGGAGCAGGATTTCCCGTTTATAAAGGTAAGGGAGCAAAACTTCAACGTGCATTGATCAACTTCTTTTTAGACAAGAATACTGACGCCGGCTATTTGGAAGTTCAGCCACCCCACCTAGTTAATGAAGCAAGCGGTTTTGGCACTGGTCAATTACCTGACAAAGAGGGACAAATGTACCATGTTACTGGCGACAATCTTTACCTTATTCCTACAGCAGAAGTTCCCGTAACTAATATCTTTAGGGATGTCATTGTTAAAAATGATGAGTTCCCTATAAAATACACCGCATATACCCCTTGTTTTCGACGAGAAGCTGGTTCATACGGAAAAGATGTGAGGGGATTAAATAGACTACACCAATTTGATAAAGTGGAGATTGTTCAAGTTCAAAAACCTACTGACTCCTACCAAACACTGAATGTAATGGTGGAACATGTTACTGAATTACTCCGAGATTTAGAGTTACCATTTCGAATTTTAAAATTATGTGGCGGTGATATGAGCTTTACTTCTGCCCTAACATTTGACATGGAAGTTTATTCGGCAGCGCAAAAACGTTGGCTAGAAGTTAGCTCCATTTCAAACTTTGAAAGCTATCAAGCAAATAGGCTAAAACTGAGATACAAAGACGAAAACAAAAAAAATATCCTTTGCCATACGCTCAATGGAAGTGCATTGGCACTACCAAGAATAGTGGCTTCTATTTTAGAAAATCACCAAGATGAAAATGGCATTAAAATACCAAAAGCGTTAATCCCTTATACTGGTTTTGAATACATAAACTAATGAGATTTATCTACATCATATTAATCGGTCTTTTATTTGCCTGCTCAAACTCGAGTTTTGAACAAGAGCAATTAAGAATAAATGAATTAATCGCTGAATATGACAGCCTATTCATAACTGTTGAAAACATCGATATTAGCTCTGCTGGAGTAAATTTAAAGCGATACAAAGAATCATTAGAGTACTCTCAATCCAAGCTCAGTACCGAAAAAAAACCAAGTCTTAAAACGATGACCTTCCTCAACGACATGAAACTAATGAAGCGACAGTTTAGGAATGCTCCAAGACAACATAAAGGGTTTATCACAAACATAATAAGAAATCAAGAGCAGCTCGAAAATTTACGCAATGACATTAATAATTCCATCTTTAAAAAGGAAGAGATAAACGCAATTGTCTTGAGAGAAGAGCAAGCCTATGAAGCCTTATCTATTAAAGTAAAAGAATTCCAAATTGCATACCCCAGTTATGAGGCTCGATTTGATAGTCTATTCCAACTCACCGAAACATTTAACTACGAATAAATGAGGTTGTTTTTAATCATAACATTATGTATTTATGGTTTAAACATATCTGCTCAGTCAAATTCTAACTTAAGATTAGCCAATAAATACGCAAATAGTAAGGAATGTGAAAAGGCCAATGAAATTTACAAAACTCTTGAGTCAAAGGTCAACATCTTAAGCTACTACTCTAATTACTTAAAATGCTTACTTATCGAAGAAAAACATGCAACAGCATTAACTCTAGTAAAACAAGTAAGAAAAAAATACCCTTCAAAACCTAAATACATTGCTGACTTAGGCTTTGTATATAAAGCCAAAGGCGACAAAATACGAGCAGAAAAAGAATTCAAAAAGAGCTTGGACGCCTTAGCAAAAGGAAGTATTAATCAAGTTACTCAACTTGCTAATTCCTTTTCAAAAAATAAAGAATACCAATGGCTATTTAAAGCATATCAAAAAGGTCAAGAATTAAATCCTAACTATGAATTTGGTTTTCAGTTGGCAAGTTCATTGAGTAGTATAGGAAAGACTGAAGAAATGATTGACACCTACCTCAATTTGGTCGAAAAAAAATCAAGTCATCTTAAAACCGTAAAAATAAGGCTTCAAAATACTTTAGGCAGAACAAAAAGCAGTAAAGACAATTACGATTTATTATCAAAAAAATTATTGTCACGAGTACAGAAAACAAATAATAATGCTCTGACCGAATTATTAGTTTGGTTGTATATACAATCCGATGAATATGGTGCGGCATACATCTTTACTAAAGCACTTGACAAACGATTAAAAGAACAAGGAGGGCGAATGTTTGACTTAGCTTACATTGCTTATGAAAATAACGCATTCGATGACGCTATAAAAAGCTACCAGTACCTCATCGACTTAGGAACTGAAAACCCCTACTATTTCGATGCCAAAATCTCACAAGTCATAGTTAGCGGAGAAGAGCTTATGAGTAGAGAATATTCTAAAGATGAATTAACTTCTCTCGAAAAAAAATACCAATCTACCATTGAAGAACTAGGCAAAAGTAAAGAGATAGTATATTTGATGAAAGATTACGCTAAGCTACAAGCTTATCATCTCTTTGATACTTTTAGCGCTGTTAAGACCCTAGAAGAATGTATTGATTTGCTTGACCAAAGTGAACTTCAGGCAGAATGCAAACTTATGCTTGGCGACATATACTTAATAAATAACAAAGATTGGGACGCCATTATTCAATACTCTCAAGTAGAAAAAGCGTATAAAGAAAACCCTATTGGGCACGAAGCTAAATTCAGACGTTCTAGAGTGGCTTATTTTCAAGGACAGTTTGATTGGGCACAAGCACAACTCGATGTTCTGAAAGGATCTACCACTAAACTCATCGCCAATAATGCCATGAAATTATCATTACTCATCACCGACAATATGGGCTTAGACACATCAGCTATGGCTATGGAAATGTATGCTAAAGCCGAATGGCTTATTTTTCAAAATAAAATCGATAAGAGTTATAATTTATTAGACAGTATGCTAACTATTTTTGGAGGGCACACATTAAGTGACGAGATACTTTACAAACAAGCAGAAATCCAAATAAAAAAGAAAAACTATTCTGAAGCTGCTGCGCTTTACGAACAAATATCAACAGAATTCTCTTTTGATATACTTGCAGACGATGCTTTATTCCAATGGGCAAAATTACTTGAAGAAAAACTAGACGATAAAACCAAAGCACAAGAATTATACGAGAAGATAGTATTAGACTATTCGGATAGTATCTATACCGTTGAATCTAGAAAAAGATTTAGAAATATAAGAGGGGATCAAACTACAGAACTATGATTATTTACAATGTTACAGTAAGTATAGACCAAAGCATTCACGAAGATTGGCTACAATGGATGAAAGATATTCACATTCCAGAGGTCATGGAAACAGGCTTCTTTTTAGAAAATAAAATCTGCCGATTAATGGTAGATGACGAAATCACTTATGCCATACAGTACACTTGTGAAAACATGGACAAGCTTAATGAGTATCAAGAAAAATACGCTCCAAAAATTCAAGAAAAACACACAAGCAGATACAAAGGAAAGTTTGGCGCTTTTAGAACACTATTAGAAATCGTTCATCAACACTAAGTCATGTCGAAAGTAAGAGCAAAAAAATTCCTAGGACAACATTTTCTTACTGACTTAGGCATTGCTCGAGAAATAGCCAATAGCCTAAGTTTAAAAGGTTATGAGTCGGTTTTAGAAGTAGGTCCGGGAATGGGTGTGCTGACTCAATTTCTTTTGCCTCTCGAAACAGAAACCTATGTCATAGAGATAGACAGAGAGTCGGTGGCTTATCTAAAAAAACACTATCCCAAGTTAGAGCATCACCTTATTGAAGGCGATTTTTTGCAGCTAGCTGTTGAAAGCATATTCAAAAAGCCACTAGCTATAATTGGTAATTTTCCATACAACATATCCACTCAAATACTATTCAAGGTCCTTGACCATAAAGACCTAATACCTGAAGTAGTGGGCATGTTTCAAAAAGAGGTAGCCGAACGTATTGCTTCGCCATCAGGCAGTAAAAAGTACGGGATTACAAGTGTCCTCTTACAATGCTATTACGACATCGAATATCTATTTACAGTAGATGAAACCGTTTTTGATCCACCACCAAAAGTAAAATCTGCAGTGATAAGACTAAGACGAAATAATCGAGAAAAATTGAGCTGTAATGAAGCTTTATTTATCAGAGTTGTGAAAACAGCTTTCAGCCAAAGAAGGAAAACTTTGAGGAATGCCTTAAAAAGTCTTAACTTGGTGGACGAAAACAGAGCTGAACGCTATCTTTCTCTAAGAGCAGAACAACTTGGCGTAGAAGAGTTTATTGATTTAACAGAATGTTTTGAGTGATGAAATTTGAATTAACAAATGAATTTATAAGCGAGTTAAATGAACTCATCAATAATAAAGACCCACAGTCTGTTCAATCTTATATAAAAGACTGCCACCACGCTGATATTGCTGAAATACTAGACGAATTGGAATTTGAAAATGCCTGTTTCTTATTCGAACTTCTTGAAGATAATATTGCCGCAGATGTTTTGGTTGAATTAGAAGATGATTTAAGAGAAGAACTTTTAAAAATACACTCGCCTAAAGAAATTGCTGAAGAATTTGTGGACAACATGGATTCTGATGATGCTGCTGATATTATTTCTGAACTTCCTGAAAATAAAAAACAAGAAGTTTTATCCCATATAGAAGACCAAGAGCTAGCTAGTGATATTGCTGACCTTCTAAATTACGAAGAAGATACTGCTGGTGGACTAATGGCTAAAGAGCTGATTAAAGTTAACGGCAATTGGTCTGTAATGCGTTGTGTTAAAGAAATGCGTCGCCAAGCTGAAGATGTAGAGCTAGTTTACACTATATATGTAGTAGATGACAACAATGTCCTTTTAGGTACACTATCACTCAAACGATTACTTTTAACAGACTCTAAAACTGTCATTTCTGATATCATGAAGGAAGATATCATTAAAGTTAGTGCTTCAATGGATCAAGAAGAAGTCGCTAATACAATGAACAAGTACGACTTAATTGTTCTTCCTGTGGTCAACGATCTAAACCAATTGATAGGTCGAATTACTGCCGACGATGTCATGCACATCATGAAAGAGGAAGCCGAAAAAGATTATCAAATGGCATCGGGTATTTCTGAAGATGTGGAGTCTAGCGATACCGTATGGGAAATTACTCGTGCTAGACTACCCTGGCTACTAATCGGCATGATTGGCGGACTCTTTGGCGCAAAAGTAATCGGTGTTTTTGATATTGAAAAAAATTACCAAATGGCATTCTTCATCCCATTGATTGCCGCTATGGGTGGAAATGTAGGTGTTCAGTCTGCAGCTATTGTAGTACAAAGTTTAGCTGGAGGAACCAACTCACTTGGAAATATCTCACAACGCTTATTAAAAGAATTAGGTGTTGCATTAGTTAATGGTGTTATATGCTCAAGTATTATTCTCTTGGCTGCTTACTTTTTGGGTTACGGCATTTTACTTAGCTTAACAGTGAGTATTGCGCTATTATCCGTTATTATCTTTGCTGCATTGTTTGGCACATTTATCCCTCTCATATTGGATAAAAATAAAATTGATCCTGCACTAGCCACAGGGCCGTTTATCACTACTGTAAATGATGTATTGGGCTTATTTATTTATTTCCTCATCGGTCAGCTGATTTTATCCATATGAAAAAAGTACTTTTTGTGGATACAGTTCACCCTTACTTGTGGAATGAGCTCGAGAAGGAAGAATACCAATGTGTTGAAGGCTACTCACTAAGCAAAAAACAGATTATTCAACAAAATATTGATTTACATGGTATTGTTATTCGCTCTCGCTTCAAGTTAGATGCCCATTTTATCGATCATTTTAAGGATTTGAAGTTCATTGCTAGAGCCGGTTCTGGTATGGAAAACATCGACTCCGACTTTGCTCAAACAAAAAACATACATTGCTTTAACGCTGCCGAAGGCAATAAACAAGCTGTAGCCGAACACGCTTTAGGTCTGTTGTTAAGCTTATTCAATAATCTAAAAAAAGCGGACCAAGAAGTTCGAAAAGGAATTTGGAATAGGGAAGAAAATAGAGGACTAGAATTAAGTGGCAAAACGGTCGGTATTATTGGCTATGGCAATAATGGTTCGGCATTAGCTAAAGTATTGAGTGGATTTGACACTAAAGTACTGGCTTATGACAAATACAAAACAAACTACGCCCCAAAATATGCTATCGAAAGTAATATGCAAACCATTTTTGAACAAGCTGATATTTTGAGCCTACACATTCCTTTAACGGGAGAAACGGAGCACTTAGTAAATACTAAATTTTTAAGTCAATTCAAGAAATCCATTTACCTCATCAACACTTCTAGAGGCAAATGTGTAGATACTGAAGCTCTCGTTAAAAACCTGAATTCAGGCAAAGTATTGGGAGCTTGTTTAGATGTTTTAGAATACGAAAAGAGTTCTTTCGAAAATCTGAGCGATTCTGAAACATTGACGCAATTGTTTGAGTTCGAAAAAGTTATCCTCTCCCCTCACGTTGCTGGTTGGACAAAGGAAAGCAAATTGAAACTAGCACAAGTGCTTCTTCAAAAAATCAAGTCTATAAAATAGAAGAACCACATCAAGAAACGAATCTATCAGTGGTTCTTCTCGCCATGAATAAAACTATCTATTGTAATATGACTCGCTTATATGCTCGTCTTATATTGGAGTTAAAATGAATATGGTACAAGCCGTTGGGCAAGTGCCTCATATCAAAAGAATGAGATAATTCCGAACCCATAGATTGTACATTTTGCGTTTCCACCACTTTACCTAAAGAATTGATTAGCTCTATACTAAATTGCTCTTGAGACTCTAAGTTCGTCATAGAAACAGAAAATAAACCATCGCTAGGATTGGGGTAAATTTGGATGTCTTTCATCAACAATTCTTCATCAATTGAAGAGCAATCTTTATTTTTGAGTGTAACCGTATCTATGGTAGTACATCCATCGGAGCCAGTCACTTTTAACCAATAATCACCAACTTGATTAACTGATATATAATTTAAAGTTCCACCTTGAGACCATTGGTATGAACTGTATATATCTGACACAAAAAATGTATGATAATCACCTTCACAAACAATAACTTCATAACCTAAAGCTAATGTAGGTCCATCAAATGAAATAGTAATTGTATCAGAAGCTTGACACCCAAAGCTGTTTGTAACTGTTACATAATAGGTGTCTTCTTGATTAACGTTAATATTTTGAGTTGTATCAGAATTTGACCACAAGTATGTATTAAAGTTCGCTTGTGCAGAGAGCATTAATGTAGAATAGTTACAAATTGTAGTATCATTACCTAAATCTAAGCTAGGATTAGACTGTACTAGTTGTATTGTGTCAGATGATGTACATGCTGAACTATCATATACAGTTACACTGTACGTTCCTGTCTGATAAACGGCTATACTTTGAAGTGTATCCGAAGTAGACCACAAATAAGAAGAATAGTTAGAAGATGCATTTAAAGTAATCGTATCTGAAGCACCACATAAAGCTATTGTATCAGAACCTAAATCAATTGGTGTTGCTAATTTAAACACCTCAAGTGTATCAGCATCTGTACAACCTAAACTATCTGTCACAGTTACGTTATATTGCCCGATTTGAGTAACTGCAGTACTTTGCATGGTATCTCCGTTTGACCATAAATAAGAGTCAAACGCTGAAACATTAAGAACAAGAGAATCAAAACCACAGATATTCAAATCTGAGCCCAAATCTGCTTGGGGTATTGAATGAACAATGGTAATAGTATCGGACGTGCTACAACCCAAACTATCAGAAATTAAAACAGAATACGTACCACCTTGAGTTATATAACTTACTTGAACACTATCACCAGAAGACCACACGAAAGAAGAGAAACTAGAAGTCGCATCTAAAGAAATTGTATCAGAACCACAAAGCGCCAAATCAGGACCTAAATCTAAAGTTGGATTAGAAACATAAACATTGACAATAGCAGTGTCTGAAAAACATAAATTGGAAGCTATGATTGTAAAAGAAGTATCATTCGAAGCATTATAAACGATTGATGAAGTAGAATCTCCATTACTCCAAACATAATTAGTAGCATTAGTTAATGTTGGCGCTATCAATATGCTATCTCCGACACAAACAGAGGTGTCCGATATTTGAATATCAATAAAATTAAGTACGATATCTAAACTATCATTACTTGCATTCGAATCTCTGTTTAATGAACACCACGAACTAATATTATAATCCCCTGAAGCGGTTGTAAAATCTTCAGTAGCTGTAAAAATATAATGAATTGTATCTAGCGGCATAAGAGTATCCATTACAATTTCATCAATACTTGAACCGCCATTAACTGAATAGCTAACCATAAAATTACTAAACGGAACACTACCATTATTAGTTAGAGTTAAGCGAGCATTTACTGGGCTCAAAGCATCACATACAGAATCTAGACTAACTGCCACAAGCTCTACGTCAGGTGGACAAAAACTCTGCCCAGCATTTATTAAATCTCTTGTGTTTGGCAAAGATGCAAGCCAATTAAAGGAAGAATAGTCCTCGCCAAAACCAACTAACTGAATAGAACTATTTACGCTTGTTCCAGAAGATTCGCTTACACCAATATCAACAGCAGTATCAGAGGCGAACAAGCCATTATTTGCAACAAAAGAGCCCTCATAACTTAAGAATTGAACTTTATAGTTTGTACAACTATTTGCTAATGCTATACCATCTCCATTAGATGCATCTCCATTTTGTATTCCAGAAATTGGAAACCATATCGCTCCATATCCACAAGAATCATTTGGTATTATCCCCGATAAACTGACGGTGTTATACAATAAACTATCAGAACCGTTATACAGATAAATACTAAAACACGATAAATCATAACCTGCTTTACCAACGATTTCTACCCCTTCTAAGGTGTCAACTCCTGCATTATCATAATGGATTTCATTAATCATCAAGTTACATTTTGCGGAAAATACAGCATTGATAAATGGTGGTGAAGTACCTACGGTTTGAATCAAAGTATCTGAAGATTCCAAGTCTATCACAAAAACCGAGGAACCGTCACTCCAAGTGGAATTTGCAGTATCATTTGAAAACGTATTAAAATAGAAATTGCCGCAATCGTTCAATACAATTGTATCTATGTAAGTCGAACTATCACTAAAAGCAGGACTTGCATTCAGCACCGTTACACTATCTGAATCTAGGATTTGCCACAAATATTCATTCGCATTATCGGTAGTGTTAGTGGAAATAATAAATTGAGAGGTTTGGGCACTTGAAACTAAAAAAATCAAGTTCACACCAAAAAGGTAGATAAATCTTTTCATGGTATTTTATTTAAGGGTTTTGTACTCCACAAAGTTAATTAAATTAACTTATTGGCTGACTCTATTGACTAATAAAATAGGTTAATTAGAAAATATAAACTGTACCGTATGTCTGCTTTTTTGTTCCAGAATAATTTTTTTATCGCCCACTACTCTATCAATAGCCGCTTGGTCGTAGTGTCTTATGGTGCATAATGTTAAACCTTCATTGTAATGTACGCTGTACTCTTTTTGTAAGTCAGATAATAAGGGCTTAACCTTTTGAGAGTCGTTGTCCACACAGATAGAAAAACTGACCGCAGAGTTTTGCATCATATTAACTGCCACACCATATTTGGCAAACAATGAAAAAATATGACTCAAGTGATCTTCAACAATAAAAGATAAATCGTTAGCTGAAATGGAAATAAGTATTTGATTTTCTTTAATAATGAAAGAGGGCATAAAAGGTTTCATCTGGGCATCTTCAAAAATAACAGTGCCTTCATTTTGTGGGTTTAAAAACGATTTAACTTTCAAAGGGATATTCTTTTCTTTTAAAGGTTGAATGGTCTTAGGGTGTATGACCTTTGCACCAAAGTATGCCAATTCGATCGCTTCGGCAAATGAGAGTTGGTGTAGCAATTGAGCATCTTCAAAATAGCGAGGATCAGCGTTGAGCATTCCATCCACATCTTTCCATATAGTAATCTCTTCAGCATTAAGAACAAAACCCAAAATAGCTGCCGAAAAATCCGAACCTTCACGACCTAATGTTGTGGTGAAATTTTCAGAGGTGCAACCGATAAAGCCCTGCGTTAAATAAACACCCTTTGTCAATTGTTTACTGATTTGTTGGTGTGTCAAATCCCAATCGACACGAGCATTTCTGTAAGTGTTATCTGTTCGGATAATATCACGAGCATCTACCCACTTATTGGCAAAGCCTTCTTGCGATAAAAAAGCACTCACAATTTTGGTAGAAAGTAATTCGCCTACTGATACTATTTGGTCGTATTCATAGGCATAAGTTGATGTTGGCTTATCTTCAATAGCCCATTCTATCTCAACAAACAAGTTATTAACCTTATCAAAAATAGGATGAGAATTATCAAACAATTCGTTTAAAATTGAATAATGATAAGACTTCACTTCTTCTAAGTTAGCGTGATGATTTTGGTAGTAGTCATTAACAACTTGCTCAAGCATATTTGTAGCCTTTCCCATAGCTGATATCACAATTACCAATTCTTCGATTGACTCATTTTTCAATAATTGAGTAACTCTACGGATACCTTCTGCATCTTTCACCGATGCGCCACCAAACTTATATACCTTCATCGAATTGAAATGTTTTTAATTGTTCATGAGTCAGTTTGCCATTTAGCCATTCTGTGTGTATAGAGGCATCGTACTTTTTATAAAAACGAATAGCATCTTCATTCCAATCCAATACTTGCCAAACCATTCCTTTAACCTTGGATTGCTTGGCAATTCGTATGGTTTCTTCAAAAAGTTGAGCGCCAATTCCTTGACCTCTAAATTCTTCCTTTACCACAAAGTCTTCTAAAAATAAAAAGCGTCCTTTCCATGTCGAATATCTTATAAAATAAAACGACAAACCTATAATTTGACCTTTGTGTTCTGCTACAATAAACCAATAATAGGGATGCTTTCCAAAGCCATCTTCTTCTAATTCCTCTAAAGTCACACTAACCTCATCCAGCGCCTTTTCAAACTCGGCAAGTTCTTTAATGAGTTCTAAAACAGCAGCTAAATCTGCTTTTATCCCTTTTCTGATTTTTACATCCATAATCTAGGGGGCAAAGTTAATTATTTTTGAATGCATTTTATTTGTTTAAAAATTCGATATTTGTCGAATAAATTAAGCAATTCAAGATGGCTAAAATCACCACACTAGCAGAATTTATCACCGAACAACAAGTTTTAAAACCAGAAGCTACTGGTAACTTAACACGCTTACTCTATGATATATCCATAGCAGCTAAAATTGTAAATCGTGAAATTAATAAAGCTGGTTTAGTAGACATACTAGGTGAAGCGGGTGAAGATAACATTCAAGGCGAATCGGTCAAAAAATTAGATCTCTACGCCAACGATGCATTTATTTCTGCCCTAAACTCTGGCGGACAGTGTGCTGCTATTGCCTCAGAAGAAAATGAAGACATCATTATTTTAGACGGTCCAAAATCTAAAGAAGGTAGATACTTGGTATGTATGGATCCTTTAGATGGCTCATCAAACATTGATGTTAATGTTTCAGTTGGTACTATTTTCAACGTTCTAAAAAGAAAAGAAACCAACAAAGAAGTGACTGAAGATGAATTTTTTGTTAAAGGCACCGAGCAAGTAGCAGCAGGATACGTTATTTACGGTTCATCTACAATGTTGGTTTATACTACAGGTAATGGTGTTAATGGCTTTACACTCGACCCATCTATTGGTGAGTTTTGCATGTCACACCCCAATATTAAAACCCCACTGAATGGCGAAATTTTCTCCATAAATGAAGCCAACGAAAAAGTAATGCCTGAAGGGGTTAGAAAATACGCTCAATACTGTCATGAAACTAAAGACGGAAAGCGTACCCATACCGCTCGATTTATAGGTTCATTAGTAGCTGACTTTCACAGAAATATGCTCAAAGGCGGAATATATATATATCCCAATACGGATGCCGCACCAACAGGACGTTTACGCTTGTTGTATGAATGTGCACCATTAGCTTGGATTATTGAAGAAGCTGGAGGAAAAGCATCTGATGGCTTTCAGCGAATAATGGATATTGAAGCCAATGACCTCCATCAGCGTGTTCCATTTTTTATTGGCTCAACAGAGATGGTTGATAAAGCTGAATCATTTATGCAGGAAAAATAATTGAAACCGACAAGCCTATCTAATCATTATAAAGAACACCCTTGTCTGACGGCAATGGCAGATTGTTTCAGAGAAAACAATTCAGCCAAATTTCATCTTAAAAACCTAATCGGTGCGCAGACTGCACTTATTGCCGCGCACAGTATCCAAAAAATCAGAAGACCTCAACTATTTATCTTTAACGATAAGGAAGAAGCGGCTTATTTCTTGAATGATTTGGAAACCCTTTTGCAAAAGAAAGTGCTGTTTTATCCGAGTTCATATAGAAGACCTTATCAGCTAGAAGAAACAGACAATGCAAATGTTCTATTAAGAACGGAGGTTTTGAATAGCCTTAACCACCACAACTTACCTATAATAGTCAGCTACCCTGAAGCTATTTTTGAAAAGGTTATCAGTCAAGAGCAACTAAAAAATAATTCCTTTGATATTAAGCTAGGAGACAAAATATCCATTGATTTTTTAAATGAATGTCTACAAGAATATAACTTCGAACGTATCGATTTCGTAATAGAACCGGGTCAGTATTCTGTTCGAGGCGGAATAGTTGACGTCTTTTCTTTCTCTAGCGAATCCCCTTTTAGGATAGAATTTTTTGACGAAGAAATTGAAAGCATTAGAACATTTGACATCAATAGTCAGCGTTCTAAGGACAAACAAAAACAAATAAGCATAGTTCCCTTATTTCCTGTACTTAGTGATAATGCTTATGAAAGCATATTAGAGTTTTTACCCAAAAACTCTAAAGTATGGTTGGCCGATTGTGACCACACCAAGAAAAAACTAAATGAAATTTTCGAAAAAGCAGGAAAACACTTTGACGGTCTGAAAGACAGCCCTGTAAAACATCTCAACCCAAAGAATATCTTTATTAGTGGTGATGACTTTTTGGAGCAGATTGAGGACTTTCCAGTTGTTGAATTTGGTCAACACCATTATTTCGATGCCGATGTCTCTTACGAATTCCGTTCATCCCCTCAGCCTGTTTTCAATAAGCAGTTTGATTTACTCGTTGACGACCTAGAAGATGCTCACGACAAAGGCTATCAAAACTTCATTCTGTGCAATGGCAAAGAACAAATTAGCCGTTTCGAAAGCTTGTTAAAAGACTACGATAAAGAGGTCCATTTCAAACCTATACTACTCAGTTTAAGTCAAGGTTTTGTGGATCATCAGCTTAAGCTGTGTTGTTACACCGATCATCAAATTTTTGAACGTTACCACAAGTTTCATCTCAAGACTAGCTTTGCCGACAACCAAGCCATTAGCTTACAGCAATTGAATAGTTTACAAGCTGGTGATTATGTTACCCACATTGACCACGGAATAGGTCGATTTGCAGGACTGCACACCATAGAGATAAACAATAAAAAACAAGAAGCAATAAAGCTACTATACAAAGATAATGACACCCTTTTTATAAGTATCCATTCTCTACATAAGATAGCTAAATATAGTGGTAAAGATGGTGCTGAACCCAAAACCAACAAATTAGGTTCTGGTGCTTGGCAAAAGAAGAAAGCCAAAACCAAAAGTAGAGTTAAAACTATAGCTTACGACCTCATTCAATTGTATGCCAAACGTAAAGAACAAAAAGGCTTTGAGTTTTCGCCTGATAGCTTTTTACAATACGAGTTGGAGGCCTCGTTTATGTACGAAGACACACCTGACCAACATAAAGCAACTATTGATGTCAAGAGAGATATGGAAAGCCAAATGCCTATGGACAGGTTAGTATGTGGAGATGTTGGGTTTGGTAAAACAGAAGTAGCTATAAGAGCAGCATTTAAAGCCGTAGCAGACAACAAACAAGTCGTTATTTTAGTACCTACTACCATATTGGCAATGCAACACGCCAAAACATTTGAAAAAAGATTGGAGGGTTTGCCATGTAAAGTCGATTACATTAACCGATTCAGAACAGTCAAAGAGCAAAGAGAAACTTTAAAAGCTGCTGCTGAAGGTGAAGTAGATATTCTGATAGGTACGCATAGAATTGTTGGTAAAGATGTCAGCTTTAAAGATTTAGGACTTCTCATTATTGACGAGGAACAAAAATTTGGAGTAGCTGTAAAAGACAAGCTCAAGACCTTCAAAGCTAATGTTGATACGCTGACTTTGACTGCCACACCTATTCCTCGAACGCTTCAGTTTTCGCTAATGGGAGCTAGAGATTTATCAGTAATCAATACACCTCCACCAAATAGATATCCTGTTGAAACGGAAGTTTGCACATTTGATGAAGAAACCATTCGTGATGCCATCAGTTATGAAATAGCTCGTGGTGGGCAAGTCTATTTTGTGCACAATAGAATAGAAAATATCAAAGAAGTGGCTGGACTGATACAGCGACTTTGTCCTGACGCTAAAATTGGAACTGGTCACGGACAAATGGATGGCAAAAAGCTAGAAGAATTAATGCTTTCATTTATGAATAACGAATTTGATGTTTTGGTTTCAACCACTATCATTGAGAGCGGATTAGATATTCCTAACGCCAATACCATCATCATCAATAATGCCAACAATTTTGGACTTAGCGACTTGCACCAAATGCGTGGGCGGGTTGGTCGTTCTAACAAAAAATCATTCTGTTACTTATTAGCCCCTCCAACCTATTCTCTTACAGCAGATGCTAGAAAACGACTCAATGCTCTAGAACAATTTTCTGAATTAGGTAGCGGGTTCAATATTTCTATGCGTGACTTGGATATTAGAGGCGCTGGCGACTTGCTAGGTGCTGAACAAAGTGGGTTTATCAGCGATATAGGTTTTGAGATGTATCAAAAAATATTAGATGAAGCCCTAAACGAATTGAAAGAAGAAGAATTCAAGGAATTGTATGCCGATCAGGATAAAGAAAGGGATTTTGTTGAAGAGTGTCAGTTGGATACAGATATGGAAATCTTAATCCCTAACGATTATGTCAATAGCATTAGTGAACGTCTCAAATTGTATAACGAACTGAGTGGACTATCAACTGAAGAAGAACTCATAGAATATGAAGCTAAACTTATTGACCGATTTGGACCATTGCCACTACAAGTAGAAGAGTTAATTTTATCGCTACGATTAAGATGGACAGGCAAATCAATAGGATTCCAACGCATATCATTAAAAAACAATCACCTTACTGGCTATTTCCCACCACAAGACAACCCCTATTTTCAATCCCCCACATTCGGCAAGGTCTTGGAATTTTTCAAGAAGAATCATCAGCATTGCGAGATGAAGGAGCTTAAAGGAAAATTGATTTTTAGAATAAAAGACATCAATAGCATCAACCAGGCCATAGTAAAGACGAATTCTATTTTAATGGCTTAATTCAATTTTAGTCATTAAATTTGTACCTCTTCACTAAACCTAACATCTACTTAAATGAAAAAAATTCTGTTTTTTTTGTTCATTTCATCAGTAACATTTGCACAATCTTTACCCAAAGGTTTTGCTCCTAACGAAAGGGAAAATGGGTTTCTCAAAAGCATTGGAATAACAGAAAACCCTTACCACAACCGATCTGTTTCGGCAAACATAAGTACAGAACCCCCTACAGAAGATGTACGTACAATGGCTGAATGGGAGGAGATACAAGCCCTAACTATCACTTGGAGCACCGACTACAACATTCAAGAAGAAGCTATTCTTACTCAAATTGTAGAAAATGCTATTGAACAAGCTCAAGTCGTTATTGTATGTGACGATGAAAATACCGTTGAATCTTACTTGCAAAATCAGGGTATAAACACCGAAAACGTAAGTTATATAAAAACCGACTTTAACAATATATGGATTAGGGACTACGGACAAAATACCGTCTATAAAAACGATGTAGGAGAAGCTATTCTTGTGGATTGGATTTATAACAGAAACAGACCTTATGACGACTTAGTAGCTGAAAAAGTAGCTGAATTTTTTGATATGAATATGCACAACACTACTCAAGATCCTTGGGACTTAATGGCTACAGGTGGCAACTTCATGAGTGACGGAATGGGCACTGCTTTTTCTTCAGAATTGATTCTCGATGAAAATAGTGGCGGATATGCTTGGCAAGCATTTGGCGAAAATGTTTTCTACCCTAATCATTCCCAAGATGACATAAATGATATTTTGCAAGAATTTATGGGCATCAACAACTACATCATTATGGAGAACTTACCCTTTGATGGCATACATCACATTGATATGCATATGAAACTTCTTGACGAAGAAACGTTATTAATAGCCGAATATCCTGAAGGTGTAGCCGACGGACCACAAATTGAAGCTAACCTACAGTATGTATTAGATAATTACAATTCTGCTTTTGGCACTCCGTACAAAGTTATTCGCATTCCAAGCCCACCAAGTTCTACAGGTAACTACCCTGACAACAATGGCTATTATAGAACATATACCAATTCTGTTTTTGTGAATAATACTCTACTCGTTCCATTCTACAGAACAGAGTACGATACCATAGCACAACGTATCTATGAAGATGCATTACCAGGCTATAATGTTGTAGGTATAGATGTCGATAACCAAGGAGCAAATCTAATTTCTTATAGCGGTGCTATTCACTGCATTACGCACTCAGTAGGCGTTGATGAACCTTTACTTATTCAGCATCAGTCTTTAGAAGACACCTATCCATTGGATGAGTATAATGTAACGGCTAGCATACAACACAACAGCGGTATAGCTTCTGCATCTTTATTTTGGACAACTGACCTTGAGCAGGGCTACCAAGAAATTCAAATGACAAATACACAAGACAACAATTGGCAAGGGAATATATCTGCCAATATTGAAGCTCCAAATAAAGTCTTTTATTACATTCAAGCAAACGCTAATTCAGGCAAATCCTTGACTCGCCCTTTACCAGCACCTCAAGGTTATTTTGATTTTAATGTTTTGGGAAACAATGCCACAAACATTTTGACTAAGACTAAGATTTCTAATATTGAAATGAGCGTCTACCCTAATCCCGCTAGTGCAATAAGTTGTATTCCAATAAATTCTGATAAAGTCTTTAATGGAAAGCTAAGTATACAAAATGTAATGGGACAAGAAGTAGCCTTAATTCACAATGGTGAGTTTGTTAAAGGGCAAAAAAACTTTTTCATTCACGCTAATCACTTTCCTAAGGGTATGTATTTTATCGTACTAGAAAATGAGGGAATCCTTCTAAAGGAAAAATTACTTATTCAGTAAATTATCTTCTTATAGCCTCTACAGGATCGAGCTTAGAAGCCGATAAGGCTGGTACAATTCCTGAAACGACACCTATAATAGCAGAAACACTCAATCCAAGGGCAATATTCTCAAAGGTTAAATCAATAGAAAAATCTAAGAAATTGGTTACAAATTGAGTAAGCATAAAGACCAAAGTCAGTCCTAAAACACCACCTATTAAACAAAGGAAAACGGATTCAAATAGAAATTGATAAAGAATAAAATTGTTCTTAGCACCAAGCGACTTTTGAATACCAATCTGTTTAGTTCTTTCTTTAACAGAAACGAACATAATATTAGCTATTCCAAAGCCCCCTACCAAAATAGAAAATCCTCCTATAATCCAACCGGCTAGTCCAATGATAGAAAATAAACCGTCTAGCTGACTACTAATCAAACTGATTTCATTCATAGCAAAGTTATCAGGCATTTTAGGCTTAAGCCTTCTAATTGAGCGCATTAATCCTGTCAGTTCATACTTGAGCTCTTCGTTAGAAACATCCCTTTTGGACTTGGCAATAATAGTCGGATTGCTTCTTCTTTTGTTCATGATTTTCTGTCCGAAAGTTACAGGTATAACCACCGCATCGTCCAAAGAATTACCCGTTATGTCTTCACCTTCTTTAGAAAAAACACCTATCACAACAGCTTTTTCACCTCTTATTTTTATGACCTCGCCAATATTATCCAAATTATTGAGTAAAGCCAAAGCGACAGTATGTCCCAAAATGACATAATTTTTAGAACCTACTATTTCTTGTTCGGTAAAATACCTACCATAATCCAAATCAAAACTACGTATAGATTTCCAATCGTAGGTTACAGCCATAACCCCCACACCTTCAATACTATTATTCGAATACTTTAGGGTTCTGTTAGCGCTATTCATAAAGGCAATAGCTTCCGCTTTTTTGGATTTAGCTGCCAACTTCTTCATCTCATCCAATTTGACCTCAGGTCTGCTCATAAAATCCCACCATTTATATTCGCCACCGTCACTTGCTCCCCAAGGCCATTTCTGAATGTACAAGACATCACTACCTAACTTATTAATGCTATCACGCACATTTTTTTCCAAAGAATCTACAATAGTAAATACCGTAATGACTGCCAAAATACCGATAGTAACACCTAGCAAAGACAAAAACGTTCTTAGCTTATTGCTAATAATAGCATGCCAAGCAAAACGAAAACTTTCTAAAAAAATACGTAGTAAAATCATACTCACAAATGGGTGGTTAAAGATAGGATTTTTTAAAGGACTTGAAAGTTATCAACAAACAAGCAAAACCTTTTAATAGTGGTTGATAGTAAGTGAGTAATTAGGTAATATTGCATGGAAACACATCTAATTAATGGACAAGCACATACAGCCAAAAAACGCTTTAATTTCTGTCTTTTATAAAGACGGTCTAGCACCAATAGTTGAACAACTCAAAAGATTAGGAGTTAACATATACTCTACTGGGGGCACACAGAAATTTATAGAAGACTTAAACGTTGAAGTCAACAGAGTTGAAGATTTAACGTCATACCCCTCTATATTAGGCGGTAGGGTGAAAACCTTACACCCTAAAGTTTTTGGAGGAATTTTAAGCCGCCGTTCTTTAGATTCCGATAACGAACAGCTTGTTCAATATGATATTCCAGAGTTTGATATTGTTATTGTAGACCTATACCCTTTTGAAGAAACCGTTGCTTCAGGTGCTGACGAGCAGTCTATCATTGAAAAAATTGACATTGGTGGAATATCACTTATAAGAGCAGCAGCCAAAAATTTCAAAGATGTAATGGTCATATCTTCAAGAGATGATTATCAAGAATTTCATGATATTTTGAAAGAAAAAGATGGCACTGAACTAGAAGACAGAAAACTATTCGCATCAAAAGCATTTAACATTTCGTCTCACTACGATTCGGCTATATTTTCTTATTTCGATAACGGCAATACCGCTTTTAAATACAGTATGCCTAATGCCAATGGTTTGAGATACGGAGAGAACCCTCATCAGAAAGGAACTTTTTATGGTGACTTAGACGGCTTCTTTGATCAACTAAATGGGAAAGCACTATCGTACAATAACTTATTAGATGTAGATGCTGCTATTCATCTTATTTCAGAGTTTGAAGATACTACTTTTGCAATATTGAAACACAATAACGCTTGTGGAATAGCGTCAAGAAACAATTTAAAAGAGTCCTACCTTGCGGCACTTGCCGGAGATCCTATATCCGCTTTTGGTGGAATTCTGATTTGCAATGTAGAGCTAGACCTAGAAACGGCACAAGAAATAAACGCTTTATTTTGTGAAATAATCATAGCGCCATCGTATCAAAAAGAAGCCTTAGAAATCTTGAAATCCAAGAAAAATCGCATTATATTAGTGCAGAAGGAAACAAAGCTACCAACGAGACAATTTCGCACCATTTTAAATGGCGTTTTGGAACAAGATAAAGATGTGACCATTGACAGAGCTGAAGGAATGAAAACCGTAAGCAAAGAAAAGCCAAGCAGTCAACATTTATCAGACTTAGAGTTTGCTAGTAAAGTCTGTAAAAACACCAAATCTAATGCTATTGTTTTGGTAAAAGACAATCAGTTGTTAGCAAGTGGCGTAGGTCAAACTTCAAGAGTTGATGCCTTAAATCAAGCTATTAATAAGGCTAATCATTTCGATTTTGATTTGGAAGGTTGCGTAATGGCCTCCGATGCTTTTTTTCCTTTTGCAGATTGTGTGGAAATTGCACATAAAGCTGGTATAAAAGCAGTTGTTCAACCCGGAGGATCTATCAAAGATCAACTGTCGATTGACTACTGCGACGAAAACAATATGGTCATGGTAATGACCGGAACAAGACATTTTAAACACTAAAAGAAAAAGAATATGGGTTTTTTCGATTTTATGACGCAAGAGATTGCTATTGATTTAGGTACAGCAAACACTCTTATCATTCACAATGACAAAGTAGTTGTTGATGAACCCTCTATTGTAGCTAAAGACATTATTCAAAATAAAGTTGTTGCTATCGGGAAGAAAGCGCAGCAAATGCATGGAAAAACACACAGAACCATAGAAACAATTAGACCACTTAAAGATGGTGTAATTGCGGATTTCTCTGCCGCTGAGCAAATGATTAGAGGAATGATAAAAATGATACCCAGAAGGAAAAGTATCTTTTCTCCATCATTAAAAATGGTAGTTTGTATTCCATCTGGTATTACTGAAGTTGAAAAACGAGCCGTTAAAGATTCTGCAGAGCATGCCGGAGCCAAAGAGGTATTTCTTATTCACGAACCAATGGCAGCCGCTATTGGAATTGGCGTAGATGTGCTTGAACCAAAAGGAAACATGATTATCGACATAGGTGGTGGAACTTCAGAAATTGCCGTCATCTCACTAGGAGGCATCGTTACTGATAGGTCAATTCGTGTAGCTGGAGATAACTTCACTACTGATATTCGTATATATATGCGTAACCATCACAATATTGATATCGGTGAACGTATGGCTGAAAAAATTAAAATTAATGTGGGTGCCGCTCTTCAAGAATTGGAAGAACCACCAGCGAATTTTGCAGTTCACGGAAGAGATTTAATGAGTGGAATACCAAAAGAAATTATCGTTACCTATAAAGAAATTGCAAGAGCACTAGATCAAACCATAACGCAAATAGAACAGGCCGTACTTGCCGCTTTAGGGCAAACACCTCCTGAACTTTCTGCCGACATTTATAATACTGGTATTTATCTTACTGGTGGGGGCTCAATGCTTAGAGGATTGGATAAGCGTATTTCTCTAAAAACTAAACTTCCTGTTTACGTTGCCGAAGACCCTCTTAGAGCTGTTGCTAGAGGAACAGGTATTGCATTGAAGAATACAGAAAACTTCCCATTTTTAATTCGATAAACTATTGGATAGAAAATGCGAAACCTATTAGAATTAATAAACAAACACAACCACTTACTTTTATTTATTCTACTAGAAAGCTTTTCTTTATTCCTTATTATTCAAAATAGCAATTTTCACAAAGCCGCATTTATAAATTCAACTAATGGCGTAACAGCTAATAGCTTCGCCATAATTAGCAATTTTAAAGACTATTTTTCTCTTAAAAAGACCAACGATTTACTTCTTTTAGAAAATGCTAAACTAAAAAGTTTAATCAGCTATCAGACGAATGACTCCATTAGCCGCAAAGACCCTTACCATTTTATTTCAGCAACTGTAATTAACAACTCCGTAGCGAAAGCCAACAACTACTTGACATTGGACAAAGGGGAAATTGACGGTATAAAAAGAGGCATGGGAGTTATTTCTGACAAAGGAGTTATTGGAATAGTCAAAGAAACATCAAAACGTTATAGCACGGTTCTATCTATTTTACATAGCCAAAGCAAACTAAGTGTAGCTATCAAAAAAAATAACCATTTTGGATCCTTACAATGGGACGGCAAAAACTATAAAAAGGCTCGAATTTATGATATACCATCGCACGTCAATTTAAATCTAGGCGACACTATCGTAACTAGTGGGTTTTCACACATCTTCCCTTCAAAAATTGAGCTAGGGATCATCAGTCAAATTGATACTGAAGAAGATGATAAATTTCATAAAATCAAAATAACATTCATAGAGGATTTAAAACAACTGAGATATGTAAACGTATGCCAATCGTTGAATAAAGAAGAAAAGGATAATCTTGAAACTGACTTAGATGAATAACATAACCATTAGACATAGCGTTCGATTTTTACTTTTTATATTCTTGCAAGTCTTTATCTTCAACAATATATTTTTCATGGGCTATATCAACCCCTATATTTACCTTCTATTTATCATATTATTACCCTTCAATAAGTCCAACAAGAATTTAAACCTAATTATAGCCTTATGCACGGGGCTTATTATAGATTCTTTTCAGAACTCTATGGGAATGCATGCCTTTGCTTGTGTTCTAATCGTTTATTTACGCAACCCTATTTTACTCCGATTAGTTCCACAGTTAAAAAACAAAACTCAAACTACTATTGAGTTTTCTATGCAAGAATTTGGGGTTCAAATAAGTGTCATTTACACAACCACATTGGTGTTTATTCATCACTTTGCATTATTTGCTATCGAAGCATTTAGATTTGACATTGGCAATGTTTTGCTTCGTACTATAGCGAGTGCACTAGTAAGCTCTATACTACTTATCATCTTTCAATTTTTGAATTCTAGAAATACTTCAAAGTGAAACAATACGAAAACAGAACGTATATAATTGGCGGCTTTTTTGGACTCGTTATACTCATCTTTATCATTCGTTTGTTCTCCATTCAAGTTTTAGATGATAGCTTTAAAACTTCCTCTGAAAATAATGTCATTAGAAAACAAACAGACTACCCAAGAAGGGGTTTGATTTATGACAGAAACAACGAACTCATAGTGTACAATGAGGCTGCTTACGACCTAATGATTACCCCAAAGCAAGCCACTAAATTAGACACTGGGCTTATCTGTTCATTATTAGAGATAGATACTCTTAATTTGATGAATAGAATCGAAAAAGCTAGAAAATACTCTATGTACAAGGCTAGTATTTTAATGAAACAAATTTCCGTTGAAACGTACACTAAATTACAAGAGAATATGTTTCTGATGCCTGGTTTTTTTGTGCAAACCAGAACGCTAAGGAAATACCCTTTTTCTACCGCAAGTCATTTATTAGGCTATGTTGGAGAAGTAGGGCAAAAGACCGTAAAGAATAAGCCTTATTACAAAGAAGGCGACTATATTGGTATTAGCGGAATTGAAAAAGCCTATGAAGACAAACTCCGAGGAGATAAAGGCATTAAGTTACTTTTAAAAGATGTACACAACAATATCAAAGGTAGTTTTAACAATGGAAAATTTGATATTAAATCAAAGCCTGGCAAAAATTTACAATCGTCTATAGATATCCATCTTCAAAACTATGGCGAATTGCTAATGAAAAATAAAAGAGGTAGTATCGTTGCTTTAGAACCTTCAACAGGTGAAATTCTATGTCTTGTATCATCGCCAAATTACGACCCGAACACCCTAGTAGGCAGAAAACGTTCTGGAAATTATCTTGTATTGAATGAAGACACTATAAATAAGCCTTTGTTTAATAGAGCAACATTAGCACAATACCCCCCCGGATCAACTTTTAAATTGATAAATGCATTGATAGGGCTACAAGAAAAAGTAATCTATTCAGGAAGCAGGTTCGGTTGTGACGAAGGTTACGTATATGGTGAAGAGAAACGCAAGATGAAATGCCACCCTCATCGAACTCCCCTCAATTTAACTGAATCTATCTCAAACTCTTGCAACGCTTATTTTTGTAATGTATATAGAGCAATTATTGAAAAATACCCTAACACCTACGAAGGTTATGAAGTTTGGCGAAATTATGTCACAAGTTTTGGCTTAGGGAATTGGCTCAATAACGATTTACCAACTGGGCAGAAAGGTTTTGTTCCGACTCAAAATTTTTACGATAGAATTTATGGCAGAAACCGATGGAAATCATTAACCAATCTGTCACTTTCGATAGGTCAAGATGCACTACTAACCACTCCAATACAAATGGCTAATATGACGGCAGCAATAGCAAATAGAGGATATTATTTTACGCCGCACATTGTAAAATCTATTGACAATGATAGTATTGATAGCAGGTTTACTAAACCTTTATATACCATGATTGACTCTTCATTATTTGGAATTGTTATAAAAGGTATGCAAGAAGTGGTAGAAGATGAAGAGCTAGGCACTTCAAATATTGCCAAAATGGAAAACATTACAGTTTGTGGCAAAACAGGAACAGCACAGAATCCACATGGTGAAGACCATTCCATATTTATTGGCTTTGCCCCTAAAGACAATCCCAAAATAGCTTTGGCAGTATATGTAGAGAATGGAGGTTGGGGCTCAACATGGGCCGTTCCTATTGGTAGTCTAATGATAGAAAAATACCTAAACGATACCATAGAAAGAGGTGGCTTAGAGAAAAAGATAACAGAAGGAATAATAGAATATTAATGCGATTTAAGAGTCACATATTTGATAAAGTAGATTGGTGGACCGTACTAATGTATGTAGTATTGGTATTAATTGGCTGGTTAAATATTTATGCTGCTCTGTACAATGAGAATCATCAACTGATGGATTTCAGTCAAAAATATGGGCGTCAGCTAATTTGGCTTTCAATAGCTTTTGTGATTGCAATTTTTATTTTGTTTTTCAATTGGAAATTCTTTGAGGGGTTCGCCTATCTGATATACGCTCTATCTATCCTGAGCCTTTTAGGGGTTTTGTTTTTTGGTATTGAGATTAATGGTGCTAAGTCTTGGTTTGACTTTGGGTTTATGCGACTTCAACCTGCTGAGTTTGCTAAGGTGGCTTGTTGTTTAGCTATTGCAAAATTCTTGAGCAGACTCAATATGTCTCTAGAAAAATCTAAAAATAAAATCATAGCTACTGCTATTATTATACTGCCTGTTCTGTGTATTATTCTTCAAAATGATACGGGATCAGCACTGGTTTACGCTACCTTTATCCTTGTCCTTTATCGCTTTGGGCTACCCGCCACATTACTCATCATAGCTATAGTAACGACCATATTATTTGTAACGTCTATCATAGTTTCCAAAATTGTGCTTATAGTTATTTTGTCTATTATTGCTGTTTTCTTTTTTATTATTTCTAATAGAAAACTTAGAGAACTCCTTATCATTTCGTCGTTCTTAGCAATGAGTATTGGTTTTATTTTTAGCGTTGATTATGTCTTTGAACGTGTTTTAGAGCCTCATCATGTAACAAGAATAAAAGTACTGCTAGGGCAAGAAAGCGATCCCCATGGCGCAGGATACAATGTCAATCAATCTATGATAGCTATAGGTTCTGGTGGCTTTACTGGCAAAGGCTATCTTAATGGAACACAAACTAAATTTAACTTTGTTCCTGAACAAAGTACTGATTTTATTTTCTGTACTATTGGTGAAGAATGGGGGTTTCTAGGAAGCTCTTTATTACTGCTCCTATACCTCGCCTTTTTATTCCGTTTACTGTACTTAGCAGAGCGACAACGCTCCATATTTAGCAAAGTATTTGGCTATGGTGTGGTCAGTATCTTTTTCTTTCACATAGCTATTAACATAGCCATGACTATAGGTTTAGCTCCTGTTATTGGCATACCACTACCATTTATCAGTTATGGTGGATCTTCTTTATGGGGCTTTACTATTCTATTATTTATCTTCCTTAACTTGGATTCGTACAGGCTACAAATTCTGAGATAAAAAAAATCCTCAACGACTAGCATTGAGGATTAGATTAATTTGTTAAACTCTCTACTAATAGAACTTTGATCTATTATCTTTTACATCATACAATTCAACAAGAGCTTGATAAGCTTGATAAGAAGATCTAGACTGCAAGTTGTTTACTATTGAGTTTTTTACACTTGAGTAATCAGCATTTTCAGGAGCTGAAATAACTTTATCAACCCTAAGCATGCATACTGAATTTCTACTTTTAAATATTCTAGAGGTTTGTCCTTCTTCAACAGCAAAAGCAGCACCTACAAAAGCTGGCTCATCACCTAAATTTGGAACTTGAGTACTAGAAAAATTAAGCCCTTCAACATTTTTAACTGAAGAACCATATGTAGATGAGATATCTTCTAATGTCGAATAGTCAGATAATTCGTCCATTAATTTTTCAGATTTCTTGTTGTTACGGACAATAGTTTCAACCTCAGCTCTAACATCTTCTAAGTCAGTAAGACCTTCTTTCTTAATAGATGTTAAAGTGGCTACAACAATCTTATTTCCAAACTCAAACACATCTGAGACATTACCTACCTTAGAATCGTAAGCCCATCTAACTAATTCTCTTGGATTCTCTAAACCAGGTATAGCAACGGTGTTTTCTTGTAATTCATCTGCAACCCTTTTAGAAAGGTTTTCAGCAATTGATGATTCATTAAATTGCTCGTAAGTAGTGTTCTCCGCCGCAAACTTACCTGCTTTGGCAAAAACTTCTTGGTAAGTAGCATTGCTATATTGAACTTGTCTATCTAAATAGGCAACTTTATACTTTTGTGAAGATCTAGATTTATCAACAACCTCAATAAGATGTACACCAAACTGAGTATTAACAACTACTAGCTCTCCTTTTTTGGCACTAAAACAAGCCTCATTAAATTGGTCAACCATCAAGCCTTCAGCAAACCAACCTAAATCACCGCCATTAGCAGCCGAGCCTCTATCTTCAGAAAAAGTTTCTGCTAATGAAGCAAAAGATTGCCCCTTGCTAATAAGATTTTTTAGACTATCAATTTGAGCCTCTGCATCAGGTGTAGAAATTAATATATGTCTCGCCTCAACAGAATCAGGTCTTGACTCTTTGGCTACTAACTTAGCTAACCTAAGTGTATTAAATCCTTGTTGAAAAGGACCTACCACAGTACCTGTCTGAGAATTAGCTAATGACTTTACATCATCAGACAAAGCGCTTTCCCCAACGAAAACAACACGGTTAAAAACATCTGAATTTTTTCTGACAAATACATCATCTTCTGTTGTTTCAGAAAAATCAGCTTTGATATCTTCTATCCACTCTTGAGCATCTAATCTATCATCATTAGAGGGGTTAACGTTGAATACAACGTAGTCTATTGCTCTAGATGCTTCTTGTTGGTATTTTTCGCTGTTATCTTTGATGTATGATTTTAGGTCAGAGTCACTTATTGTTACTAAACTGTCAGGAATTGTTTCAAAAGGAATTTGAACAAATGACACATTACGGATTTCACTCTGATTTTTTCTACTTAATTCTGCTTCCCAATCAGAGGCAGATAAGCCTTTAGCAATTAAAGCATTGTATTTGTTATTTTGTCTTTCAATACGGATTGCTTCTTCAAAGTTTAACCATTGCTGCATAGCCTGACCTGTCTCGTCATTATTGATATCTTCTTTGAGGAATTGTAATAACCTTGCTCTATCAAATTCTCCAGTCTCAGGATTAGTGAATGATTGTTTTACTGTAGGGTAAGGGTTTTCTCCTTGCACCATATCAAACAACTCACCTGCACTAACCTCTAGACCTAAGTCTGAAAATTCATTGTTTAAAATCGCCTCTCTAACAACTTGGTTCCAAACCGAGTTTCTAACTTGAGCAATATCAACATTTGGGTTTGATTGCCTTTGAGATTCTAAAGTCTGTTGTACTCTTTGCTCAAAAACTTGGTAATCTATTTCATCATCACCAACTTCTCCAACTACTAAATCTGTAGCTGATGAGGCACCGTTACTAGACGACATCAAATCGGTAAGGATAAATGCTAACATTGCGAATCCAATTACCACTAACAATAAACCTGAGCGATTTCTAATATTTTCTAAACTAATCATACTTCATTTTTTTTACAAGATGGCGAATATACAAATGTTATATGATATATAAAATAGTAAGGTTAATCAGTTTTGACAAGACTTACCGCCTCTATTTTTGTATCGGACACTTCTTCAACAACTATGGTATAATTTCCAATATGTATCTCGGTGTTCTTTTCTGGTATTTCTTCCAATTGACTAATCAACAATCCACCTAAGGTTTCATACTCTTCAGACCTTGGTAAATCGAAGTGGTACTTATCATTAAGGTAATCGATTTCTAAACGTGCCGAAAATCGATAGTTTAAATCGTCAATCTTTATTTCTAAATCTTTTTCATTATCGTGTTCATCTTCAATTTCTCCTAATATTTCTTCTACAACATCTTCAATAGTAAGCATTCCAGAAGTTCCACCAAATTCATCAACCACAACGGCTACACCTTTTCTTTCTTTTATAAACAGTTCAAGCATATCGTTAGCCATCATACTTTCAGGGACATAAGGAATGGGTATAAGAATGGATTTTATGTTTTTGGGTGACTTAAACATCTCATTAGAGTGAGCGTAACCTATGATTTTATCAATATTGTCTTTATAGATAAGCACTTTTGAAAGTTTGGTGTCAATAAAAATCTTTAACAAATCTTCAATAGGCTTGGATACTTCAATTGCGACTATCTCTGTACGAGGCAACATACATTCTCGAACTTTAACACTTGAAAAATCAAGAGCGTTTTGTAAAATCTGAACTTCAACATCAAGGTTTTTATATTCCATTTCATTGGTATGCAGTTTTAGGTACTCTTCAAGGTCAACTTTACCAAAGACAGGTGAGTCTTCTACCAATACTAGCCCAAACAATTTAAGACCTCTTTTGGACAAGAAAAGTGTTACCCTCACTATAGGTGCTAATATAAAGTGAAAAAGATATAGAGGTACTACTAGGATTTTTAAGAACCGATTAGGGTTTAATCTAAAGAAAGCTTTAGGCAAAAATTCAGCAGTAACCAGTATTATAAGTGTCGATAAAAACGTCTGTATCAATAAAACTAAAAATGAAGACTGCGTATATACTTCAATTTTTGGCTCCAATATTTCTGCCATAGTTATACCATAAACTACTAAGGAAATATTATTACCAACTAGCATAGTAGCGATGTATTTCGATGGAGAATGCAAAATCTTTTGCAACAGTCGAGCTACGATAGAATTAGATTGTTTATCCAGTTCTAACTTCAGCTTATTTGAGGAAATATATGCTATTTCCATTCCTGAGAAAAAGGCGGAAAGTAAAACTGAGGCAAATATGATTATCCAGCTATTCATTAGACTGATTTATAGTGATAGTACCTTTAATTTTTCGAATAGAATATTTAGAAAAGTTTTGATTAGAAACCAATCCTTGACCAAAAATGACTTCATTTTCTGTCGTTATTTTAACAAATTCATCGGTAAAAATCTCTTCTTTCTGCTTGTTCCAATTTAACTTTTCAGTTTCTAAAATATCGCCATCGACATTCCTAACAACGACATTGTTTTGAGCTAACATCAAATCTTTTTCGTCATCAACAATAGCGTAGTCAGCGTTTAGCTCAGATTCTTTTTTACCGTTCACATCAAAAAACTGAACTTTTAAACCGTCTTTAAATTCTACATACGAATCTTCATCAGCATATCGATTCATAAGAGTAGCATTCAACAATACGCGAACTTTGGCCGAGTCGCTATAAATAATTTCACAATCTTTAATAGTTTCTATTGGAAAAGAAGCTTGGTTTTGAATAGAAATTTCATGAATTTTTTCCAAATCATTAGAACATGCAATTATTAGCATTAAAAGACCTAAAGACAGAATCTTTCGGATAGTAATATGTGCAAATGGTACTATAAAAAAATTATTTAATTCTAACTTTAGTTGATTCATTTATCCAACAACCGACTTTATAAGAGTCTCCTTCTTTATAACCGTTAAAGAAGGCATCTTCATTATTAGGTAAATATTTAGAATATGTAGCAATTTTTTTAGCTGCTAAGTCGGCAACAGAGCTATCCATATTCTTGGCTGCGATAAACTTATCAATTGCTGCAGAATATAACATGGCAGACTCAAAAGTGTTTGAACCACATTCATTGGCAGATGCAGCATATATATCTCCAATAAGCAACATCGACTTTCCCCAACTAGGGCTAATCTCTAATGCTTTGTAGGCGTATGATCTAGCAGTAGAATTATTTCCTGACTTAAAATAAGCTGCCGACAAACCATAATAGCTATTCGCTTTATCGGCATCAACTTCAGTAAGATCTAACGATTGCTTGAAAAATGCAATGGCATCAGAAGATTTATTTTTCTTTATTGAAAGGTTACCCATATTGTAAGCCGAAAGTGCTGAAGGCTCAACTTCATGAAGTTTTCGAGCTGCAGAAAAATACACTTCGGCATCAGTACAATCTTTTTTATCTAGTACTTTAACTATACGCTTAAGAAGATTTAAATCGTCAGGAAACTCTTGATATTTGGCATCAAACATAGCTATTAGATCCTCACAGGTTGCAAATGGCACAAATAGCTTTTCTACATTTTCTGCGGCTTTAACATAGAACTTCTTACTTTTTGATTCAACAGAAATATTAACATCAAGATAATCTGCAACAACGGCATATACTTCTAGCACTTGTGATTTATCAAAGGATTTAGCCTTATATTTTTCTGTTGCGGCTTTGAAATAAGAAAACAAAGCTGAGGCTTTTGATTTAGTTTTTTGACCTTCAACAGATTGCTTTAAATACGAAAATGCTCTATCCAAGTCAGAAAAAGAATATTTCATCATATCAGAACCTTTTAATCCTAGTACATAGTCTTCTTTTCCAAAATTAGCAATTCTGTTATCATACAAGGTTTCTAAAGAGTCTAAGTAAGCCGTCTGTAATTCTTTGTTACCTTTATTCTTCTTGATTAAATATTTGAAAAGCTTAGCTCCATCTATGTAGATATTCTTTGTAGCTTTTGGACACAATTCATAAGCCTTTCTCCAAGGTGTTAAGGCATCATCATAGTTTTTTTGCTTCACATACTCTCGATACAAAGATATGTTAGTGACACATTGAACGCTATCAGAACCAAACTTGCTATCAGCAATAGGATTAGCACTCACCAAAACCGACATAAATGCCGCAAACAAAAACATTAAAATTTTCATATTAATTGTATTTTCTTTTAATAAACCAAATGTCGCTAAAAATAAAACCTATTTTAAATCGAGCAAATGACTCTTGTATTAAATTATTATCAGTTGTTCCCATTTTACCTAACTCTGCAGAGAGATTAAGAAGAGAGCCGCTTCGTTTTAAGGGCAAACCAAAACCAAAGGTGATTGCTTTCTCGTCTAATTGTTGATTTCTCAAATTCAAATATGTTTCAGATGTATATACTCCTAAACGATAACGTACCATTTTATAGTATTTATTAATTGACTTTTTATCTGGAACAAATTCAAGACCCAACGACATTCTATTACTATTTTTTAAATCATCTGATTCGCCAAAGAGTTTGTATTCAGACCAATTATCACTTCTATAATCAGCCATCACTTTCCATTGATCATTATTTAAAGCCAAGCCAAAACCCATTGATGTAGGCAACTCTAAACTGCCATCTAATTGCTGGTCAAAACTTATTGTATCTTCAATTATTTCAAAGTCACCAGAACTTCTAAAGGTTTCCACAAGAGCTGTTTTTTCAGCAGAAATCTCACCGCCATTATCTAATGTGAAGCCAAGTACTGAATTCCATTTCCCTAGTTTGGCCTTATAGATTAAACCAAAGTCAAAATAAAATCCATTGATATTTACATCGTCATTAATTCTAGAATTTAATATGCTCGTATCATCGAAAATGACTTTCCTGCTTGTATTTAGATTACCAAAGAGATAATTCATGTTAGCCCCAAGAGATATATTTCTGTGTATACTGATTGAATTACCAAAATAAAAGCGAGTTATACCGCCATTGCCTTCAAACATTAGGTTGGCAGTTGGGTCAGTACTCACATCAGAAAAAGAATACGACATTTCAGAAAAAGGTAGCATTCCAACACTTGTCCCCCAAAACTTGGATAAGGGAAAAGAAAACATCAGATAATTAAACTTTGTTGAATTGACCACTTGATCTTGACTATTTGTTTCTAAGATTTTAGTGGTATGAAGCCCCCCTGTTTGCATAGTAAATCGCTGTGAATTTACTGACGAATAAGATGCAGGATTACTTATGTTTATTGATAGCGGGTCATAAATTGCAATCCCGACACCCCCCATTGCTGAGCGGTTTGCAGTAGAAAAGCTTTGCAGGTCACCTAAGCCGAAACGAGAGTACGGAGAGTTTGTCTCATTTTGCGCTATTAACGAAAAGGAAAAAAGCACAAAAGCTAAAATTCTAAAAATACGACTCATTGTAATCTAATATTTTGTTTAAACCTTCCATCAAAAGATTTGGGCTTGCAAATATGGTATTTTTTAATCCCTTATCAAAGAGTTTAACATTTCCACCAGTTACAACAACTTTAACGTCAGGATATTGCTCAATATAACGTTGAATTACACCATCTATTTCAGCTAAGACTCCATTTATTACCCCAGAGTGTATGGATTCCTCTGTATCACCTCCAATAAGTGCAGCTTTTTCTTCTGTTTTAAGCATGGGTAATTGACTTGTATATTGGTGTAAGGCACTGTATCTCATTCGAATCCCAGGAGATATACTCCCGCCTAAATATTCTTGTTCTGCATTAATAAAATCATACGTAATACAAGTTCCAGCATCGATAACTAACACATTGTGACCTGAATAATGAACTGTTGCCCCTACAACTAAAGCAATTCTATCATTACCTAAAGTATTGGGTGTTTTATAGCAATTCGAAACAGGTATAGGTGTAATTGAATTTAACACCAACACGTCTTTTTTTTCTGCTAAAGCACCATATTCGCTATCTTTTTTAACGGATGAAACGATCAGTCTATCACAATTGGAAGCTAGTTCTAATACACGTTCTACACTAACATTATTTTCCTTTAACACTAGGTCATCCCCTTCAAAAAGAGCTAGTTTAGTAATTGTATTACCTTCGTCTATTGTTATTTTTCTCCTTTGCAAAACGCTCCAAAGTTAATAAAAGCAAAAGCATCAGAAAATTATTTGTTGCAATAGATTTTTTTTTACATTTGCACCCACCTTAAAAGGTGCTATA